>SDBV01010816.1_pt1 | contig 11923 bp, 12 predicted proteins | sample 2277081 | NCBI WGS metagenome assembly SDBV01 (sample SAMN10402039, study PRJNA504765) | marine sediment metagenome | isolation source: marine sediment core GS10_PC15, 223 cmbsf | place: Arctic Ocean: Southern Knipovich Ridge | collected 2010
ATTTCGGCACCTGATAGTGAACCACGGGGGAGCAGTAACGGGCACAGGTCCCGCAACCGATACATTTTTCATGATCCACCACTTTAACTATTTAATCCACCGCGGTTTAATGAATTTATTATCCTTGTAAGGTGTTAGCGGTGGATCGGTGAACAGCGTTACCAGCTCACCGTTTTGCACCTGGTAGTGATTGATGGGTGCACCGGGTTGTGCATGCAGGATATTGTTATCACCCCACTTGATGTCACCCATTAATCCCTTATAAGGGACTTCCTTGAGATGCTTATTCACCGCTTTAAAATCATACGGATCACCTACAGCTTTAACCGCCGCGGCCCAAGCCATGAAACTCGTGTAAGTGACCCAGGAGCCTGCCGGAAGACTATGGTTAAATCGTTTCTTATACCTGTCCAACCATGCCTGTGCTTCGGCAGTGGGTGCTTCAGGTACGGGCACACCCGCAGGCATCTCACCCAAAACACCATCAGCTTTCTTACCCAGAGTGGTTAATACCTCAAGGGGGGTGATGCTCCAGCCCAAACTGATAATCGTATTGGTCGGTTTCTTGAGAAATTGACGGACAAACGTAATCGGTTCCTGGGAAGCCGCTATTTCAAAGTGGATAACCGCCGGTTTGATCCTTCTTATTTTGGTTAAAATGGGTCCCCACTCATTGGTTCCATATGGAACCGTCTCATGAAGCGCTATTTCCCAGCCGATTTCTTTAAACCGAGTGTTTATAATAGCTCCGATTTCCCCTCCCCAGGCATCATCGGTATTGATGATCACGACCTTTTTGTTGGGATACTCATAGGGTATTTTCTGCAATGCTCTAAACACACTGCTCCCCTGATCCGCTGCAACATCGGTCATAAAGTAAGCATTATAATACTTTACGGGATCTTCTTTATATACATCAACCGATGCCTGGGAACCATCATCAACAAAAAAGGGCGCATCATATTTCCCATAAGCCCTGATATCCGCCCCAGCCCCAGCCCAGCCCGCAACCACAACTGCAACCTTCTTTTGGGCGAACAGATAATCGGCACCTTGCATAAGCACTTCAGGCGCAAAATCCTGATTATCAAACATAACAATTTCGAGCTGTTTGCCTAACAAACCACCTGCTGCATTGAGCTCTTCTACCGCCATTTGAACGCCTTTAAAGTAGTTGTCTCCAGAACCAGCATAATCTCCAGTCAAAGAGAAAGCACAACCCACCTTAATGGTCTCCGCTGCAAAAGCCCATGATCCCAACACCATGCAGGCTACAACAACCAACGACATCAAACTAATCTTTTTCATTTTGGACCCTCCATTTCATGAGTTAGAGATGATTAAAAAAACCCCTTGTCGTATATGATAAACTCATTCAAAGAATGAGATAAATAGGGATGAATCACACTCGACCGAATAACGTATCAGCACATCACATAAATATTCATCCCACCCCTCCGAGGCTTGATTCATGTTTTTCAATGGATCCGCTTTCTTTTTCCTGCCGACCCGGAAAGAGTTTTCGAACCAAACCGGTAACCCCATCTGGAAGCAGTAATACGACGATAACCACCAAACCGCCCATGATCACGAAACGATAAATACCCATAGGTCTTAGAAGCTGTTCAGCAATTACCGTAATCACCGCGCCCAGGACCACACCTGGATATTGGCCAATACCCCCCACCACAATCATGATCATCAGAAGGGTAAATCTTTGACTACTCAGCACTCGAATCGACAGTATGCCGACATAGTGCACATAAAGGGCGCCATACAGACCGGTGATAAATGAGGTAATGCCAAAGACCATGAGTTTGTATTTAAAGGCACTAATGCCTAGGCTTACGGCAAAATCCTCGGAATCTTTTAGCGCCAGAAAAGCGGTACCCCAATAGGATTTTAGCATCACGACAATGATGCCGCTACAAATAAGGGTTATAAAAAGAGATAGATAGAAAAACGGTACCAGCTCGGCGGAACTAAATGCCATGTCAAAAATCTTAATCGGGGGAACACTGATAATGCCCCGGGTTCCTCCTGAACCGATCGCCGTGCCCAGAGGCCCTGCAAAAAAAGGCTCCAAAGCCATATGAAATGCAAATGTAACCAGGGCAATATAGGGTCCTGCGAGCTTAATACAGGGCAACCCCACAAGTACACCGACCATTGCCGTAATAATACCGGCCATAAGCATGGCCACAACCGGTGGCACGTCCAATGATACAGAAAGTATGGCCGAAGAATAGGCGCCGATGGCAAAAAAGGCCACCTGCCCAAAAGAAAATATACCGGCAAAACCCATTATGACATCCCAGCAAGAGGCGACAATAGACCATATCAAAATCATGGTCAGGATCCTCATAATGATTGGGCTGTCGCCCACAAACAAAGGCAGAATTCCGATCAAACCATACGTAACCGCAAGAATTGTGACCATACTTTTCAATTTCATATTTTATTCTTTTCCCATCAGACCCTGGGGACGCACTGCCAAGGTAGTTAGTAGTAATACTAAATTGGCGATTTTGATGTATATCATTCCCAACGTATATCCGACGAAAGCCTCCAGCGTTCCGATAATAAAAGCCGCATAAAGGGCGCCGCGGATAGAACCCATACCACCAAAAGCGGTAATCACCCAGGCCCTAACCATGATGTGCCAACTCGCTTGGGGATTAACAAAGTTCTTCTGGCAGAGTAAAATCCCACCTAACCCCACCATTACAGTTGATATCGCAAAGGTGGCGGCGAAAATGAAATCCTTGGGAATGCCCACTATCTGTGCGCCGACCGGGTTTTGGGCAACCGCTTTTACCGCCATTCCAACGCGGGTATTGTTTAATATCCAACCAAAACAGAGTAAGCCGGTGACAGATATGATGAAGATAACGATGTCCTGGTTAAAGAAAACAAATTCACCAATGGAAATGGTGCCTTCCACGATTTCAGGCAATGATTTAAGCCGCGGACCAAACGCAACGATATATCCGATATCTAAAAAGACCCCCAACCCAAGGGTCAACATCATGACTTTCATCTCCCAATCGGCACGTTTTCGCAAGGGAGATACCAACGCTTTTTCTAAGAAGAACCCCACAACAAGAAGAAAGGGAACGGCAGTAAAAAAAACGGTGTAGTATCCACCCTTTATACCCAAAGAAATCAAGAGCACCCAGGCGAAATAACCGCCCATGTTGTAGAAAGATCCATAGGCAAAATTAAAGGCTTTCGTCACCCCATAGACAAGTGCGAGACCAATGGCCATAAGGGCATAAACCGACCCATTTAATAAACCGCTGATAGTAACATCAATAATCTCTATCAACATATAGTGTTTTTTCCACCGATAAGCGAATTCAACCCGTTAGGCACTCTACCAATTCCTAATTTCCTAACCCCTATGTCCTCACAATCCCAAAAAGATTTCCTTTAAATGATCATTGCTCAGGGCTTCATCCTTATCGCCTTCAAAAGAAATCTGTCCTTCTTCCATGACATATATTTTGTCGGCCAGTTCGGTGATCTGTGGGATGTTTTGCTCCACCAAGAGGACCGTTTTACCTTGCCGATTGATCTCTTTAATGGTTTTAAAAACCTCAAGCCTCAGATTGGGTTGCAACCCCAAAGAGGGTTCATCAATGCATAAAAAGTCAGCATTTGACATGAGTCCCCGCGCAATTGCCAGCATCCTGGCTTCACCGCCGCTCATGGTGCAGGCGAGCTGTTTTGGCCGACTCATGAGCCGAGGAAAAAGGTCAAATACTTTTTCCAAATTCTCTTTTTCCTTTGCCCGGGCATTCTTGGAATAGGCACCCAACTTGAGGTTTTCCATAACTGACATGTAGGGGAAAAGCTCACGATTTTCGGCAATATAGGTGATTCCCATATTCACCAGCTTTTGCGCTGCCATGCCTTTGATGTTTTGCCCCTTATAAATGACCTCACCGTTTACATTTCCAGCCAATCCACAGATGGCTTTAAGGAGGGTACTCTTGCCGTGACCATTAGGACCTAACATCACCACTACTTGTCCCTCCCCTACATAAAGTGCAACATCCTTTAAAACATGAAACTCACCGTAAAACGCATTTAAATTGTTAACATTCAACATAGGTCTTACCCAGATAACACTCGATCACTTGTGGATTATTGACGGCGATTTCAGGTTCATCGCAACAGATCATCCTGCCGGTTTCGATGATCAATAAGGTTTCGGTTAAATCGGTGAGCACCTTCATGAAGTGCTCGATAATAACGATCGTGATTTCCAGATCTGAATTGATCTTTCGGATTAAATCCATCATCGCCTTGATTTCCAACGCATTCAGTCCTGCCATGGGTTCATCCAGCATCAGGATTCTGGGTTTGGTGGCCAGGGCTGCGCCGATCATCAGTTTTTTCTTGCCCAGCAGGTTCAAAACCCCGGTTTTTTGATAGCGTTCTTTTTCAAGACCGACAAAACGGAGAATTTCTTCTACGTGCGCCGTGTCAAGGCCGCCCGGAGCGCCGAAACGACTGCCCACGCAAATGCTTTTATGGACGTTCAGGCTGGGGAAGGTTTGCGGGATTTGGAACGTACGGGCAATGCCGGCCTTGGCAATGCGGTAGGGCGGCAGACCCGAAATATCCCGGCCTTCAAACTCGATTTTACCTTCGTAGGGATAAAAGCCTGTGATAAGGTTGTACACGGTGGATTTGCCGGCTCCGTTGGGCCCGGCGATACCGTATATCTGCCCCTCTTGCACCTCAAAACTGAGATTGTCCACCGCCGTGAGCGCTCCAAAACGCTTCGTGATATTGACGACATTGAGCATTGCAAGTCCTCCATTTGCCCCTGATAATAAAAACCCACACTGTCGGAGATCAGTGACCAATAGTTATAATTACAAAAACTTTAGGCAGATGTATTCACGTTAAACAAGCAATATTTAAGGGTTTACAGCATTTTATATAACAAATTCTTCATCATAAAGTCATAATTTGACATTTTTACCTGCAATGCATTGGCCTTGATGCTTGATTTGGGTAACAGCCTGTTGAATCTTGACAGAATGGAGCTTTTTATCCATTTTATCGATTTTTTTCCTCAGTTTGCTGTTTCTTTTGATCCTTTCCGTGACCTTTCTGCAGGCATGTAACACGGCTGATTCGCTTATTCCGAAGTTGGCTCCAATCGCCATGCCGGCCCCTTAACCTGTTCATGGCCGCTGCTGCGGGCAACAGCGGGATGAAGTCGAATTCATATGTTCTCACATCATCCGCCAAAAATCGGCCGATAAATACGGATATAATCTCCCTGCTTTAGTGTTTTGTCAGCCTTGACCAAACAGCCTTGCACGGAAACAAGGCCGATCTTGGATTTGGGAATATCTAACTGGTTAATAAGATCGTTTACGCTGGTGTCTTTTGGAATCTCAACCTCAAACCCGTTTAAGGGGTCGTGATCAGGAAATTTTTTTCCCAACGTTCCGAACAATCTCACTTTTACTTTCATTACCGGTGTCCGTTAAAAATCGAATGTCGTGTCCATCTCCTCATCACTGATCACCACAACCTTGTTATGAGGCGGCAAGGGTTCCTCATAGAACATCTTCGGCAGTCTGTCGTCCTTGCTGGTAAAGCCGGCATTTCGATTAAATTCCCTTTCCGCCTTCAGGGTACGGGTACCCAACTCCGTCCAGTCCTCCTCGCTAAAGGGTTTACCCGACTTTGCCGCAACCATTTTGCAGACATTGGCCAGGCCTGCGCCAAACCCGCTCTGTGCAAAATCGCATATCCCCACGGTATCCACGGCTGCCATATGGATTTGACTGTTTCGGGACACCTCTACCTGACCTTCTGCGGAAAACCGGTCTAGCGTGCCGCCGAACTCCTCCAGGTTCTCGGCCACCACCCATCCGGCCGTGTGGTCACCACCCATGGGTGTTGTGGCATAGGTAACGGCCATCCCTTGTATGGCTCGCGGATCGTAGGCTGCCATGCTCTGATTTTTGATCACCGGCACCCTGTCATGATTGAAATGCTCACCAACAGCTCCCGGGCCGTTGCCGATAATTTTCCCGAACTCGGTTCCTTTTGCCACCTCTTCCACCATCTCAATGGCTGCCTGGGCGTCACCGAATTCTTTGTATCCCGCATCCATGGCAACTGCAACCGCAACACCGGTGCTGATGGTATCCAGTCCAATATCGTCACATAGAAAGTCCAGTTTCGCAATAGAATCCAAATCGCTGTTGCCCAGCATGGCGCCCATGGACCAGATGGTTTCATATTCCAGAGAAGAGGTTACATAGTTGCCGTCTTCATCGACATACTCGTTGGAACAACGGATAATACATTGGGCGCATCCCATGTGCGCATTTATACCGCCGCGCTTTTTGATGACCTCAGCCATGGTTTCGCCGGTGATTTTTTCAACACCCTCAAACTGCCCTTCGCGGGCATTGCGTGTCGGAAAAGCACCGGCGGCATTGATCGGCGCCACCAAAACCGCTGATCCCAGCTCTGCCAATTCAGGTGTACCATCGTCATCCTTGACTGCCTTGGCATATATTTTAGCGGATTCTTTAAAGGTATTCGGATCGGTAAGCGGGTCGGTTGCTTTTCCACCTTTGGCCACGATGACCGCCTTCAATCCCTTTGACCCCATAACAGCTCCCAGCCCACCACGCCCGGCAGCCCGGCAGGGACGGCCATCTACATCGGTTGTCTGGATGGATGCAGCCGTCAACAGAAATTCACCGGCCGGGCCAATGCAGGTAATGCTATTTTTTTCACCGTGGGCTTCTTTAAGTTTTTTCACCAGTTCGTAGGTCCGAAGCCCTTTGTAGGCACTGCCGTCAAGCAGTTCACCATTGCCGTCGGCATCGATTTTAAGCAGAAAACATGCCCCTGCTGAAGCCTGGCCCTCAATGACGATTGCTGTAATCCCCAGATGGGCTAGGTCTGCAGCAACGGTTCCGCCGACGTTACTCTCCTTGATCCCGCCGGTCAGCGGGCTTTTGGCGCCGATGGAGAGGCGGCTTGAGTTCACCAGCATCGTTCCGCTCAAATAACCGGGAGCAATAATCAGCTTGTTCTCCGGCCCCAAAGGATCACATTTTGCAGGGACATCGTTGTTGATCATCAGTGACGTTAATCCCCTTCCTCCCAGTCCGACAAATTCCTGAGGTGTTTCAGTCGAACTTACGGATGCTGCAGCCATGTCTACTTTTAAAAATTTCATCATACCTCCTTCTTGTTTAACGCGATGAATAACTATCTATTTTACTTCATTTTTTGTTTAGGAGGAATCCTCACACCATGTGTATCACAAATCGAACAAGATTCAAAAAAGAAATTAAAAATTATCTGGGAAGCCGCAAAGATTGCCTGGCCTGGCGCTTACCGCTGGCGTACAATTTGGTGGCGGAAATTGAATGTGAGGTGTTGGCCTCCCTCAGAATATAGAGCCAATAGCAGCATCCCAGTTTTTGTCTGAATTGTTGCACGAGTTGAATCTGCCGCGTTGCATTTCTTTTCAGCAGAGACCTTATACAAAAATCTCTGAGTATCCATAAAAAATAAGGCCAAAACGGCGAAGGTATACCAACCGGCTATGATTCTCTCCCAAGAGCTAAAATTGCTGCTCCTCTATTAATCTCATCCGATTATCCCATAGCAATCAGTACGATTTATTTTATAAGATTTCAACGAGGGGCGCAATAATTTTTATAAAAGCTTCCTCAAGCTTCGCACCCCCAATGCGGCAATCAGTTTGAACCGGTATCCATAAAGTAATCACTGTACACATTATCAAAATCAAATCGGAGGTTCAGCGTTGAGTCAGTCCAGCCGGAGGTTTAAGGAGGAAATATCGAAAGAGCGGAAGTTTGAAAAGATTGAGATTGAAAAGTTGATCAATAATTTTGAATGTTGACGGGTTGTTGCCCAAACCCTGTTTTCGTAGTTTTGAACCAATTTTCGAAATTATCAATGGTGTAACTTATTGTAATTATTACGCCCGAAAGTTGAATCTAGAGCATTATAGCAGGATATTTGCTTTGGGCAACAGCCCGTTGAGACCTGGCCCTTGCCATCTTATTTTCTTGACTGGCTCTAGAAGTCTTCATAAGTTAAGAGTTTAATCCTGTTATGCGGGATGCTAAAATTTTGTAATATTTAGTGATTCCGGTTAGTTAGACTGCAATTTTCGAAAGATCGGGATTTCGTAATAAATAATCAATGGAGAATCAATGACATGGAAATGAAATCTTCGGAGCAAAAAGGAATTTTCTCGTCGCCTATCACCACCCTGGGCAGGGCCCCTCTCGGCTGGGTTGATGAACTCGGTGCCGTGGCTATTTTTCTCGGTCGGGCATTTCTGAGGATTTTCCGTCCCAAGCAGGTGTCAGGCATAATTCAACAGATTTACTATATCGGGGCCAAATCCGCCAATATTGTGATGCTGGTCGGGTTTTTCACGGGCATGGTCTTGGGCCTCCAGCTTTATCACACACTGGTCAAATTCGGTTCAGCAGGGGTACTCGGTTCTGCAGTGGCTCTATCGCTTGTCAGGGAACTGGGGCCCGTACTCACGGCCATCATGATCACCGCCAGGGCAGGCTCTTCCATGACCACGGAGATCGGCATCCAACGGATTTCAGAGCAGATCGACGCTCTATCCACCATGCGCATTGATCCGCTGCGGTATCTGATCAGCCCGAGGCTCGCCGCCTCCATCATCAGTTTTCCCTTGCTGACCGCACTGTTCGACATCATCGGTATAATCGGCGGATATATCAGTGGTGTTATGCTTCTCGGTCTTGATTCCGGCACCTACTTCTACCGGGTACAGTCCAGCGTGGGGATGGAAGACATCAACGGCGGTTTTGTCAAGGCGGTGGTCTTCGCGGTCATTGTCTCCACCATCTGCTCTTTCAAGGGCTATTTCGCGCACATGCGAAAAGACAGTTACGGCGCCAAGGCTGTGGGGCTTTCCACCACATCGGCGGTCGTGGTTTCCTGCGCCCTCATCCTGGTGGGAGACTATGTGGTTACCTATTTTCTCATGTAGGGAGCCATGGAAGATGCATTACAAAAAAATCATCGGACGATTTAAGTGCGAGACGCGGAGGTAGCAGGGAATGAAAAAGTATTCAAATGAAACGATTGCGGGAATTTTTGTCCTCATCGGGCTGGTGTCCGTAGGATATATGGCTGCAACACTAGGAAAAGCCTCCCTTTTTGGGGACGACTCCTACACCCTTTACGCCCGGTTCAACTCGGTCTCCGGCCTGAAAGTGGGCAATCCCATTGAGATGCTTGGCATGGAGATAGGACAGGTGGCAAGTTTCAGGATGGATCAGGAAGACCAGGTGGCCGTGGTGGAACTGAAAATCAAAAAGGGCATACAGGTTTACGATGATGCCATTGCGTCGATCAAAACAGCCGGCCTTATTGGCGACAAATATGTCGGTATCGACGCCGGGGGCGGTGGGGACCTCCTAAAGCCGGGTGAAACCATCACGGAGACCGAATCACCCATTGATATTGGGGAACTCATAGGGAAATATGCATTCGGTGATGTCAAAAAAGAGTAACAGTTCACCGGAATAAAGATACCGGACAGGATAAACCCTCTGAAAGCGGGATTAATCCAGTCCAAAAGAGGATAGACTGTTAAAAAAGTTGATGAAAGAAGAAAGGTTGTCGTCATGAGAAGAAATGTTAGAGGCGTCTGTTTTATCTTTATGGTGTCATTGCTTTTCCAACTACAGGCTAATGCGGCGGCGCCGATGGATGCTGTTCAAAAGCAAATCAACATGGTGCTCGATGTCCTACGCGATCCAGAATTGAAAGCCGAATCCGCCAAGGAACGAAGGAAGGAGAGAGTCTGGTCAATCATAGAGCGAGGGTTTGATTTTGATGAGCTTTCAAAGAGGATTCTCTCACGGAATTGGAAGAAGCTGAATCCGGACCAGCAGAAGGAATTTTCTCTTCTGATAGGCAGGCTCCTTGGAAATATTTACATGGAAAGGCTCATGAAATTCACGAACGAAAAAGTGGTCTTTACTAAAGAGAGCATGCTCTCAGAGAAGAAGGCCGAAGTTCAGAGCAAGATCATTTCGCAGAGCAAGGAGATCCCGCTACACTACAAGATGATCCTGAAGAACGGGGAGTGGAAGGTATACGATCTTAATATCGAAGGCGTCAGCTTGGTCAGGAACTACCGCAGCCAGTTCAAGAAGATCCTCAAGAAAAATTCGCCGGATAAGATGCTGCAAATCCTGCGGAAAAAGGTTGGTCAGGTGTGAAGAGGAATAGTTAAAGTATGAGTTCACCACAGAAAGAGACGGAATATCACTGAAGATAAGGATGATTTATGGCTTTCGAATTAAGTTAGGAGGTATCGAAGATGAAATGCCCAAAATGTCAGACTGAACTCACCGATAACTCCAAAGAATGCCGCATATGTGGCTATAGCTTCGGGTCAGAGGAAAATTTTCAGTATAATCCCGGTAACTCAAAGGTCTCAGAGGAAAAAGAGCTCACAGGCAGTGGTGATGCTGAGGGTCTGTTGAAGCCACTCTCTGGTTTTAGACGGACATTATCTACCGAACTGGTCGAAAGACAAACCGAATTGCGCATATCAATGGAATTAAATACATTGATTGAGAGTCGAACATACGAACCAGGAGAAGTCCTTATCCATAAAGGAGATGTGAGCAGGGACCTCTTCTTTTTGACGGAAGGTGCGGTAGAGATATCAACAAAAAGCGAGGATGGAAATTTAATACTCAACGAAATTGGACCGCCATACATTCTGGGCGATATTGCCTTTTTATTTGGCTTTCACAGAACGGCTACAGCAAAAGCAAAAACCAAAGTAGAAATCTTCATCCTAAGATATGAAAAATTAAGAAATCTATCTCAAGAAATACCTGACTGGCTTAATTCTCTTCTAACTTCTTTTGCCAGCGATATAAAATCACTTCACTTTAGGATTGCAGAGTTGGAAAGAGAAATTAAGAAATTAAAAAGGAATTCAGAATGAAATCCTGAATTTTGATTGAGGGTATTTAAACACATGATTGGTAAGGAATGACCTATCCTTTAATAGGGAGCGATAGCCATGGAAGAGGTGTTGATAGAATTTAAGGATGTCACCAAGAGTTTCGACAACAGGACGATCCTAAATAAGATAAACTTGAAAATATATGATAATCATGTGACGACGATCATTGGTAAGAGCGGCACGGGCAAGAGCGTACTTCTCAAACACATCATCGGCCTGCTCTCACCAACCGAGGGAGTTATTCTGTTTCGTGGCAAGCCAATAGGGGAGATGAACAGGAAGGAATTCGATCAGTTGAGGAGCCAGTTCAGCTACCTTTTTCAGAACAATGCCCTTTTTGATTCACTCACGGTCTTTGAAAATGTCGCTCTGCCGCTCCAACGGACGACGAAATTGAGCAAGAGGGAAATTGAGATTAAGGTAAAGGAGAAAGTGGAGCAGTTGGAGCTTTCCGAAGTTCCTTACAAATACCCGTCTGAAATTTCGGGCGGTATGCAGAAGCGGGTGGCTTTGGCTCGCGCCCTCATTACGGACCCTAAAATAGTGCTTTTTGACGAACCGACTGCAGGCCAAGATCCGATCAGGAAGAATGCTATCCTGAGTATGATAGCACAAAATCAGAAGAAATTTGGATTCACCACGATTATGATCAGTCACGAAATTCCTGACGTCTTTTTCATTTCAGATCGCATACTTGTTCTCTATGACGGCCGGATCATTTTTCAGGGGAACTATAGTGAACTGGATCAGCTGGACCACCCTATGGTCGACGAATTTGTCAAAAGCCTGGAAGGCTTTCAGGACGAATTGACGGGGCTGCATTCAAAGAAGAGTTTTAGGAATATCTACGAGAGGGATTTGAAG
>SDBV01010817.1_pt1 | contig 11923 bp, 8 predicted proteins | sample 2277081 | NCBI WGS metagenome assembly SDBV01 (sample SAMN10402039, study PRJNA504765) | marine sediment metagenome | isolation source: marine sediment core GS10_PC15, 223 cmbsf | place: Arctic Ocean: Southern Knipovich Ridge | collected 2010
TAGAGCTAATAACAAAAGAGTGTATGCAAGATTATGCCTCCGCAGGCGTAGTGGATATTAGCTTTGGGCTAGAGACAGGGAGCCAAAGGGTAAGAAGGCTCATTTCAAAAGACTTTGGTGATGCCGACCCATATGAGGCAATAAAAGCGCTTAATGACCTGGGAATCTGTACAAGGACATATTTCATGATAGGTCATCAAACGGAACGTCCTGAAGATGTTGAGGACACGATTTCTCTTATAAAGGAAATGAGTTCTTTGTCACAGAACTATCTCGAAATTAATGTCTGTTGTCCTTACCCTGGGACTGAGTTGTGGGCCCAGGCTATGGAAAAAACAAACGGAAGGTCCTTTGTTGATATCGACACGTACTACAAGATGTTTCATCAAGGTTCACCAATTGTGAACTTAACTGACATGACCGATGACGAGCTTGACAATTATATTAGAACTTTATACCGGATATCAGCACGTTCGGTATTAAAAACAAGAGCTATGCTTTGGGGTGGCCGATTATTAACAAACCCACTCCCCACGCTAAAAATTATTAAAAATCGTTTGTTTCCATAAGTACTCATTTTCCAGATTGAACGGATGTTTAACTACAATTTAAATAAAACGCACTGAATAATGCAAACAATAGCTCAGATATTTTTTTGGGGTTCTACGTTCGCCATAATATATACGTGGCTTCTTTACCCAATGATATTATTTATCATCTCACGACTAAAGCGGGTAGCGGTGAAACGGGGGGATATAATACCAAGCGTGTCGTTTATCATAACCGTCCACAATGAGGAGAAGGTCATTGAGAAGAAAATTGAAAACGCACTTGCCCTGGATTATCCAGAGCAAAAATTGGAAATTATCGTAGCCTCCGATGCATCAACAGATAGAACAAATGAGCTTGTATCGAGATATTTTGACAGAGGGGTTAAACTTTATTTACCTCAAGAGAGAAAGGGAAAAAGTGTTACGCAGAATGAGGCGGTTGCAACGGCACAGGGAGAGATTATTGTTTTAGGTGATGCTGATACTATGTTCGACAGGCATTTTATTAGAGAAATCGTTAAAAATTTTGACGACCCAAAAGTGGGATGTGCCACGGGCGTATATACAAACATCAATCCTGACGTTAATTCCATCACGAGCAATATCGGATTTTTTTGGAAGTTCGAGTTGTTGTTAAGGGATTTGGAAAGCCGGATAGGAATATTATTTACCACCTCCGGGGCCTGTATGGCTCTTAGAAAAAACATATTTGTTCCGATGGATAGAAGATTTGCAGACGATGGTGTTATAGCCCTTGATGTCGTGCTTCAAGGATACAGGGTGGTAAATGATAAGAAAGCCATTGCCTTTATAACACATCCCACGTCTAAATCTTATCAATTTAATCTGAGAAAAAGAGTCATTATAAGGAATGTACCCTGTCTCTTGAGCAGGGGTAAGTTACTCAATCCAATCCGCTATCCTCATTTCGCCTTTGCCATAATTTCCCACAGGTTCCTTCGTTGGCTTACTCCCTTTTTTATGATAGCTACATTTTTATCAAATACCTTTCTTTTATCTGAAAGTTTCTACCAGTTAACTTACATGTTTCAGGCAGTCTTTTATATATGCGCTATTATCGGCAGTGCACTGGAAAAAAGAAACACCATTATCAGTGCTTTTTCTGCGCCTTATAGTTTTTGTATTGGCAATGCAGGATTTTTAGTGGGGTTTATTAAATTGTTAAAAGGTGAGGAAATATATAAGTATCGTTGAAGGAAAACAGCTTTTGAAAAAAAAGGTAATTTTAATTAATCCACCCCTTACTCTGGAAGAAAGATATGGCTCTCATGCCAGCGCGGGAAGTGAACTTCCCCCCCTGGCACTTTGTAATTTAGCTGCAGTTTTGCGCAAGAATGACATAGGAGTAAGGATTATTGATGCCCCCGCTTGCGGCTATAATTTACAGGATATTTTTAATATCGTGAAGGATTATGAACCCACACTTATCGGTATTACATCTGCAACTATCTCCATATCGAATTCTGCTGAGGTTGCTAAATACATTAAGGGTAGGGGCTGTCAAGCTCCGATTGTTTTGGGTGGTCCCCATCTAACGGGTGTTTCTCAAGAGACTATGGGTAGATTCAAACAATTTGACATCGGTGTTATTGGAGAAGGAGAGTATACCATTCTAGAACTTGTACAGAAGTGGGAAGAAGGGGTTGATCTGAGTACCATTCCGGGGTTAATCTTTCGTTCTAATGGCAATCTCACATCCTCTCCCAAACGTTCCTTTATTGAAAATTTAGATGAACTGCCCCTGCCGGCATGGGATTTACTTCCAAACTTCCCAGAGGGTTACTCCCCATCAGCCCTACGTTTAAAGCAATTCCCTTCAGCTTGTACGCTTACATCCAGAGGGTGTTTTGGACAATGTATTTTCTGCGATACAGCAGTGTTCGGCCGAAAAACAAGATATTTTAGCGCCGAATATGTCTTAAACATGATAAGAGAGTTAATATCAAAATATGGAGTTAAGGATATAGCGTTTTATGATGATAATTTTGTAACTCCTCCCATGCGAATAAAACAAATTTGTGAGAAAATTATTGAGGAAGGTCTTGATTTTACCTGGACTTGTGATGCAAGGGTGGATTTAATTCGATCTATAGATGACCTGAAGATGTTTAGAGAGGCTGGTTGTTATCAAATTTCTTATGGTATTGAAAGTGGATCACAGGATATTTTGGATTTTGAGACAAAAAATATATCTATTGATAAAGTTAGACAAGTTATTGAATGGACTTACAAGGCTGGCATACATCCTAAAGGGTTTTTTATCATAGGCCATCCTACAGAGACCGAGGAAACTATGAATAAAACTATACGCCTTGCTACGGAGTTGCATCTGCAGAGTGCACACGTTGCTTATATGACCCCTTATCCGGGGTCTTACATAAATCGCGTAGCTGATCAGTACGGAGAATTCCAGAATGACTGGAACAAGATGAATGAGTGGACGATCGTTTTTGTTCCTAAAGGATTAACAGAAGAAATCCTCCGAAAGTATGTTAAAAAATTTTACAAGAAGTTTTACTTCAGGCCAAGGATAGTTATAGGATTTCTTAAAGAGATTAGGAGCCTTAGGCATGTGTTAAATCTTTTGAAAGGTTTCTTTGCTTTAGTAAAAGGTCTTAAGGAAACTGGTATTTCTAGTAGGGAAAGCAAAAGTTGAGAAACATTCTATCAATAATAGTTGTCATTAGTAGATTAAAATAAGTGGAAGAAACTAGTAGAATCAGGAAAGCATATATAAAACGCCAAGCTGAAGGGAAAAAAGAAGCTCTTGTACTTTTTAATGATGGAGATCTATTTATCTATCAACAGAGGGAACGAGAGTTGATTAAACTTTTAAAAAGATTAAAAAGTGATTTATACAGTATTAAAATATTGGAAGTAGGATCAGGTACCGGATTTATTCTGCGAGAACTTGTTAAATATGGAGCAAACCCCAAAAATCTTTATGGAGTTGAATTATTGGATTTTCAATTGAAGGAATCAACTATTCGGGCTCCACATATTTGTTGTATAAGAGCTGACGGAGGTACAATTCCTTTTAAGAATGAATCCTTTGATATGGTTTGGCAATTTACCGCCTTTACATCTATTCTTAATTCAGATCTTAAGAAACAAGTCGCAAAGGAAATGATGAGAGTCTTGAATCCTGGAGGCTTTATAATATGGTATGATTTTTTTTATGATAATCCATCGAATCCAAATGTAAAGGGAGTTAAAAATAAAGAAATTATTTCTCTTTTTCCAAATTGCAATTATGAATTTATACGCACAACCCTTGCCCCACCGCTTGCTCGGGCTATTGCCCCATATTCATGGCTATTATGCTATCTCCTTGAAAAGATACCGATATTGAGAACCCATTATTTGGTGACAATACAAAAAAATAGTAAAGGTACAAAATGAAAGAAAACTTTCTTCCCTTTGTCCTTACTCAGAAAATGAAAAGTTCGGAAAGCGAAGAAGGAGAGATTGTGTGTGTTATATGAAAACAAATATTGTAATTATTGATGTTCAATAATCAGAGGTAAAAAGAAGTTGCCAAATATTTCAAAAATGTTGAAGTTGAGAGTTCCTTCTCGAGGAAAAGAAACACTTAATTGATTTTGAGGTATAAGTCATAACCGCTAACAAAGATGAATTGTAAATAGAAACAGCGACTATTAAGAACTTAATAAACATTTTTGACAAAGGATGGTATTATGGAAAAACAAGTGCGTCGCTCTAAAAAAGGTCGTCGATCAGGTGTGAAACGTAGAAAAAAAATCGAACCGATCTATAAGCGACCTGAACTTAGAAGTGGGTTAGAAAGGAGAAGCGGAAAAGATAGAAGGGTACAATTTAGTAATCCGGAATGTGGTGATGATGAGATACAGGAAATTACTGATGTACTAAAAAGCGGTTGGTTAACAACAGCATCACGATGTTCCATGTTTGAAAAGGATTTTGCAAAATTTGTTGGTGTTAAACATGCCCTTGCCGTAAATTCTGCTACATCAGCCCTCCATCTTGGGTTAGATGCAGTAGGAATTGCTGAGGGTGATAAGGTTTTGGTGCCAACATTTACCTTTACAGCGACAGCAGAAGTTGTCAGGTATATGAAAGCTGATCCAGTTTTTGTTGATTGCGACCTTGAAACCTTCTGCATCACACCGACGATAATAGAAAATATTTTAGCAAATGACCAATCACTAATAACGGATAACTCCCTGAAAGCGATTATTCCCGTACATTTGGGGGGGCATCCATGTGATATGGATGCCATTTTGGAATTATCTAAAGAGAACAACATAAAAGTTGTGGAAGACGCGGCTCATGCATTGCCTACTAAGTATAATGGTCGTATGATTGGCACAATCGGAGATATTACTTGTTTCAGTTTTTATGCAAATAAGACTATTACAACTGGTGAAGGGGGAATGTTATGTACAAATGATGATAATATTGCTAGAAGGGTAAAAATAATGCGCCTTCATGGTATCAACCGTGATGTCTGGGATCGTTTTTCTAATGGTGCTTCCTGGGAATATGATATTGTGGCTCCCGGGTTTAAATACAATATGCCGGATATCAATGCCGCTATGGGAATCCATCAATTAAGAAAGGCTGAACTCTTTCAGGAAAAACGACAGCGTATCGCAGAGGCATATTACGAATCTTTAAGAGATATTCCAGGACTAATACTTCCTAAAATTAATTGTGCTATGGAAGATCATTCATGGTATTTATTTAATGTACTTATAGAACCCGATAAAACATTAGGTGGTATTAATAGAGACGAATTTATTAATGAAATGACCAGGCGAAATATTGGCACAAGTGTCCATTATAAACCAATTCATCGGATGACCTATTATAGGGATCGTTACAAATTAAAACCTGAAATGTTTCCTAATGCTGAGTGGGTTTATCAAAGATGTGTGTGTCTTCCAATATTTTCTGCTATGACTGATGAAGAGGTTGATTATGTTATTCAAAACATCAGAGAGCTAATGCTAATAAGCTTTACAAGCAATGCAAAAACGTATATTTGACATTTTTTTTTCAATTACCGGCCTAATTGTATTTATGCCTCTTTTTGTGCTGGTATCAATTCTTATAAAGATAGAGAGTAAAGGTACAGTGTTGTTTACCCAGATACGTATAGGCAAAAACTTTAAACCTTTTAATCTTTATAAATTTAGATCAATGGTTACAGATGCCGCAAAGATGGGACCTCCAATTACTACAGGAAATGATAAACGAATCACCAAGACCGGAAGATTCTTGAGAAAGACGAAGATTGATGAATTACCTCATCTTGTTAATGTACTAAAGGGGGATATGAGCTTTGTGGGTCCACGTCCGGAGTTGTTACAGTATGTCGAAAAATTTCAGAAGGAGTATGAGGAAATCTTAGTGGTTAAGCCCGGGATTACCGATCTTGCTTCTCTCAAGTATCGAGATGAGACGAGCATTCTCGGGGGAACTAAAGAGCCTGAAAAAGAATACATCTGTAGGATTTTACCAGAAAAGATTCGTTTGGCTAAAGAATATCTTAAGCGTTCTTCACTTATCTTAGATCTATCCATAATTTTTAAGACACTTATCAAGCTCGTCATCATAAAAGAGATCTTATTAACATCAAGTATCCATAATTATTAAATACAATGCCGCATGCCAAAAGGGAGTCTTTTCGTAAGCATAAGCAACCTTTAATTTCTTATGTAAAGGCCATTATTCTCTGGTAATTTCCATGGAGTAAACAAAAAGTATTTACATCATCTGCCTAATGGTGAAACAGAATATTTGATCCTGTTTAATGAAAGATTAGTTTAATGGTTATTATTTTGATTGAAGTTTTTGAGAGTTCAGAATGTTCACTTCACCATATGACCTCATATTGATATCCAGTCATTCCACTAATATAGGTTATTCTCCATAAGCATTCCCATCGTTTCATACACATCAAGTTCTATATTTTTCCTCAAACACAACCTACATTTCATATATTACAACTAAAAACGAGCATTTCAGGGTTTTTACATGTGTATTTTTATATAAAATGTTGGAAAAATACACAAACAATCTATAAAGAGGCGTAAAGTAAGAAAGTTGTTTAATTTATCATAATATGATCATACATATCCATCTAATATATAACAACTTACAGAATATTTCGCTTTGTGTAGAAAAATTTTAGATATAGGATTCTTCAGGTATGGTTTTAGCGTTAGAAAGCTATGGAGATGGTACATATATGGTTTGGTATCAATTCTAGCAAGTTCTGCTTCTTGATTCGAAAATGAGAGTTTACAAAGGGGAAAAACGGAAGATCACTGAAATATTTGACACAGGTTTAAAACCACCTAAGGAGATGATGGCTTGTTTGAAGTTAAGAGGGTGAGAGGTTGGCAAGATATATGTAGCTTGCAGATCGTGGATTTCAGAATTGGAAAGAAGCTAATATAAAAATGATGTAAATACTGTTTGTCCTGTCTGAATTAACTCTCAATTGGAAAGACGATGAAAAGAAAACTGATTCTAATATTTATAGACGTATTCATGATGGTTCTTTCATATCTTGCTGCATTTATTCTGAGATTTGAGCTTGAAGGGGCCTTAGATTTTACCCATTTCATCGTAACTTCCCTACCTATAATAATCGTTATTACACTTCCAGTCTTCATTAGAATGGGTATGTATAGGACAGTATGGCGTTATGCAAGTGTAGATAGTCTTATTACAACTGTACAGGCCGTTACTGTTAGCATCCTTATATCAGTTGTCCTGATTTTCTTTTTACAAGAACATGGAATTCCCAGGAGTATATTCATAATATACTGGTTCCTTTTCCTGGTGGGGTCAGGTGGTATACGTTTCAGTACAAGAATATTTAGACATTATTCTACACTGAGAAATAACGGAGGAAGGCGAGTATTGATATATGGAGCGGGGGCAGCGGGACAAATGATAGCAAAAGAGATGAGGTATGGGCCTTCACTTGGGTATATCCCTATTTGTTTTGTTGATGATGACCCTGCTAAGATTGGAAGAAGATTGCATGATCTTCCAATTTATCCGGGAACGATCAAACTGGATGAGATAATTAAAAAAAATAATATTGAGGATGTGTTGATTGCGCTTCCTTCTTCATCAGGTGATAGGGTTAGAAAGATAATTGAGGATTGTGAGGTGCCACAGGTTAAGTTTAAAACCCTTCCAAGCTTGTCGGATATTGTTGATGGAAAAGTAAGCGTAACTCAAATCAGAGAGATGGAGGTTGAAGACCTTTTAAGACGGGCGCCAAAAGACCTGGATCAAAGACAGATAATGAGGTCTATAAAGGGCAAATCGGTCATGATAACAGGTGCTGGCGGATCGATAGGTTCTGAACTATCCAGACAGGTGGTGCGGTGCAATCCAGCTATTGAAATGCTGGTTGAGAATAATGAGTATGGAATGTACCGGATTGATTATGAATTGAAAGGGAATCACGACGGTGTGGAGTTTCACTACATCATGGAAAACATAACCAAACCTACAGTACTTGAAAACCATTTGAGAAGGATAAAGACAGACGTGATCTTTCATTCCGCTGCTTACAAACACGTACCACTTGTGGAATCAAATCCATGTGAGACCATAATTAATAATGTACTGGGGACTGTCAAGATTGCAAAGCTGGCGGTTGAACATAAGGTAAATAAGTTTGTACTGGTATCTACAGATAAAGCTGTTCGACCCACAAGTGTAATGGGGGCTACTAAGAGGGTATGCGAATTATACATTCAGAACTTTAATAGCATGAGTGATACCGAGTTTGTTGCAGTCAGGTTTGGGAATGTGCTTGATAGTTCAGGTAGTGTAATACCAAAATTCAAGCAGCAAATAGAGGATGGTGGTCCTGTTACGGTGACGCATCCTGAGGTTACACGTTATCTTATGCTTATTCATGAGGCGGTACAGCTTGTAATGCAGGCTGCCAGCCTGGGAAAAGGTGGTGAAATATTTATATTGGATATGGGGGAACCCGTAAAGATAGTAAATATGGCAAAAGATATGATAAGGATGATGAGTTCTACTCCTGAAGAAGTGAAAATTGAATATACAGGTTTAAGGCCTGGTGAAAAACTCTATGAAGAGTTGTTAATAAATGGTTCTGAGAAAAAGACCAGATATGAGGGTATAACTATAGCAGGCATTACAATTGTGAATTGGAAAGAATTCGAAAGCGATATAAATGAGCTTATATATTTTGCATATGTGGGAAATGTAAATGCTGCTATTCGAAAGTTAAAGAAACTCGTACCTGAATTTAACCCGGAGAATAAGGTGTATAAGGAGGTTTTGAAAGAGACCTCAGGGATCGAGGAATTGACACTTGTTCCTTTGGCAATTGATTCAATCGAAAATAAATCGCTCGAGTTAAATAGAATGGATTTAATAGATTAAAAATTGCAAACAAATTATAATTTTGCCAGAATGTTTATTTTCTTTATCACAATATAACTGTGAATCATTCTGACACTTGTTCATTTGGCAATTAATTCAATCGGAAATAATATTTAAACATCTCTATCACCTGCCGTATGCATACCGCACACTGCGAAGATCGTCATTCCAGATTTACCCTGCCATTTTATTCTAAGAGCAAATTATCTTTGACAAATCAAATCGCTCGAGTTAAATAGGAAGGATTTAATAGATTAAAAATTGCAAACAAATTGTAATTGTGCCCGAATGTTTATTTTCCTTACCACAATATAACTGTGAATCATTCTGACAGTGATGAACAAATAAAGGGTTTTAAATCCGCCATGAATGGATGCAAAAGGATTGTCGGATTTACGGGGGCAGGCATAAGCACAGAATCCGATATTCCGGACTATCGCAGTAAAGGTGGTATTTGGGATAAGTTTAAGCCTGTATATTTTGAAGAATTTCTTTCAGATGAAAAGAAACGTTTCCTTTACTGGCAAAGGAAACAGGAATTATGGAAGAGTATAAAAAGTGCGGTACCCAATAAAGGGCACATGTTTTTCAAACATCTTTATGATGAACGTAAACTTATTGGACTTGTCACACAGAACATAGATGGTCTTCATGAAAAGTCCGGGTTGCCTGGAGACATAATGGTTAATTTGCATGGAACAAATCTTGAGGTTATATGTCTTAAATGTGGATTTATTTTACCATCTGCCGAAGTGCTCGATGACCTAAACCTTGAGCAAGGTGTACCCTTATGTCAAAAGTGTGGAGGGTTATTAAAACCAAATACAATTTCCTTTGGACAATCGCTTCTAGAGGAGGATCTGGACAAAGCAAGGACTTTGTCACTTTCCTGTGATTTAATGATAGTGGTTGGTTCGACTCTTGTTGTTCAACCTGCGGCCTCTTTCCCCTTAATTGCTAAAAAGAATGGCGCACTCCTCGTAATCATATCCCTTTCCGAAACCCCTCTTGATAGCGATGCTGATTATGTCTTCCATCAAAAGATGGGGGATTTTTTAAATCGTATCTAATCATAACCCTTCGACTTAAAACCTCATTCGTGAAATGGTACATCTATCTTCACAAAAAGTTTATTGTTATACTATGAATTATATTTACTAATACAACTTCTTATCTTTCCATCTGGAGGTAGCGTACCGATAGCTACCATTTGCATAATCTAGCTCGCAGGTATCGTAATAAATATCTATATGTCCACTTAACTGCGCTATGTCTTTAGCTACTACAGCTCCGTGAATATTAGTACCATTACCAGAAATTGTGATATCTCCGGAAACTATTATAAGACCATGCCAGTTTACGCTACCGCCAAGATCAAGATCGCCTCTTACCACGAGTGTCCCGTATCCCGTTAAATTATTAATATCTAATTTTAGATCTGATAACTGCGTGGCATCACAAAACACAACCTCATAGTTAGAAATACTTCCCACAGTATAATTTTGTAATGGATCATCATCATCATCCAAAATTATAGTTGCTGTGGATTCCAGTGCATCTACTTGTGCCGTCACGTCTATTGCAGGTGTTATTTGTGTTGATGGGCCTGCTTGAGACACAAGATCTATAGCACCTCCTGTAAGATCTAAATTAGTCGAATAAGCTACGCATGGAATAGAACCAGAGGAACAAGCATCGTCACCGGTTATATCTACGTTACCATTTATATCAACATTATTTCCGTAAACGGCCGCGACAATAGGTGGGCCTGGGATTTTTCCTGTATGAACTTCAATGATACTTGAACTTTTACCGTTATTACCGTAAGAGGTGACAATCTCCACAGGTGAAGCCGAAACAGGATTGACATCGGTTGTAGTAAACTGTTCCAGCGTTGTGGAAGTTGATGTTGCGTATCCATAATAAATTATATCGTTCGCAGTAGAACCACCGTCTGTATAGGTCTCATTGGGCAGCAAATCGGATTCCCTTTTATGCCTGATCTTAACCCAGTATGAGATATCTGTCTGTATGGTATTCGTTTCTGTGGCAGTATTTGTGTGTGAGCTGGTTGTAGGAATATAATTTGTATAGGTACCGACATAATCTGGATCATATGATGTCTGCCACGAGTTTGATGTCAAGATGTAAGCAGACCACGTTGGGTCAGGGTTAGCAGCGGGATCCCCTGCATAATTAGGGTTAGATGACGACCCTCTAAGCCGTAACCTTGCTTCTTCGATGCCTGCTTGTGCTGCATACGATGACTGTACACTTGTCTTGAAATTTCTGCTTATTAAAAGCTCAGTGCTGGTAGTGACAATACTCACTGTCCCCAATAACGCTAAAATAGCTATTAACGCGATAGCGCCAATAAGGACTATGCCCTTTTCGTTCTCATTCTTTGATATGATACTTGATTTAATTAATTGAAGTTTTGAAATCACAACAGTACCTCCCTGATTTAGCCATGCAAAACACAGCCAAAGGAGTACGGCATTTGCCTGGCGGCATTGCAACCATATCCTGAAAGACAGGACTTAGGTCAATGATTTTGTGTCCCACACTTTCGAGCGGTTTACCATTTTCAGGTTTTTAATCAAAAAAAAACCGAATCAGCATATAGATTGGAAACTCCGATTAGAACCTCCAATGTTCTATGCCCACTCGGCATTAAGCTCTCTGCTTTAATAGCCCAATATTTAAATTGTTTTTATGATTAGATAATTATCTAAAATTATTTAATACTTTAATAATACAATGCTTTTTAAAGATTTTATTATTTTTTCAAAAAAACGTCTTCCTGGTACTTCCTTCTTCTCCAATCTTTAGAATCAACTATTTTCCCCTCTTCAATCTTAACTTCAAATCCTCCATAATAGTCGTTCTCAACATATTCCCTTATAATCTCTACAAATTTA
>SDBV01010818.1_pt1 | contig 11922 bp, 21 predicted proteins | sample 2277081 | NCBI WGS metagenome assembly SDBV01 (sample SAMN10402039, study PRJNA504765) | marine sediment metagenome | isolation source: marine sediment core GS10_PC15, 223 cmbsf | place: Arctic Ocean: Southern Knipovich Ridge | collected 2010
TGATTGTAGACACAAACGAATGCTAAGACAGGTATTTCGATTGGGAGGCCTTAACACCAACACGGTGATGGGGATGTGTGGTAAAGCAATGTCCTGGTATAACCTTCCAGAACCTCTTATCGATCCGGACATCCTTAATGTCTAGTCCCCTCCGAGAATTCAAGTCTAGTGAGATTCCTAATATCATACGGGACCTCTCAGATAATGAGCTCGAAGAGCTTGAGTATATTGCAAACCACTCTTGGACTCCTACTGGTAGCATACTGGGCAACGAAAAGTTTATTAGGCACGACTTAATTGATCGTAAGTGGGTGGGACCCTTAGCAATACTGGGACTATCAAAATGTGCAATCAACTGGCGTGGCCTAGCTGTCTTGAAGTTTCACAAGTATGGCTGGGAACACGGAGATGTAGCGAGGATGCATAATGAAAAGGATCCGTAGAAACCCGTTGTCACGTAGAGCGTTACAAGCAATCAAGCGCTTTACTGGCAAGGTAGTCAAGTGTCCACCTGTACTCGCTAAGGGGGCAGAGTCTGACCTAAAGTTGAGAGACGCTGTGCGGAAAGCTCGAGCAAAATGGAGACTCGCAAATGCTCATTGACATCAAAGCTGTCGACCGTTTACTTGTGAGCAATCACAGTCAGGCTGCCTACATAACAGTTTTTGGTGACTGGGGGCAGCATCTTGGCGGGTGTATTCCTTCTTATATGCATAACTCGCTCGTCTACTATATTCTTCGGGGTATACAGCCGGGTGACTTTCTCACCAGTTTTTTAAGGGGTGATTTATTCGACGCCATGGGATATGCTGACGATATCAATTGTAATTCCTTCTATAACTATTGTAAGTTTCTCCACAACTATGCACCCACTAACTGTTTCGGTAGTGAAGAAATCATCTATAGCTGGATCAAATCAGGTGGCGTCCTTGGCCAACAAGAAAGTGTGAACACACCGGGGGTAGCAGAATAGTGGCCTATAAACTCTGCAAAGAATGTGGCGGGGGTATGCGATGTCATACTCTGCGGGAGGCTCTTATCGATCATGAACAGGAATGTCCCAGGTGCCATACAATGAATGAACTCACAGTTCAAGATGGTTTCGAGCTCTTGGTAGAGAACTGGGAAGAAACACACCATTTTGATGGCACATGGGAGGTACGCAATGACTGATGTTGACCTGACAAAGGATGTATGGTACTCAAATGGGTGGGGACTTGTATTTCGTTCTGTGTGCGTCCCAAAGAGTTGGGATGATGCTCGGATTAATACAGAAGTAACCCGCGATGATCCACCTGGAACATCGATGAACAAGTGGCATGTTTCAGAACCAGATGACGACCGGACAGACAACTTCAAGGGTACAAGTAAAATACCGTGTCCTGACTGTGACCATAGACATCATGTCTTGATGAACTGTTGATAAGGAACAGCAAGATGAGTGACATCTTTCAGACAAGGCCGATGCTCTCGGCAACCCTAAAGGACCCGGATAAACTTCAGTTTCCGTGTTATGGATCTCCCAAACTCGATGGCATTCGTTGTACCATTAGGAATAGACAACCCATCTCACGCTCGGGAAAACTACTACCTAATCTACACTTGCGGAGATTTGCTGGTTGGATGGGTGAACACGGTGAGGGTCTTGATGGCGAGCTTATCATTGGAGATCCATTTGGACAGGGAGTCTATAAGCGCTCACATTCAGGCATAATGACCCAAATGGGCGAGCCCGACTTCAAGTTCTATGTGTTCGATGATGTTACAATGCCCAACACTAGTTTCGAAGATCGTAGTGCACATGCTCTAGCACGTCTAGTAGGAGGGGCTCTGGGACCGCAAGTAGTTCGTTTACAGCAGCACTGGATTCAAAACTCTGAGGGACTCTGGGCCTACGAAGAAAAGTGTGTTGCAAAGGGTTATGAGGGGATTATCCTCCGGCATCCTGATATGCCATATAAGAATGGACGCTCAACAATCAATCAGTTTGGAATGGTGAAGGTCAAGCGTTTTGAGGATTCTGAGGCAATTGTTGTTGGCTTTGAAGAACTCATGCACAATGCAAACCCGCACGAAACGTCGGAGCTAGGATATACAGTTCACAGTTCACACAAAGCCAACCAGGTCCCAATGGATAAACTCGGTGCTCTCGTTTGTAGAACGCTCGAGCCTTTGGAGGTTGGAACTCCTAGTAGCTCACACATCATCCCGCCTGGTACTGAATTCAAGATTGGTACTGGTTTTACCAACGATGACAGAGTTTACATCTGGGCTAACAGACACGAATTCTTAAGTCGCATTGTCAAGTTCAAGTACCTTGCAATAGGCTCCGATGAAAAGCCGAGACACCCTGTAATGCTAGGCTGGAGGCACCCTTATGATATGTAAAAGAGAAGAACTTCGGGTAGCTATAGCTCGTGGCAAAGCTAAGCTTGTTGAAATAGAGAACCTGAAGCAGAGTATGAGCGGGTTCGGCTGGATTGTCACCATTCTTACCTTCCAGAGTGTAAGGAACGCCCAAAAACAAATCAAAAGAGCTGAAGCCTTCCTTGAGTTTCAGCAAACAATGGAAGAGATCACGAAGCAGCTCAATGCTTCTCTCGCCACCAAACTGGAGACTCCCGATGACATCTGAAGCAATGAAACTTGATCATGAACGACGTATGCACGTTCATAACCACAATTCATTACATGGGTCTGTAATGGGGATGCGCGCCCAACTTAGGAGACTCAGAGCTCGATCATTTACACACGCTGCTATCTATCTAGTAAACGAAATTGACAGCCTATTAAAAGATTTAGACCGTGAGGTGTGGACACGGCGTAGGGAGCTGGATGGAAGTATCAAAGAGGTAAAGCACAAACACGAAAGGGAGTTCAGTGACTGAGCTGTTTAGATATCAGGACATGACGATAAACTTCCTGTCAAGGGATCAAACGGATCTCTTCCAGGAGTTCAAAATTGGCACCAGGACGATCCAGATGGCAGCTGCTAAGAAGGGCCGTGGTATTATCTACGCCGATATGGGTCTAGGAAAGTCCTTAATAGCTATCAGGATCTATCAAGCCCTGTTAGGTAATGATCCTCTACTAATCGTTGCAACCAAAAGAGCCTTTAATACATGGCGTAGAGAACTCACCAAGTGGGATGCTGCAACACGCGACGAGATCACCTTCGTTATGGGTCAACCTTCTAAGAGATCCGTAATGTGGAAGAATCCCAACAGAATAATGATTGTTACCTATGAAACGGCCAGCAATGACTTTGAGTACATAAGGCACTACATTGCCCGCAGTAAGATACAAATGGTCATTTTTGATGAAGCTCAAAAGGCTCGAAACAAGAAAACCAAAGCATTCCTATTCTGCAACAAACTTTCCCAGCGTATTAAGTATGTACTGTTTTTATCGGGAACGCTCATTACTAGAGGACCTCAAGATCTTTGGACCTTCCTACACATGTGTGATCGTAAAAGGTTTGCTAGCTACTGGAGGTTTGTTAATGCATTCTGTAATATCATTGATGGACCCTTTGGTCGTGAGATTGTCGGGGCTAAGAACACCAAGGGGTTGGGCAATGAATTAGCTCGCTGCCTCATTCGAATAAGAGAGAAGGATCCTGAGGTTGTTAAGGCACGTCCACCACTTACGCGTGACATTCTTCCCATAACTGTAACAGACGAGCAAAGACGCTTACAAGAGAATCTCATTGCAGAAATGTACATCGTTCGTAAGGATGGCTCAATTATGGCATCTGCAACTGCGGGTGTGAACATCATGAGGATGAGACGGTTAATGGTCTGTCCAAAGATGTTAGACCCTACTCTAGGGTACGGTGCCAACATTGAGTACATTCTAGATGTAATGACTGAGGATCCGCACATTGTAATCTTCACACCCTTCCGCGCAGCTGTCGACTTTATGTCACAAGCAATCACAGAGACCTTCGGCAAAGACTACGAACCCTTTAAACTCCTTGGCGGAACTTCCCCCGACGAGATAGGAGAAGTTGAGGAAGCCTTTGGGGACCCCCTATTTGTACATAGAACATGCATTTGTACAGTTGCATTTGCAGAGTCGTTTGAACTTCCCAGTGCTCGGCAGTGTTACTTTAATGGTTTTGAATGGTCACAAATTCTCAACTATCAAGCAGAGAAGCGCCTGCACCGATTAACAACCCCCCATCCAGTAAATTCTTACTACCTAGTAGGGGAGGGTACTATTGAACAGTCAGTACTGCATGTACTTAACAGAAAGCAGCATAATACAAACCTCACAATGCAGGACTACATCGACGTCCTTGCACCCCGCATAAACAGAAAGGCCAGCTAATGAGTAATCATCGAGAACTAATAAGGGCTGCTGCAGCAGAGTATACTGTTGACCATACACCAGGATGTATAGCTGATGATGTCCTGCAGGCCCTTAAGGTTAAAGGGTTAATGATCGTACCAAAGCATAAAGGATCCTATAGAATCAAGTCGCTTGTACCTCCACCACCACATACAAAGAACCTTGAGCAGTGCTCTGTATATACTGGTGACAACAGTATTTGGAGCTCAAGTTCTTGGACGAGAAGAGCTGTAAAGTGTCAAAAGAAGGGCTGGCACCCTAAATTTTGCACTAAGGGTGCAGGTATAGAGATCGATGGTAAGCCCTATTGCCGTCAACATGCTGGAGCTATCGCAATCGACATCCTACTAGGGAGAAAATGATGACTAACAGAAGAGACTTCGAGATGACGACAGAAGACCTCACCGAATTATTGTCGTGCATGAAGCCTGTGCCTATGATTGCACTGCAATGCGGAGAACCACGAAGCCTACAAGAAAGAGCAAACGATGCTTGGGAAAGACTTGGAACTAAGATGGGTTTTGATTACATGACGGTTAAGCCGAATGGAAAGGGAGACAGATTTTTCAGTGCTGTCCCGAGTGAAGTACAATGACTAGTGAGCAGAATAGACGAGAAGAAGCTGTAACCTTGATGATGGAGACTGCTGCAAACTTTTTTGATGGTACCCTTCTCGAAGCTATAACAGACAACCCGCAAGAGTCTGCTCAGGTTCGCATCATGATGTACGATATCTACGATGCACTCCTCGCAAAGGGTATCATCAATGTCCAATAATATGAAGGAGCTTCAGGATGGGTGTGGTAGGGTAATAGTATTCTATTCCACTGTTATTATACTAGCTGCTATTGGGTTCGGTTTTTTGATTGGTTGGCTGGTTTGATGAGTTTTTGGCTTGAACTTCATTGTGATACTCCCCTTAATGAGCAACCACATTTTTGGCGAGATGGAGCTCCTTATGGCAGGGTTACATGTGACAGTTCGTGTGGGAACCAGCCTGGAGTTCTGCTAAAGAGTTTAAGGTGGGCCAGTGTTCACATACGTAAAGATGCTATGAGTCGGGGTTACAAGTGGACTAAAAAGCTGGGTTGGCAATGTCCTATATGCCAGAAGCACCGAGAAAAAAATAAGGAACTACCAAAAGATTCCACTTGATTTACCAATATAAAAAGTTGTATAATTAATGATAATTGAGAAGGAGTTCTGCCTTGAACGTCGAGAACCCAAGAGCAGCAAAGAACTTCGTAACGGTAGCACCCCGAGATGGCATGACAGCCTCTGGGTTCTTTGGTCAGCATAAAGACCGAACAGCTATCATTCGAACAAGTGATCGTAGTACCTTCCGCAATTGTCGACGTCGTTGGGCCTGGCAATCACACCTCCTACAAAATCGTGAACCACTTTCAAAGGCATCGCCATTATGGTATGGCTCTGGAATACACTTCGCTCTAGAAGATTTTTTTGGCTGGAAGAGGTACGAGCAGCCAGAAGATGCATTCGTGGCTTACGTTAAAGCTACACAAAAACATACACCAGATGGTTTACCAAATGACTGGCAGGAATCTCTTGAGCTGGGTATTGCAACACTACGGTACTTTAGACTTGCATGGCTGCGTGATAGAGACCCACTAGAAACCTTCATACATGAGGGAGTACCACAAGTCGAGGTTAACTTCCTCATCGATGTACCATTTGACCTAAAGAAGTTCGGTTACGACGAGTTCTACGATAGGGTATTATATGCTGGAACCATTGATAGGGTTATTGTTGATTCCCACGACCGCTTATGGTTGGTAGATTACAAGACTGCTAAGAACATAAAGGTTAGTCACTTTGAAAACGACAGTCAGATTTCATCATATACCTGGGCAGCCCAGAAGCTTTATGGTAGACCCATTGAGGGTCTTGTTTACTGGCAGTTCAGTAAGGACAAACCCAAGGCACCGAGGACACTAAAAAATGGCTCTATTAGTATCGCTAAGAATCAGTCAACTTCCCGATTCCTTTATAAGCTCGCTCTTAACCGAACCTTTGGCTCTGTTGACGAGTCTCCTACCGTAAATCAGGAGTACCTCAACTACCTCGGTAGTACTGAAGACGAAAACTTCGACCGGTATATCCGAAGAGATTGGATCACAAAAAACGCTGCAAGCCAGGCATCTGAGGGTGCTAAGATACTCATGGAAATCGAGGATATGTTGAATCCTGATCTTCCATTGTATCCCAATCCAACCTTCTTGTGCCCAGGATTCTGCCCGTTTTTCGAGCCGTGTGTTTCAATGGATGACGGAAGTGATTGGTATCAACAGCTTGATGACAATACCCAAATCAGAACTGAGGGTTGGGATGCTTGGAGAAAGCATCTAAAGACTCCAGACGAGAATAACGAACCCGAAGAGTACGAACCCTGGAAAGAATCCGCACCAGCAGAGTAGGTAGATAATGTTATGAACAACCCAGCAGTAGTATCTGCACCGACTACCTCGACCTCTACACAACCACCCAGGAGAATTGCTCCGCCACCCTTTACTATCTCAAACGTTCAGACACGTCATCGTTTTATGAAGATGCTGGTTTATGGTAAAGCAGGGGCCGGTAAAACCACCCTGTTGGCAACATCTGTAGATGTTGCTTCAATGAACGACATCTTCATGATCGATGCTGAGTCGGGTGATATGGTTTTGAGTGACAACCCGCTCATCCAGAATCCTGAAAATATTGATATGGCAAAACCAAACAATTACAGGCAGGTAGTCAAGATCTATGAGTTCCTGTCAGCACACCATAAGTACCGCGATATCCTTGTAGCGGACCCTAAGCAAAAGACTCCAGAAGCCCAAAACGCTTATGAGAAGCTCTGTTTGTTCGAGTCCTCCCTCAAGGGCGAGGACATTGAGGACATCAAGGAAGCCGGTCCGAAAATGTACAACACGATTATTGTCGATAGCTTGACAGAGGTCGAGCGTATGGCAATGGATAACTTTCTTGGAGCTGGTGAGGAGCCGGGTGTAATCGACATCTCGGAGGATGTAAAGGTTGCAGAGTTCAAGGAGTACAAGCAAATCAACAACACCCTGAACCGGGTAATGAGAGCACTACGTGATCTGCCCTACAACCTCCTAGTTGTATGTAGTGCTGACTATACACAAAACGAGCATAAACAGCATATCTGGAATCCTGCAATGACGGGCAAGCTTAGCACGCAGATCCAAGGATACTTTGATATTGTTGGATACCTTGTTCCCGGTAAGCAGGGTGACAGTCTGATCAGGAGACTGTGGATTGCTCCTGAAGGTAAATGGGATGCCAAATGTCGTCGTGCAGCCCTCACAGAATCCTACTTCGACAACCCAACCATGCAGGTCATCATGTCCCGTTGTGGTTTGATCAAAGAGGGAACATCGAAGAAGGATAAGTAGTCCACCATACATGTGTGTAGTGGGCTTAATTGACAACGCCAGCAAGAGGAGTTACCCATGGCTAAGTCAAAACAGGCTGAGTTCGATCCCGAAGGGGGTGCTGATGCCACGTTCGAAGATGGTGATACCAGTGTGATGGTTGACCTGTCGGGTGTTGAGGCGGCAACGTTCGAGACTGTCCCCAGAGGCACCTATGATGCTGTCATTGAGGAGTGCACCTTCGAGCACTCACAGAACTCGGGACAGGCAATGTGGGCGATGCGTCACAGCATTGTCGATGGTGAGTTCGAAGGTCGAAAGCTTTTCGACAACGTCTCGTTCTCTCCCAAGGCAATGCCCTTCACCAAGAAAACCCTCGCGATCATTGCGCCGGAACTTCTCTCTGGCCCGTTCAATCCCGAGGACGAGGCTCCCAAGCAGGAGGGGAAGAGGGTCAAGATTCGCACCACCATCAAGAAGTATGAGGGACGTGATCAGACCCGCATTGTGGAGTACCTCACTGTCGAGGAAGCGTTCCTGGGTGGTTAATCACTAAAGCTTAGGAGTGAAGACAGTGAAGACCTGGATGTCCGTTGGCCAGCTGGCTGCTTTTTCGGGAGTCTCTACTCAAACCATCTACAAGCGTATCAAGCAGGGCAAGCTTAGCTCTGTGCGTGTGGGTGGTGTTGAGCGAATCCCGTTAGAAGAGGCACGAGCCTTCACGGCTAGCGGGCATCCTCTTTCAAAACGTAAACAGAGGTTCACAGTAGTTGAGCAGCCGGAGGACTGAACATGTCAGATGAGACCCCTGAAACTCCTAATGAAGCCCCCGACCTCGAAATCAAGACAAAAGCCTTTGTCCTGTTAAGTGGGGGCATCGACAGTACAACTTGTTTATTCATTGCAAGGGAACAATTTGATGAAGTTGAAGCCGTGAGCATCAACTACGGCCAGAGACACATCAAAGAACGTGAGTTTGCAGCTAGAACCTGCATGACTCTAAACATCCCCATCACACTCATCAACATTCCACCCGAAGTACTTGGTGGTAGAGGAGTTATGTTAACGGACTTAAACGTTGAAATCCCTGACATTTCATATGACGAGATACAAGGTGTCTCCCCCACCTACGTCCCTTTCAGAAACGGCAGCCTCCTTAGCCTTGTAACTGCCCATTCACAAAAATGGGTAATGCAGCAAATCGACGATGTGTACAAAAACTTACCACCAGAGTTTCTTGTAGAGGGTAGTACAGAGAACGAGAATAGACAGGCTATACTAAATATGCACCAAGGTTCGATCGGAATCTTTTTCGGTGCTCACTCTGAAGATGCCCTCAACTGGGCTTATCCTGACTGTACCCCCGAGTTTATTGGAGCAATGGCAAACGCAATTTACATCGGTACATATTACACAGCCCGTTTACATACACCCCTGATGTGGATGAAGAAACATGAGATTATCCAGTGTGGTGAAGGTCTAGGTGTAGACTGGAGTACTACATGGTCTTGCTATGCAGGTGAGGAGGACCATTGTGGTACGTGTCCTACATGTAGAGCACGACATAAAGCCTTCTACGACGCTGGTGTTTTTGATCCCACAATGTATGGTGGTCACCCAAAGCCCCGGCTCGAGGACTATCCCCCAGAACCACCACAGGCGGCATAGTATCATGGCAGAGAAGATCGCAAAGTCACCCTACCAAAAGTACAAGAAGAAGCCTTTCCGTTACTCTCCTCAATACCAGGCATGGTTTTCAGCTGTACAGAGCAGTGGTAAGGAGTCCGTTGAAAAAGCTAGTAAAGCCCATTCAGCCATGCTCATACGTCAATTCGGGCCAGATTTCTTCTACGTAAGGTAGGTTAACATGAGAATACCACCCGAAGGTACGCGCCTTAGATCCTCCAAGACCTATGTACATTCTGTAGGCTTGCCTACTTGTTTCCGTCAATGGAAAGCTGAGTCACACTGTCGCTTTCTTCACGGGTATTCACTTGAGATACGTATTGAGTTCGAAGCTGACGAGGTTGACATCCGTGACTGGGTTGTTGACTTTGGCTCCCTCAAGACATTTAAGGGCTGGCTTGAGGATACCTTCGACCACAAAACGCTTGTTGCTGAGGATGATCCACAAAAGTGGAAGCTATTTAATGATATGAACGATCAGGGACTTATTGACATGGTTATTGTACCAGCAACTGGGTGTGAAGCATTTGCTTCTATGATTTACGAAGCCGCCGAAATCTGGCTCGGCGATGCTGGATATAAACCTCGTGTATGGGTTGCACTTGTTGAAGTACGTGAACACGCTGGCAACTCCGCGATCGTTGAGCATGTTCGACCTCGCAGAGGTAGGAGGAAACGATGAAGGAACTTGAAGAAGTAGAACGTCTATTGGAGAAAGATCAGGAAGCCTGGAAAGCAAAAATCAATGGATATGCCAATCAGGTAGTTGAAAAGCTCTCTAATGTAACCGAGAGGGCCTTGAATAAAAAGATCCCCGTTATGGAGGTCTTTGGACCAACTGTTCAGGGAGAAGGTATGCTCATCGGTCAGCCCACCATGTTTATCAGAACGGGTTTATGTGATTACAAGTGCACAAGGTGTGACTCCCTTCATGCGGTAGTTCCAGAACTCGTTAATAAGGGGGCAATGTGGATCACACAGCCTGAACTCGTTGCTGTTATGAATGACTGTATTCAAACCACTCCATTGATCACCCTTTCAGGTGGTAACCCCTGTATTCACGACATGTCAATCTTTATCGAGGCTAACTCTATCGGCCTCCTAAATGGGCAGAGGCGTTACATTGCAGTTGAAACCCAAGGTTCAAAATGGACTGACTGGCTACTACGTTGTGAGTTCGTTACAATTTCACCTAAAGGTCCTGGAATGGGTGAGAAGTTTGAGCCTGAGAAGTTTGATCGATTCATGTCCAATCTAGGTCCGGGATCTTCATACACAGGACGTTGCTGTGTAAAGGTGCCAGTATTCGACCAGCGTGATATCGAACTGATAGTCGAGATCATGGAGAGGTGGCCTGAAACGCGTAGATTCATGTACATCTCTGTTGGTAATGTGAATCCACCCGCACCTGCTGTGAGAGACGAGGTTGGTGAAATTTCCATAGATGATTTCCGCAGGATCACACTCGCAAACTATAGCCGCACACTTGATATTGTCATGAGGGATCCCCGCCTTAACGGTGTAAGTGTGCTTCCGCAACTTCATACATTAGTTTGGGGGAACGAACTATGTCGGTAAACTTGAAAGAACTTCCACGATATCGTGTAGACTCACGCGCAACGAGCCTGTGTCATGATGATCTTGTTGTCATTGCACGTCATGTAGGCAAGATCCTATTCACAATGGGGTTTGAGGATATTAAACATGACGACTCAATGCAAAATACCCCTATGCGGGTTGCAAAGTATCTCGCAGAGTATTGCATTCCAATTGACCTTGATGATATCTTTGGTAGTACCTTTTCGGTAGAGCCTGGATTCCATGAGATCGTTGCACAAGTGAATATTCCATTCAGAATGGTGTGTGAGCATCACCTTTTGCCCGCCTTGGGGAAGGCATCAATAGGCTACATCCCGAACAAGCGTGTGATTGGTCTAAGCAAGATGGTACGTCTGGTCACCTCTGTAGGTCACGAGCGTCCTAGTCTACAAGAGCGTATAGGCCAGCGCATCTGCGATCTGATGGAAGAGCATCTACAACCCCAGGGAGTAGCCTTGGTAATCCAAGCTGAGCATGGGTGTGTAGCATGTAGAGGTACCAAATCACCCGGAGTTATCACTATAACCTCTCATGTTAGAGGAGCATTCAGGGATAACCACGCCGCACGTGAAGAGTTCCACAGTCTCATCAGAATGGAGAAATCATGATGGCGGGTAAACTTAACCCCGAACAAATGGGCGAACTCGAGGTTCACATACAAAACGTAATCGAAGCTATGGCAGGCGTAGAAGTAAGTCTCGAGGAGTTAGCAGGAGCTAATGATGAAGCTGCCGCTGATATACGAGAAGTATTCGCAAGCATTGTAGAGACACTTGAACCCTGGATCGAAACTCTCTCGGAGCTATCAGATGCCTAAGTTTGCACCAGTTGTACCCGTTAAACTCGCATTTCAAATGCGTACCAAGGGACTTTTAGGAGACTATCA
>SDBV01010819.1_pt1 | contig 11920 bp, 10 predicted proteins | sample 2277081 | NCBI WGS metagenome assembly SDBV01 (sample SAMN10402039, study PRJNA504765) | marine sediment metagenome | isolation source: marine sediment core GS10_PC15, 223 cmbsf | place: Arctic Ocean: Southern Knipovich Ridge | collected 2010
TACTTATTCCTCTCGGAGTAAATCTATCATGTCCTCAAAATTATTCATGGCAGCATCAAGGAGCATTACAGAGTACTTCTTGTTATGAACACCTCCTCCATACTCAACGATATGCAAATTCTCTTGCCCTTCCTTTAACATTGCCATTGCCTTTTTCACTTTCTTCTCTGACACCTTGCCCTTTGCGCTTTGAATAGTATCTAACGCTTCTTTTTCAATCTCCTTGGCATTTTTTAACTCTTCCCCGGTCTTATCCTTCCACTCCTTTGCCATGGCTTCATGCTTTTCAGTATGGCAGGCAGCACATGCCTTTGCAGAACCATGTGCAACTTTCTCACCCTTTATAAGTTTTTCATCCATATGGCAGCCTAGACAGTTAGTCTTTACCTCAAACATAAGGGCAGGGGTCTTTGGAACACCTTTTCTTCCCTCTCCAGCCAGAAGCATCCTTTGATAGATATGATGGTCAGGATGACAGGCAGAGCAGGATTCTCTTATTGGGTCTATGAAATCCGCCTCTTTATTATGCTGGATAGGTTCATGACAGTTAAAACAGCTGGCATTCTGTCCTGCAACATGCTCCTTATGCATCAGCTTTTTATTTGATGCCTCCTTCATAATGGGTTTTTCATTGTCATGGCAGTCAAGACACTGTTGCTCTTTTATTACACCATTACCCTTTACAAGTTGAAGATGACAGCTCCAACATGGCACTTTTGCTTCTTCGATTGATTTATGAGTGATTGGCTTTTCATCAGGCTTTACTTCCCCTTCTTTCTTTTGCTTTTGAAGGGGCTTTGTGGGAATCTCGTGGCAGAGTGAGCATTTGGACCGCTCTACGTTGAATTCGGTATTTTTAAAGTGGCATAGAAAGCACTTCTCTCTGGAAACCTCAAAATGTTTCTGCTTAGTCTCATGTTGATGACAGGTGGTGCAGTGCATCTCCTGGCCTTCTACCCATTTCTTTTTATCAAAATGTGTCTCATGTACATAGGAGACAACGCCTTTTGATTTATCTTCCCTTATGTATTCGGAAAACTTGATTTTTTTGTTCCAGTACTCTCCTTCTCGGGACGAGCCTGCCTGTCCGGTAGGCAGGTCGATTCCGACTTTGCCTATGCCGGTGGTTGGATGACATTTAGATGTTGTACAACTGCGGTCATCAATCCTGGGCTTTGTCCTTACAACCGATTCATCCATATTCAGAATGGTTGTCAACTTTGATAAGACCTCAAGCTCGGTCTTCATGAATTCTATCTCCGACTTTCCTTTCTCAGCAGCCTCTTCACCCGTTGGGATGGTCCTGTGTCCTGCTATACGCTCAATCTGCCTTTCAGGCGGGTAATGGCACTCTGCACAGGTAATATCCTTATGTTTACCCTCTTTCCATGACATGTAAGCCTTCTTTATCACCTTGGGATAGGTCATGACATGGCAGTATCCGCAGAAAAACTGTGATTTGAGCCTCTGATTAATCAATTCATCTAAATGAGATTTTTCTGCAGAATATAATGGGGACGATATAAATATTAACAGGACTACAACAGCAAATACTATACCCTTTTTCATTGTATGATTTTTCTCCATTAGCCTGTTTTGTCATACCGTGCTTGACACGGAATCCAGTCTTCTTCTCTGGCGGGATTTTTTATTTTTCTTTCTGTGTTTTTTAAATATAAAAATTTCATAAAAACTCATTTTCCATGAACAGTATAAGGTTTCGGCATATCCGCCATCTTAACTGCATTAAGAAATTCAACAAGATTCTCGGGCGGAGTATCTTTGTGATGATGACAGCTGTTGCAGGAATTGGGCAGTTTATCAATGCCGCCTGCCTTTATACTCTCCGCAGGTGAAATAAATCTGAATGTATGGTTGTGCTCATGCCCTTTTGCCCTTGGCATATGGCAGGCAACGCAACTGCCGAAAGTATGAATCCTGTGAACCCCTCTTCTCTGCAATGTTTTGTGGCAATCCATACAGAGACTGTCGGAAGTCATCTTTGTCATACCGGTTTTTATGTCTTCTTCTTTTTGATGAACATTATGGCAGTTTGTGCACATAATTCCTGTCTTTGCGTGCTCGCTCTCCGTCCATTCATTATATTGCTGGTGGTGTTTCTTTTCCTCTCCCGGCTTCTCAAGGTAAAACAGATAGAGGGCTTTTCCGGGCAGGTAGTCGTATGGATAGCCGTATTGCGTTGGGAAACCTTCTTTATATGGAGAAACCTTAGCAATGCTTGCGCCCCAGTTGTGGCACTGACCGCATACCATGGCTCTAAGCCGCCAAGGTAGTTTTGAAGGGTTAATAATAGTCTCCTTCTCGTAATCAAAGTATACGCTGGCAGCCTTAACATGGTTGCTGCCCGGCCCGTGGCACGCTTCACATCCTATACCGAGGTCAACCCAGGTCGAATCAAAAGAATCTCTGTCTTTGTCATAATTTACCTTCAGCCCGGTAACGTGGCAGCCACCGCACTTTAACTGCCAGATGTTCCCAGGGTCGCTCCAGTAATTACCTTTGCCCGGGTAGCTCCCTTTCAGGCCGTTGAGATCAACCCAGGTTTTATTATTGGCATCCCATTCAAGAGGGAGGACGTACATTTCACCATTTGTGAATTTAGTGATATAGTTCTGCTTCCTCCCGATGCCGATGACGTGAGTAATCTCGTAATCGTGGAATTCCCAGTCAGGACCGATGGTCTTTACATAAAACCCGCTCTCCCTCCTGAACATTGTGGTAGTGACTTCTGTGCTCGTGAACCTGGGCGCCTTATTCGTGACTTTTACAGTCAGCTTATTGTTTCTCTCGAAATCGCCTATGACTGTGTACTCGTCAACGAGTTGTACAAACTTGGAATGTAATGTACTCTTCCAAGTATCGTATTCCCTCCAGTGGCAGTCTTTGCATCTCTCTGAGCCGATATAATCGGGTTCAGCGAAGACTGGGGGCTTAACTGCTTCCATAACCTCTCTTTCCTCTTCTATCGGCGGCATGGAGCCGAGAAATTTTATTACTGTAAATACTGCTAAAGCTCCCAGAACAACCCAGATGCCCCAATAACTGATAAAAATATTTTTAATACTTTTTTCAGGTCGCTTCCGTTCAATTTTTTCAGGTTTATCCGGTGACTGGTTCAATTTTTTACCTCCAGGTATAAATTAATTTTTTTATATTTGCCTTGTTATAAGGCCTTGTCCGGGCTTTTTTTCAGCAAGCTCCGGTTCAGGTTCAGAGATTCTTTCTTCCATTGGAAGCGCCTTTGTCAGCACTAAGTAGAGAAACAGCGCCAGCGATATTATCCCCGCCACCACCGCCATCTCGGGCACTGTCGGAGTGTAATATATCTCGCCGATTCCCGGGAAAAGCGGAGGTATCTGTGCTACTACTATCAAATCAATACGATACGCTATTATCGCTATCATAGTTATAGAGGAGGCTATGAAGAGTCCCTTGATGGTCCTTCCCCGTTTAAAGAGCAGTATCAACATGGCAGTAAACATGCCGATCGTATTAGTGAGGAACAAGGGGGCAAATCTGCCTGTCAGGATATGCCATATTTCCAATCCCCCGGGCTTGCCGCTGTAATTCATCACAAGAAAGTCAAAGAAGTCCATAAATAACGTTACTATTAAAAAGAAAGCCAGAAGTCCGCCCATGTGTTCGAGAGTCTCCTTGCTTACAAGTTCTCTCTTCTCTATTTTCGAAGTAAGTATTGCGACTAATATCATTAAGGCTGTGCCTGAGGCAAGCGCTACAACCACAAAATGCGGCGGCAGCAGAGGGGTATTCCACATCTCCCTTGCTTTCACAAAGGCAAACAGGGCGCCATGAGGGGCATGTACTACCATGAGGGCGAAAAAAAGAGCCAGAATAGCCAGCAGCTTTGCCATCTTTTCATCCCAGTGACTTCCAACGCCCCCGAGCCGTGTGATTTTTACCGCGTAGTACAATTCTCCTGACATCAGAGCAGCAAAACCGGCATAAGTCATTGACGTATAAACGAGCATCGAAGTCGGATTCCTGAGCACAGCGGGAAGCAGAGCCGCCCTTAAAGGATTTCCAACATCCGACATAAGAAAGAGCACAGCGGCCATCAGGGATAAGAACCCTACCAGGATGGCGCGCGTACCGAGGGGTTCATAATCTTTACGCCCAAAGCCGTGTATCATTAACCCCATCAGGCTTGCGCCTGCACTGGTGCCTACAAAGAAGACAAAGCCTACTATAAATACTCCCCACGGCACGAGGTCGCTTGAGCCGGTAATCCCGACTCCATCTATAAACATGATGCGTATCCAACTGTAGCCGCCCCATGCTATTGGAAACAGCAATAATATAAGAACGCTGTAATAGACCCTGCCTGTGTCTTTCATTTTCTTAACCCCCTGATATTTTGCGGAGGAGGCAATGGTTTATACCACATCATTTTTTTCTCTCTGCGCCGAGTTAAATACCATATCCGGGGATTGGTATTAAGCTCCTCTTTAAGTCTGAAATTCCGTTCTGATGTGATCAATTTCGAGATTTCGCTGTCAGGGTCGTTAAGATTTCCAAAGGTTCTTGCTTTATTGGGGCATACCTCCACGCATCGTGTGAACTTCCCTTTCCTTGTTCGGTGTACGCAGAAAGTGCACTTCTCTACCACACCCTCTTCGCGCATCGGCACTAATGGATTTCTATCTTCATGCGGCACTTCAGGCTCCCACCAGTTGAATCTTCTCGCCTGGTAAGGACATGCTGTCATGCAATACCTGCATCCGATACATTTTTTATAATTTATCATGACAATGCCGTCGGCATCTTTGTATGACGCTCCGGTCGGACAGACCTGAACGCATGGCGCATTGTCGCAGTGATTGCACTGCACAGGCATGTACCACTTGTCCTTACGGAGCTTTGTGTACATCATTGTTGTGCCCTCTCCGGGCATTTTCGGGGGATGGTAAAAGCCGCTTACGCCTGTTACGGATTGAGTTTCAAAGACCATTATATATGGAGGGGAGATGGTGTCGGGAACATTGTTCTCCCGCTGGCAGGCATACATACAGCGCCTGCAGCCGATGCACTTTCCAAGGTCTATCACCATCCCAAATCTGACTCCGGGGATGAGCTTTGGCGCCTCTTCAGGCTTTGTGGGGTTAAACCCGGTTATCTGCTCGATAATATCACCCACTACCCGCAATTGCGGGGGCCAGAGCGCCCCGATTCCGGCTACGCCGGCAAATTTAACAAATTCTCTTCTGTTCAGTTTTTTCATGGAAACTATTTGTTTTTATTCAGCCTCTTTTTGAGCCTTTTTTATAAACGGCGTGAGCAGGTCTATTGGAATAGGGAATATTGTCGTTGAATTATGCTCGGTAGCCACCTCTGTCAAGGTCTGGAGAAATCTGAGCTGAATTGCCACGGGCTCTTTCCCAAGTATTGACGCCGCGTCTGTGAGTTTTTGAGACGCCTGATATTCACCCTCTGCATGAATGACCTTTGCCCTTCTTTCACGCTCAGCCTCTGCCTGTTTTGCAATCGCCCTCTGCATTTCTACCGGCAGGTCAACGTTTTTTACCTCAACAGTTGTGACTTTTATACCCCAGGGCTCTGTCTGCTCATCTATGATCTTCTGGAGCTGTGCATTTAATTCATCCCTTTTGGCAAGGAGGTCGTCAAGCTGAATCTGTCCAAGAACGCTTCGCAGGGTTGTCTGAGCTATCTGTGACGTAGCGTAATAAAAATCCTCAATTTTTGTTATAGCCTTGTTCGGGTCAACAGGTCTGAAGTATAAAACCGCATTTACTTTTACCGTAACGTTGTCCTTTGTGATAACGTCCTGTGCAGGAATATCCATGGTAACTGTCCGCAGACTTACCTTAACGAGTTTGTCAATAATCGGTATGATTATTACAAGACCAGGTCCCTTTACAGGTATCAGCCTGCCAAGCCTGAAGACAACGCCCCTCTCGTATTCCCGCAGAACATAAATTGCAACTGAGAGAAAATAGACAACTAAAATAACAGCCAATAAAAAACCTATAGAACTTATCTGTGGCGTACTAATCCCCCTTATATTTATATTGTTAAAATGAACATATTTCTTTTGCCCGACCTGAACCTGCTTGTTTCAGGGTTTCATAACATAATCGAGTTCAGCACATGATGTATAATTCAGCCCTTATTTAGAAAGGTTGTTTATAGATGTATATGTTGTGAAGCACACTTTAAAAATACATTGGGTGTTATGATTATTCAATAGGTGAATTTGACTATAATATTATGTTATAGCAAATTGTCCTTACTTGTCCGCTGGAAATAACATACTGTTTGAACATCCTGTGAAGACCCTCTCAACAGAATAAACAGACATCCCTTTTCATCATTTTAAAGTATTTAGATAGAAATATTTCTATTTAGCGTTGACAGGATATGAATAAAGATTGTAAATTGGATGAAATATAAATTAATGAAATAGCGGACTTAAATAGAAACAAGGAAGTTATCCTATAGATGTCAATGGACAAAAAGTTTAATCTTAATTTTGAAAATCTACTTAATGAATCTGTAAAGATACATGGCCATCTGTGTCCTGGGCAGATCCTTGGCGTAAGAATGAGTCTGCTTGGACTCAAAAAAATAGGGATAAAAGACCCAAAGGGCAGGGATAAGAAAAACCTTATGGTCTTTGTTGAGATAGACCGATGCGCAACTGATGCAATTCAGTCTGTTACAGGCTGTAGTATAGGTAAACGGACATTAAAATTTCTTGATTACGGAAAAATGGCAGCTACCTTTGTGCACCTCAAAACAGGAAATGCCGTAAGAATACTGGCAAAAGATGAATCTAAGGACAGAGCAAAAAACTATTTTCCAGAGATTGCAGATAAATATCAATGCCAGACTGCTGCATATAAAATAATGTCTGAGGATGAACTTTTTAAATGGGAAGATGTAAAGGTTGAAATACCTGAACAGGATATGCCCGGAAGACCGATAAAGAGAGTTAGGTGTGATAAATGTGGAGAACATGTACAGGACATGAGAGAGGTTTGTTTAGATGGCAAGGTGTTATGTAAAGCCTGTGCAAATGGAGCATATTATAAGGTTTAGAGAATATAGTGCAAATGTTTAATGGTTATAGATGAGATAAGCTGAACTTTTCTGTCTATTAGCAGCTTTTTTTATGGACAGCGTTAGGCAAATATGTTATAACGGTAAATAAATGGAGATTCGTTCAAAGATTTGGATTGAGGTTAATAGAGAGCCTGTTTTTGGCAGTGGAAGACGATTTTTACTTCAGGCTATTGCTGAATATGGTTCTATAAACAAGGCGGCAAAGCATATAAATATCTCATACAGAAAGGCTTTAAGTTACATAAAGGCAATGGAAGAAAGGCTTGGGGTTAAGTTTGTGGAAAGAAGGGTTGGAGGAAGGCATGGCGGTGGTGCAATGCTTACGAAAGAAGCAAAAGAGTTTTTTAAAAAATACGAGATACTTGAGGAGGGAATAAATGCAATGCTTGACAGGAAATTTTTTGAGGTGTTTGGTGATGATGGGAGGGGTGTTAACAGGTCAGGTTAACGTGAGATTCAGAATTAATAATTTTGAATCTCGGTTATGGTTAAGGTCAGGATGCCAGTTTTGTTAATAGGTTAAGTAGTTGGTCTTTTTTTTACACCTTACCTTAACCCAGCTACCATACTGGCTTCTTAACCCTTACCATACCCTATTTTAACGCTAATTATGTGTGATACACAAGACAATGGAAAAAAGAGAAGTATTGGCACAAGGATAGTACCTGTAAATGAGGCTGTTGGAACAGTCCTTGCCCATGATATTACTGAGATAAGACCCGGTGAATTTAAAGGCAGGGCATTTAAAAAAGGACATATTGTAAAAAAAGAGGATATCAGTCATCTGCAGAGACTCGGCAAGGAAAACCTTTATATTCTCAAAATAAAAGAAGATGACATACATGAAGATGATGCCGCTTATGCCATTGCAAAGGCACTTGCTGGTGATGGTGTAAAACTGTATGGAGGACCAAGTGAAGGAAAGATAAATCTTGTTGCTGCCCATGACGGTATGTTAAGGGTTAATAGAGAGGCCCTGCTTGAGTTTAATATGCTGGGAGAGGTGAGTTGTGCCACGATGCACAACAACTCTGTTGTTGATAAAGGTCGGATCGTCGCGGGAACAAGGGCAATTCCCCTTGTCGTGAAAAAATCCGTTGTAAATGAGGCTGTAAAAATCGCTGAGGCCGCAAAAGGTATTCTTACTGTGAGCAATATAAGGAAACCAAGGGCCGGGGTGGTTATAACCGGAAATGAGATATATCACGAAAGGGTGAAAGATGCGTTTAGCCCTGTGATAAAGAAAAAAATAAAAAGCGTAAAAGGAGAAATTGTTGACATATACTATGCCCCGGACGATGCAGAATACATAGAAGGCAGGATCAAGAGGTTAATAGCTGATGGGGCTGACCTGATAATAATAACAGGCGGCATGTCTGTTGACCCTGATGATGTTACGAGATTTGCAATCAGGAATATAGGTGTTGATGAATTTATATACGGATCTCCTGTACTTCCGGGATCAATGTTCCTTATCGCCTACAAGGGCAAAATCCCCATCCTCGGAATTCCTGCCTGCGGCATGTACAGCAATATAACAATATTTGACATAATACTGCCGAGAGTTCTTGCTGGTGAGAGAATAGGGAGGAAGGAGCTGGCTGAACTCGGACATGGTGGTTTATGTTTGAAATGTAAAAAATGCTTCTACCCAGTCTGTCCTTTTGGGAAATAGTATAAGGATACATGAGAAAAGGATAAAGCAGGACTGTTGCCCACTTAAATAGTTTAACCAATATTTCTACATTGGGATTTGTGTTGATAACATGAGTAAATCATTCAGACAACCGGCAAATAAAACACTACCTCCGAAAGATTCTTATGAACGCAGTATAGATTATCTCAGGATATCAGTAACAGACAAATGCAACCTTAAATGCGTATATTGTATGCCCAAAAATGGCATAAAATACTTTAAAGAGTCAGAGATTCTGACCTCTGAAGAGATAGTAAGGTTTGTACGCATTGCTCATCAACATGGATTGAAAAAAGTCCGGATTACAGGGGGTGAACCCCTTATGAAAAAAGATATAACCATGCTTATCTCGTCAATCAAGCAAACCGGAATACAGGATTTAAGTCTCACAACTAACGGTATTATGCTGCCGGGACTTGTTGATGAACTAAAAAAAGCCGGTCTTAACCGTGTAAATATCAGCCTGGATACGATGGACCCTGATAAATATAGAACAATTACAAATGGAGGAGATATTAACCGCGTTTGGGAAGCTATAAAAGAGGCGGAGAGAGTCGGACTTTCTCCGGTAAAAATAAACGTTGTGCCTATCCGCGGACTTAATGATGATGAAATACTGTCTTTTGTTTCTCTAACCTTTGATAAAAATTATCACGTAAGATTCATTGAGTTCATGCCTGTAGGCTGTAATGAGATGTGGAGAAAAGACATATACGTAAATTCAAAGGAAGTCCTGGAGAGGATATTGACTCTTGGAAGTCTTGAGCGTCTCAATTTCAGGGGTAAAGGTCCATCAAGGAATTTCAGGATAAAGGGAGCAAAGGGCGTTATCGGGATCATTAGCCCGTTAAGTGATCATTTTTGTGGCTTCTGCAACAGACTGAGGCTCACAACAGATGGAAAAATAAAACCTTGTCTTTTCTCGAAAGTCGCGATCGACATTAAAACCCCGATGAGAAGCGGGGCATCTGACCGGGAAATAGAAAAGCTGTTCTTTAATTCAATCAAGGTGAAACCGCAGAGGCATCTGTTTCAGGAAGATGTAGCTTCCTCCTGGCTGCCTGAGGCAATGTCCAAAATAGGGGGATAAGAAAGACAAATGTCAAATTTCAACAGCCTGTCAAATGATAAATAACAAACAATTTTCAGCCCACAATCTTTAAGCCTTTTTACTTATTGAAGGTTCGCATCGACTTGCAGCAGGGAGCTTTAATAACGTATTGTAGTTTCAAATGAAAACGTATCTTTTAATAATTTTTTTTAGTTATATTTTTACTGTGCTTTTTAGCTATTGGCTGAAGGTGCTTAACCTTAAGCATTTGAAAAAATACGGCGCTGAAATACCGCCGGAATTTGAAGGCCATATTAATGCAGGATTATTAAGAAAATCGCGTGATTACACTATAGATAACAGTAGGTTTTCATTTGCAAAATCTGTTTTTGACAATATTATCCTACTGATATTTTTATTCGGCGGCCTGCTGAATTTTTATAATTCATGGATAATGTCTTTGAAGTGGCATTATATTTTTTCAGGTGTTGGTTTCTTTTTATTTTTAATCTATGCAGAAACCGTTGTCTCCATACCCTTTAGTATTTACAGCACATTTAAAATAGAGAATAAATATGGGTTTAATACATTAACGCCAAAACTCTGGTTAACAGATTTTTTCAAATCCATCCTGCTCTCCACCATAATCATAGGCATTCTGATTTCAGTTGGTTTGTGGTTGGTTGAAACAAGTCCTTATTACTGGTGGTTGTGGGTCTGGGGCTTCTTTTTTGTTTTTGGCATTTTCATAATGTATATATCACCTTATGTTATAGAGCCTCTTTTTAATAAATTTACACCTATCGAGGATAAGGAATTAGAGGATAAAATAAAAGCCATAGCTGAAAAGGTAGGCATAAAGGTAAGCAGGATATTTAAGATGGATGCCTCAAAAAGGAGCAAGCATACAAACGCTTATTTTACGGGCGTAGGCAAGGTCAAAAGAATAATACTTTATGACACTTTATTGGAGAAAATGGACAATAACGAGATTATTGCTGTGCTTGCCCACGAGATAGGACACTGGAAGAAAAAGCATGTTTTAAAACGCATCATAGTTTCAGAAGCTATGGCCTTTGTAGGAATTTATATTTCTTTTGAAATCCTCCAATCGGACTTCTTATTGAGAGTTTTTTTTATTGAAGAGGCGTCTTTTTTTGCAAAAATGGTGATACTTGGATTTGTTGGAAGTATAATTGGCTTTCCTCTGGGCCCGTTGACCAACTATTTCTCCAGAAAACATGAAGGGCAGGCTGACCGCTTTGCCTGTGAACTTACCGGCAATCCTGATAGTCTGGCGAGTTCACTTATAAAGCTTTCAAAAGATAACCTTTCAAACCTTCATCCGCATCCCCTTTATGCGAAATTCCATTATTCCCATCCTCCTGTTGTGCAGAGAATAAGGGAAATCAGGGCAATAAAACCAGTTCGATAATCACCTGGAATTTTGCAGTACTATATCTAATTTTTCTCTTTCCTTCTGGCTATACTGTACAAAAACTATACAATAGGTATGTTTATTCGGGTTTTATTTTTCTTTACACTTCTTCCCCCAACTCGTATTAAATGTCGGAATAGTTTACTCAAGGCTAAATGGCCTATTTGCTATATCGCAAAGTCTTTAAGAAATAATAGAAAATTCTTAGGGCTCGTTCTGGCATTTAAATTGCTTTTATATACAGATGGAGTTGTGCGTGCATCCTGTAAACTGTAATCTTTTTAAACAGTAAATATGTGCATTAGTAAAGGGTAATTTTAAATTTTAATGCCCTTTTAGAAAATTATCAGGACGTTCTGGGCTTTGATATACTATGAGATAAGTAAGTCCACTTTGAAGAAATCCTGATTTTTCAAATGCAAACGTCTTACTTAAAAGAGATGAACTGCTATGGATATTAAAGAACGCAGAGTACATGAGTTAAAAAGAGAAGTGGAGAAGTTGGCGGTTGAACTTAACTGGTATAAAAAAATGGTTAATAAGATGCGACGTAAAGAAGTAACAATGAAACATTATATAAAAAAAAAACATTTTAAAAATTAACTGTAAAAAG
>SDBV01010820.1_pt1 | contig 11919 bp, 8 predicted proteins | sample 2277081 | NCBI WGS metagenome assembly SDBV01 (sample SAMN10402039, study PRJNA504765) | marine sediment metagenome | isolation source: marine sediment core GS10_PC15, 223 cmbsf | place: Arctic Ocean: Southern Knipovich Ridge | collected 2010
CGAACCGAGAATTCTCGATTGGGCGCTTGACACGAGTGCATTGACTGGTCATAAACGAAATGAGTGCTGGCTATCGTAGCTGGCACGGCGGCTTGGTCGAGCCGTGCGAAAACCGCAGATTTCGGCCGTCGTGAGTATTAGGAAACACGGTGTTGCCGACCGAAGAGCGGGTGGGTGCTCTTCCCAAACCGCGCAATCCAACAAGGGGAGTATCATGAGTGGAAAACGCAACCAACGGGCGAAGCGGAACCGAGGCGTCGAGAAGAAACTGGCGGCCTATGGCCTGGCAGCCGGGGCGGCCTTGAGCTGTGCAGAAAATGCACCCGCGGACATCCTACACACCGTGCCAGATAATACCATCATCATCACCAGCGACGACCCTTATGCCTTGGACATCAACGGCGACATCATTCCGATTCCGGATGTCTCCTTCTCCGCGACGAGTGGCGGCAGCCCTGCCCAACGCGTGAAAGCGGCAGTTGGCGGCGGGATCGTTTTCCATACTTCTACTACTTCGTCTGACCCCATATCAATGAGAATAGGCCCGAGCAATGTTTGGCTGTCAAATATCGTTTTTTCTACTACTACGACTACGACTGAACCCCTACAAGCCAATCGTTTTATCGGTGTGAAGTTTTCCATCGACGCTGACACGCACTACGGCTGGGTTGCGTATGAATTGGCCGGCGATACCTCGTGGGCCAAGATCTCCGAATGGGCCTACGAGGATACGGCCGGCCAGAGTATCTTTGCAGGTGACACGGGGGCTCCTGTTCCCGAGCCCGGGACTGCTGGACTCGCGCTGTTGGCCTTGGGTGCCGCTGCGGGCTTCCGCCGATGGCGGAATAAGAAAGAGACGGCCTGAGCGGCAGTTCAGAAACAAACACGTTTGTAGTGGCCCGATTTGTCGGGCTCGGACGATTTGCCCAGGGCCTTGCCTTGGGCTGTCGCATTTCCTAAGCGACCCTAGCGCCGAACCGGCGTTTGGAAAATCCGCGCCCTTGCGTATGACCACCATCGGCAAACACCCTCCCAGACGGGACGGCAGACGGAGACTCTTGGGAAGCATGAGCGATCCCTTAGCCAAGAAAGTCCTCTTGATCGGTTGGGACGCCGCCGATTGGAAGGTGATCAACCCGCTGCTGGACGCCGGCAAGATGCCGCATCTCGAGCGGTTCGTCAACGAAGGCGTAATGGGTGATCTGGCCACGCTCTATCCGGAGCTCTCGCCCATGCTCTGGACTTCGATCGCCACGGGCAAGCGGCCCATGAAGCACGGTATCTACGGCTTCACCGAACCCGACCCGCACGGCGGCGGCATCCGCCCGGTAAGCATCCTCTCGCGGAAGACGAAGGCGATCTGGAACGTGCTCTGCCAGAGCGGCCGCAAGTGCAACGTGGTTGGCTGGTGGCCGTCGCACCCGGCCGAGCCGATCGACGGGGTGATGGTGTCGAACCACTACCAGCGGGCTGTCGCGCCGGTCGACAAGCCCTGGCCGATGCGTCCGGGTACGGTCCACCCCGCGCGGCTTGCCGAACCGCTGGCCAAGCTCCGCGTACACCCGCAGGATCTCACCGCGGAGCACATCCTTCCGTTTGTACCCAAGGCGGGTGAAATCGACCAGGAGAAGGACCACCGCCTGGAGAGCATCGCCAAGATCATCTGCGATTGTTCGAGCATCCATGCCGCGGCCACGGGGATTATCCAACTCGAGCCGTGGGACTTCATGGCCGTCTACTACGACGCGATCGACCACTTCTCGCACGGCTTCATGCGTTACCACCCGCCGCGGGAGGAATGGGTCTCGGAGAAGGACTACGAGATCTTCAAGGAAGTGGTCGAAGGCGGTTACCGCTACCACGACATGATGCTGGGCGTGCTGCTGGGGCTGGCCGGGGAGGACACGACCGTGATCCTGGTTTCGGACCACGGTTTCCATCCCGATCACCTCCGCCCCCGCCGCGTCCCGCGCGAGCCGGCCGGTCCGGCCGCCCAGCACCGCCACTACGGCATCGTCGCCATGAAGGGGCCGGGAATCAAGAAGGACCAACGGGTCTACGGTGCCAACCTTCTGGACGTTTGTCCGACGATCCTGACGCTGTTTGGTTTACCGGTGGGCCGGGACATGGACGGCCGGCCTCTGTTGGATGCCTTCGAGGACCCGCCGCCGTTCGAGACGATCCCCAGTTGGGACGACGTGCCCGGCCAGGACGGCTGCCACCCACCCGACCTGCAGGTAGATCCGATCGAAGCCCACGAGGCCATCAACCAACTGGTGGACTTGGGTTACATCGACCAACCGGACGAGGATCGGGAGAAAGCGATTGCGCGGTCCGTCCGCGAGTTGAACTACAATCTGGCCCGGGCCTATATGGACGCCAATCGCCACGCGGAGGCCATCGAGTTGCTCGACGATCTGCTGGGCGAGTGGCCCGACGAGTATCGCTTCGGCATCCAACTGGTTAGTTGCTATCAGGCGGTGGATCGGATCAGCGAGGCCCGCCCCCTGCTGGAGCAGATCTTCGCCCGCAAAAAGGAAAACGCGGCGGCGGCCCGGGAGAAGCTCAAGGCCTTCGCCGAAGAGCACAAGGACGAGAAACCCGAGGATCTGGATGAGAAGCAGCAGGCGGAGTTGCGTAACCTGCAAGGCGAGGTGAGCTGGAATCCTTACGCCATGGAGTACCTGATGGGGTCGCTGCTGTTCGCCGAGGGAGACGCCGAAAACAGCCTGATCCACCTGCAACGGGCCGAACGGGCGGAGCCCCGCCAGCCGGGACTGCACCTGAAGATCGGCGACGTCTACTTGAAGATGAAGCGCTACGGCGATGCCCAACGCAGCTTCGAGAAGGCGCTGGAAATCGATCCGGACAACGCCATGGGGCATCTCGGCCTCTGCCGCTGCTTTCTCCCCCAACGCCGTTTCAACCTCCAGGCCGCCGACGAAGCCCTCACGGCCGTCGGCCTGCTCTACCACAACCCACTGGCACATTTTCACTTGGGCGTCGCCCTGCACCGCCTGGGTAAGATTCCTCGGGCAGTCGAAGCCCTGCAAGTGGCCGTTTCGCAGAATCCCAACCACGTGGCCGCGCATCGCCGTTTGGCCTATATCTTCAAGCGACGGCTTGACGATCCGCAGAAGGCCGACGAACATCGCCGCCTGGCCCGGGAGGCCGCCCAACGCGTCAAGGACATCAAGGCCAACAAGCTCGCCGCCGCAGGGGCCGACGGCAAACCGGCCGCCCAAACACCGCCTGGGGGCGAAACCGGCCAGACGCTCGCGTCGCAGCAGGTTTTCGAGCCCGTCGACTTGGACGACACCGTGGTCGTGGTATCCGGATTGCCGCGATCGGGTACCTCGATGATGATGCAGCTGCTTCAGACGGGTGGAATGTCCCTGGTGACCGACGGTGAGCGAGAGGCCGACGAAGACAATCCTCGCGGCTACCTGGAAACTCAGAAAACGAAACGTCTACATCAGGACCGCTCATGGCTACCGGAGTGCAAAGGAAAGGCTGTCAAGATCATTGCCCCGTTGTTGCGCCAGCTCGCGCCGGAGCTGAACTATCGGGTGGTTTTCATGCAACGTGATCTCAACGAAATCCTGGCTTCGCAACGCCGGTTGCTCAAGCGCCAAGACAAGACCGGAGCCAATCTGTCGGACGACCGCTTGCACGAGGAATTCGCCCGGCAGATCCGGCAGGTCTATCGGCTGCTGGGCGCCCGCAAGATCCCCACGCTGTACGTCGATTATCGTGAGGCCATCAACCGGCCGACCGAGGTGGCCTCGCGAGTGAATGCCTTCCTTGGCGGGGCTTTGGACGAATCCAGCATGGCCGCCGCTGTCGACCCCAGGCTTTACCGCCAGCGGCTCAACAATCCTGATCAACCGACAAATCCGAGTGCCCCCGACGTTTGAACGGGCACGAAAGCATGGGCAACTTTTCTCTCCATACGACGACAGCTAAGCGAATTCGCGAATTCCGAGATACGGAGGTAAGTGATGATGCGTTTTGTAATCAAGCCATCGATGGTCGCCGGCGTGATGCTGTGTGTGAGTATGGCGCTGGCGGACGAGACAGGGATTGATCTCGGCCCATGGCATAGTGTTGGGCCGCTGAAGGATGAAGCGTACGGCAATCTGGTGCGGAGCTTCAATCATCCGTTCGAGCCCGAGAAGGACGTTCTGGCAGCCGGTTCCGACCCGCTGGATCTGGGCAAGGTCTATACGACCGGCACGCCGCCCGCCATGGCCGACACTCAGCGGTCGTGGGTGAAGCGGCCGGAGTGGATCGACGGCTATCGGCACCAGCTTCCGCGCGGTCCGGCGCCCTCGCGCAATGAGACGATCTATCTCTACCGGACCATCCGAGCGAAAGAGCCGGTTACGAAGAAAATGCGCGTTTACGCGGAGGATTTCGTGGGGGCATGGCTCAATGGCAAGAAGCTCGGCCAGGCCGTGCGAAACTACGGGCCGCATCGATATCCGGTCGCGCTGGTGGTGGACTTGCCTCTGGCCGCGGGCGAGAACCGGCTGTTGGTCAAGATCACCTCGATGTACGCCGCCCATGGGTTTGCGTTTGGGCTGGACGGCGTGACCGTCAGCAATGACCTGCTTCCGCTGCAAGCGTCGTCCGATCTGATCGGTGACGCGAGCCGAAGCAATTTCTACCCCGGCAACATGCCCTATGCTTCGGCCGAACCGGCGACCGATCCAACCCCTTCCAGCGAAGCCGAACGTCTCGACCACGCATTGCGGCTGCTGCGGGGGTTCAAGGCGGAGGTGACCATGGTGGCGATGTTCGATCCTCCGAGCTCGAAGATGGATCGAGTCCTCAACGCCGAATACCCGCCCAGCCCGGGCGGAAAGGCCTATCTCGATGCGGTGGCTGCCGTCTCGCAGCAAACCGAGGCAGCCTTGCAGCGACTCGACGAAGACGATCCCCAAGCGGCCGCACAAGTGATTGCGGCGGCCGAGGGGCTTGCGGCGATGTGGTCCGGGCAGATTCGCGACCTGGGGCCGATTGCGTTTGTGCGTTGCCCGCCGTTTGGTGTCAATGCGATTGCGCCGTATAGTTCCGGGGGAGCCGAACCGGCTTCGATCTGCGTCTTTGATCCAAGTCGGCCGACCGAGGCGCCGCGGGTGGTCTTCGAGGAGCCGGGTGCCCGCATCTACGATATGAACGTTTCCTACGATGCGAAGACAATCTTCTTTTCGGCCAAGCGGAAAGGCATCCTGGGCGGTTGGCACATTTACGAGATCGGCGTGGATGGACAGGGTTTGAAGCAGATCACCGAGGGAGACTGCAACGACATCAGCCCGCTGCTATTGCCGGGCGGTCGGATGATGTTCGTCTCGGATCGGGCGGTCACCTGGGTGCAATGTCAGGCCCAACGGGCAGGCCTGTTGTATACGAGCAATCGGGACGGCAGCGGGATTCGCAGAGTGTCGGCCAACATCGACAGCGACCATTCGCCGCAGATCCTCAACGATGGCCGCGTGTTGTTCACGCGCTGGGATTACGGCGTCGAGAAGAACGTCTTCGCACGTCATGCCCTGTGGACGATGAATCCCGACGGCACGCGGTTCGAGCTGTTTTTCGGCAACACGATCGAGGATCCGGGCGGATTCTGGGAAGCCCGAGCCGTGCCCGGCCGACCGGAGGTCGTGTGCGCGCTGGGTCCTCACCACAACTATCATGCCGGAATGTTGGGCATGGTTTGGAACCAACTCGGGCCCGAGGCCCCGCGCGGCGAGGGCTTTCGGTTCATCACCAACGAGATTCCCGTCTATTGTGACACCACCTTGCCGTACGGGTATCAGGACGTCTTCCCTGTGAACGAACGGCTGTTTCTGGTCTCCTACGGCGGTGACGGGGCGACAAAGAACCGGCTCTACCTGATCGACGATCGGGGAAACCGCCGCTGTATTTATGAGGCCCAAGGGAACCTGGGCTGCTGGAATCCGCTGCTGTTGCGACCTCGCGAGGTCCCGCCCGTGCTGACACCGCCGAGCGACAATCCGCAGTGGGCCTACCAGGATCCGGAAGAGATGAATACCCAACCGAACGATCTGACCGGGACCCTTTCGGTTCAGGATGTCTACCGGGGCATAATGCCGGCGGTTCGCCGCGGTGAAGCCAAGTACTTGCAAGTGATCGAACAGGTGCAGAAGTCGCGCTGCATGGCCGGCGGCGAAGCCTGGGGACATACGCCGATCATCGGTCGAGGTACGGTCCACGTCCGGCGAGTGATCGGGTTGGTGCCGATCGAAGCGGACGGCTCGGCCCATTTCCAGGTGCCCGCCTTGCGGAGTATCTCACTGAATGTATTGGATGCCGAAGGCAAAGTGCTGATGCGGATGGGTTCCGATATGCACGTGATGCCCGGCGAGAACCTAGGCTGCATCGGCTGTCACGAGAATCGCCAAGGCGGCGAGGCCCCCTTGCCACGACCGGAACGCTCTCTTGCCATGCAACGACCTCCGGTCACACCCCGACAGCCCGACTGGGGAACCGACGGGCTGATCGACTATCAGAAGGTTGTGCAGCCGGTCTGGGATCGACACTGTGGGGAGTGCCACGGCGGCCCGAACCCCGACGGTTATCTCGATCTTAGCGGTGACCGGACCCGTTTCTTCTGCGTCTCATACGACAACCTCGTGGAGCGCGATCTGGTCGACTTCGATGCGGTCTTTGCCGGCGGGCATGATGAAAACGCGCCGTTGACCCTGGGGGCCGTCGTCAGCCGGATTTGCGATTACCTCCGGCCGGAGCATTACGGCGTGGAAATGTCGGCGGAGGATCGGATGCGCGTTTACGCTTGGATCGATGCCAACGTGCCCTACTATGGGACCTACCACTATATCAAGAACCGGGGAATCGGGGCTCGCGACAGTTGGGAGACAAATGCCGGCACAAACCAAGACGGTTGGCTCATCGGCGGCGTTTGGACGACTTTCGAGCGACGGTGTTTCGCCTGTCACCGACGCGAAATCAACAACCAGGGCATGTGGGGATGGCTGGGCGGGCCGATGACCCAGATGGTGACCGTATCGAGCGATATCTGGACCGACCGAGGCGTCACTGCGCATGTCTTTCCGCAGCGATATCCCATGAGCGCGAAAGTTGGGCCGGAGCTGCGTATCAATCTGACCCATCCGTCGCACAGTTCCCTGCTGCAAGCCCCGTTGGCGGTGGAAGCCGGTGGTTGGGGGCTTTGCAAAGAACGGGACGGCTCACCGGTTCTGAAAGACAAGAGCGATCCCGATTATCGACGGATGTGGCTGGCTATCGAGACCGGCAAGGCTCGGCTCTATGCGATCCCGCGCGTCGACATGTCGGACGAGCACGTGGGCACCGTCACCAAGACGGTCCTGGGGGCCGAAGTGCTCGACGCGGGTAAGTAAGTGAAGCGTGAAGGTGTCCGGGAATTGAGTAAGCAAACGTAGGTGTCGAAAAGCCCGCCGACTGCGTCGGCGGGATCCCCCTTCGCGCAGTCCGGGGGCTTTGGCGGAAGCTGCCCGAGCGCCGCGGCGAGTTCATCGCGGCTTCTTCAGTTGAAGCTTCTTGATTCGCGAGGCGAGCGTGGTGGGGCGTATGCCGAGGATTTGAGCCGCCCCGTGCGAACCGTAGATCCTCCAGTCGGATCGCTCTAGGGCCGCTAAGATGTTCTCTCGTTGACGATTCTTCATGGCGGCCTCCGAAACGACTTCCCCCGGCAAGGGCTCATCCGCCAGACGGCTCGTCGAGCTGTTTCGAGGGGTGTTCTCGCCTCGCGGCAGTTCGAGATGCAGTGTCTCCGAGCGTGAAATGATCACGGCCCTTTCGATCACGTTCTGCAATTCCCGAACGTTTCCCGGCCAATCGTACTGTTGCAATTGGAGGATATTGGCTTGCGTCACCCGCGGCTGAGGCACCTTGATCCGAACGGCCGCCTGGTCGGCAAAGTGCAGGGCCAACAAGGGAATATCCTCCTTGCGTTGACGCAACGGGGCGACATGGATCGGAAAGACGTTCAATCGATAGTAAAGATCCTGGCGAAAGCGAGCCGCTTCGACTTCTTCCCGCAACTCGCTGTTCGAAGCGGCGATGATCCGCACATCGACCCGGCGCGTGGTCTCTGCGCCAACCCGCTCGAACTCTCCCTCTTGCAACACGCGGAGCAGCTTTCCTTGCAACTCCAAGGGGATCTCGCTCACCTCGTCGAGAAAGAGCGTTCCGCGGTCGGCGAGCTCGAAACGCCCGGCCCGATCCTTCAAGGCCCCGGTGAACGCCCCTTTCACGTGGCCGAAGAACTCGCTTTCGTAGAGTTCGCGGGGAATCGAGGCGCAGTTGACCTTGATCAACGGTTGATCGCGTCGTCGGCTGAGCTTGTGGATCTCGCGGGCGACCAGTTCCTTGCCGGTGCCCGACTCGCCGAGGATCAGCACGCTGGCGTCCGTGGGCGCGACCAGTTTGATCTGCTCCATGACGTTGGCCAAGGCGGGACTCTGCCCGACGATATCGCCGAAGAAGCGGGCCTCGCGAACTTCCTCTCGCAAATAGTCGCGTTCCAACTCCAGGCGGCTCTTGAGTTGGTGAATTTCTTCGAACGCTCGGGCGTTGGCGATCGAGGCGGCCACGTGATCGGCGATCATTCGCAGCCAGGTCAATTCTTCCTGGGGCGGTCGAATTCTGGTGAACACGGCCAGCACGCCTAACACATCGTCTTGGTGGATCAACGGTTGACCGACGAAACTTCGAATTCCCGCCCGCCGAGCCCACTCGACCTCGACCAACTCGCGATGTTCGTCGTCCAGGTCCGCGGTCACGATGGGATGTCCCGTTTGGGCAATCTGCCCGATTTGGCGCGCACCAAGCGGAAATCGTCGAAAGGCGTCATCGGCCCCGTTCCACGGATCGGCGTCTTCCCGCCCATCTCCTGCCCCGGCCGCCAGATGGAGACAGGAAGAGCGATCCGTGCATTCTTCCAGCGAAGAGCATTCGTCGCACACGTCACCCGGGCGAACCAGCCAAATCCGCGCCAATGCCACATGCGTCCGGGCGGCCAAGCGCTGGACGGTCTTTTCCAGCAGCGCCTCGAGCGACCGCTCCCTGGCGATCTCGATGAGAAGCTCCTTAAGCGATTCGAATTCCGGTTCGTATTTGGACATCGAGTCAAAGGCTCTAAAGAGACAATGCATTCTAACGATATTTCGTGTTTGGTCAACGACGGATCGTAGGTCGCGAACTCTCGTGGCCGTGCTTCGTGCGGTTGGTTTGTCGCAAGCCTAATTGCGGCAAGGGTTTCGGGGAACCTGCGGCTTCGGCATGCGGTTCGCTATACTGTATCTGCTGGAACGGAGCGGAACTTGTCACGTCTTGTCTTCCTTTAACCAAGAGGAGTGGATCCATGTCGAGAATTGAACCGATTTTGCGCGAGAATGCCACCGGGCAAGTGAAGGAACTGTTGGACGATGTCCAGTCGAGGATGGGGATGATCCCTAACATCTTTTGGACCCTGGCCCATTCCCCGGCCGTACTGGAGGGCTACGTCCGACTGCGAAACGCCCTGGACAGCGGACTGTTGCCCGCAAAGCTTCGCGAGGAGATCGCCTTGGCGGTTTCCCAGGCCAACCATTCCGAGTATTGCCTGGCCGGCCATACGGCCATCGGCAAGACACTCGGGCTCAGCGACGACGAGATTCTGGACAGTCGTCGCGGACGGTCGTCCGACAGCAAGGTCGAGGCGGCCCTGAAGTTTGTCACCCAGGTGGTCGAGAAACACGGCTGGCTCAGCGATGAAGACCTGTCGCGGGTCCGCGAGGCCGGCTATGGCAACCGGGAAATCTCGGAGATGATCGGCTGCGTGTGCCTGGCCATCTTCGGCGACTACTTCACCCAGATTGCGAAGCCGGTCGTCGATTTCCCACCCGTGCCGGAGCTGGCTGAGGTGTCGTAACGTTACGTTGTTGTAATGTCGTTGCAAGCTGTTTCGGCGCACAGTTGACTTGTGGCTGTGCGCCGAGGCAAGGGGCTTGACTTTGTAACCCAAAGGAGAAAACGATGAAAATTGCAGTTACCACACCGTCCGGCCATGTGGGCGGGGCCGTGGCGGACCATCTACTCGAAGCTGGGGCCGATGTCCGACTGATGGCACGACGCCCGGAGAAGCTACGCCGGTTCGTCGAACTCGGCGCGGAGGTCGTTCGCGGTTCACAGGACGATCAGGATTACGTCAACTGGATGACCGAAGGCGCGGACGCCCTGTTCTGGGTCACGCCACCCGGCTACGGCTCGGATGATCTACGAGCCTATCAAAACCGAATCGGCCATGTAGGGGCCGAAGCCATTCGCCTGAACAAGATTCCGCGCGTGGTCAACCTCTCGGCGATCGGGGCCCAACATGCATCCGGCTGCGGACCGATCAACGGGCTGCACGACGTCGAACATCTGCTTAGCGAAGTAGCTACGAACATCTTGCACTTGCGACCGGGATTCTTCTTCGAAAACTATCTCTGGCAGGTCGACGCGATTCGACAGTACAAGAGCATCTTCATGCCCGTCTCCGGCAAGCGACGTTACCCGATGCTTGCCACCTGCGATATCGGTCGTGTGGCGGCCGAGTGGTTGCTGGACGAGAAATGGACCGGTTTCTGGATCAAGGAACTTCACGGGCCGATCGACCTGTCGTTCGATGACGCCGCCCGAGCGATTTCCGAAGGTTTACACCGAGAGATCACCCACGTGAAGGTCGCGCCGGAACAAGCCCGGCAGTCCATGCTGGAATCGGGTATGAGTGAGAATGCCAGCGACTCGATGCTGGAGTTGTACGAGGCGGTGGAGAACGCAACGCTCAAGCCAGCCGAGCCTCGCACTCCGGAAACGACGACCCGGACGGCGTTGGCCGAATTTGCCGAGGAGGTCATCGCCCCGTTGATTGCCGAACCGATCGGCAGAGTATAGATCCCCCACCACTAATCAGGGTCGCGGCAAGGGCGCCGGTCGTTGCCGCCGCCCTGTTACGATAATCGTTCGGGGAACAGAGTTACATACTCCCTGCGGTGCCGGAGAAAGTTCCGGAAGCGCGGACCACTTGCACGAAGTGAGTGGTCCGCGTTGTTTTTGGCCCTTTCCGAGATTCACTTCCAAACACGATTGACAAAGTCGTCGGTGCGAGTATACTGACGATATTGGGTCGTTTCAGCGAAGGTGGTTATCTACGGCGGCCCTGCAACGCCGCACTGAGCACAGGAGATCGATATTATGAGTACGGCCAAGGAAACCATCGCCAAGATTCTCGATGAACAGCCCGACGACAGTTCGTACGATGAGATTCTGCGAGAGCTAGCCTTCGCGCGTATGGTCCAGCGAGGATTGGTCGATTCTGATGAAGATCGGACCATTTCCAACGAAGAGCTCCAGCGGAGAATTCGAAGAAGCTCTGCGGCCACCAGTGAAACCCAGCGTTGAGAACAATACTGCTCTCTTCTGTCTACTGCTTACTGCTTCCTAAAACTGTAACCGTTCACGGGTCTCAGGACCATTCTGAGATGTTTGGCCGCTGAACGATATGAGTCCCATTTTCGTCGACGCGGTTTGCGTCGTCAAGAATATCCGGCTAACGGCACGCTTACCCCACAAGTGGTATTGCGCCATGGCGGCCAATCGCGACAATTACGGGCATGGACGCCAAGGACCGGATTATTGCAGAGCAACGCTTGCTCATCGAGGAGCTTCGCCGCGAGGTCGAAGAACTCAAGCTGGCTTTGGCCAAGGCGACGAAGGACTCTTCAAACTCGTCCAAGTCGCCGTCGAGCGATATTGTCAAGCCCCGCCTTCGCTCCTCAACAACTGACCGCAAAGCCGCGAACGGTTACCTCCGATCTCACCCAGCGGAGGGGTATTTCGGGTAAGTTTTTCGTTGTTTCTTGGGGGTAT
>SDBV01010821.1_pt1 | contig 11919 bp, 14 predicted proteins | sample 2277081 | NCBI WGS metagenome assembly SDBV01 (sample SAMN10402039, study PRJNA504765) | marine sediment metagenome | isolation source: marine sediment core GS10_PC15, 223 cmbsf | place: Arctic Ocean: Southern Knipovich Ridge | collected 2010
TTCCTCTTCTACTTCTAATTCTGCTTCATTGCTGATTTCACCAGATTCCTCTTCTTTTATTTCTGGTTCCTTTATCTCTTGTTCTTCTAATTCTCCACTCTCGATTCCTAATTCTTGCATTAATGTGTGTTTTGCTTCATTATCTAAGGTCTGAGTCTTTTTTTCCTCTTTTGCGGCTTCTAAAATTGATAATTTTTCAAGGAAAAGTTCTTGATCTAAAGAAAACCTAAACTTTGAATCTGTTTTTCTAAGTTCCTTCCACTGAAAACTTTCGATTGCATCAAGAGCGTTATCAATAAATTCTGCACTATATTGGACGTGTTTCCAGTACCCGAATTCAAATCCAACTAATTGTGTACGCTTCCGCATAAATTCAGCAATGGTTCCTTGCTTTATCTTTCCTTCTTCTCTTGTTGTTATTTTAGATCGCCATTTTTTTAACTTAAACGCAATTCATATTATTATAATGTTATAAGTAATTAATATACACTTGTTTAATTATCATTAAGTTCTAATTCTACAAATGCTTATGACCTTTTCAAGTAGTTGGTAATAACCTTAGCTTTCTAATGTTTAAGTAATCTAATATTCATTTAACCTTAAAATTGAACTCGTATTTAAATTTTTTTATTCTCTAAGAATTTATAATTTAAACATTATCAAACAAAGGATAGGGTACACTTAGAAACTTCTTAATTTCATCAGGATTTTTAATTAGCTCAGATAAGTCATTCTCTAGAGCTTTTTGATTACATTTTGTTTTATAATTCTTTATCAAATTTTTTCTTGCATTAAAAGAAATCCTTGAGAGTTGCTCCAAATATCTATTCTCCAAGTCTTCATTATAAACTGCATTTCTTACCATAGACAGAATATCCCTTAAATAGTCTTTTAGTTCAATCGGGAGACACATAAAATCACAAAATTTTTCAAAATTGAGATAGATTATATTATTTCTATATGGAACAGCTAAATTGTTTTGTAATTTATAGGTTTTTCGAAATAGGGAAATTATAATTAAAAATCTTTGTTTACTTTGGTATAGTTTTCTGCATTTCTCCTCAATATATTTCTTATCTGAAGAAAGGGTATAATCGAATAGAAATAATTTGATTAACTAAATCTTTTTTTCAGATATTCGAATAACATTTTGATTATTAAAAAAATCTTGAAGAAAAGAGAAATTATTTAAGATTGCATTATCAACTCTTCCATAATCTCCACTATAAATATTCGGATAAATCTCATAATAAGCTTTAATGTGTTTATTTTTAATATGAAGAAATTTTAATATTTCATACTCTATAATATAGTGGACTAGATTTCCAACAGTTGAAGCAATTTTTTCATTTGAAGGGATTAGTCCAAAAGGAATTAGATCTGATAATGAATAATCTTTATTTCTTAATACATATATCAAAGAGGGGTAGTTCCTTTCTAAATCATTCCATGATGGACAAACACCATCAACATAACCCAACTCTTTACCAATAAGTTTTATCCTATTTGCAAAATCTTCCAACTCATAATCTTGGTATTGAAGATGTTTTTTCTTAAAAGGGTTGAATCCCGCAGTTCTCACTACATTATCATAACCACCTGCATATCTATAGCTAGAACGGACAAAAGATTTATAACTATCGTTTAGAGAATTTAATTCTCTTCCTTTTGGATAATTTTCATTATTAAAATCCAATTCTTCACGAATTTGATTAAATTTTTCAACAAAATCTTTCATCGTATAATCGCTATAATCCCAAATACCGATTTTTTTCTGAATTTCTTCTGAAAAATAGGGAAAAATCTTAGAAATTGGAATATTTCTGCAAGTATGCTTAGTTAGACCTAAAACTTTTAAAAAATTAGGATTATAGTTGGCTATTCCTTTTGCACTAATTTTTTTACCCTTTAAATAATAAATACCACTAGCTCTTAACACAAAATATACCAAGGCAGGAGCTACATAACCAGTATGAGCGTAAGGAAGTAAAAATTGATATGTCAAACCCATTCTAACAGCATTATTAAAAAATTTAAGAGCTTTATTCTGTAAATCAACAGTATCTATGTTATTAGGTAAGTCTGTCTTACATAAAATGAATTGAACTTTTTCCCTCAAATCTTCTATATAATTGTTGTCAATTTGCTTTAAATTAAGTTTGGGTCGATTGGTTTTATAAAGCTGAATTAGATCATTCAACCGAATAATCTGGGACCTAGTAAAATTGTGCAATAATTGTTGTTTTATTTTTTCAAGAGTATTATCAGTTATTCTATTATTACTTCTCAATGCGCTAAAAAAATCATAATTGATGATTTTGCAAAAATCTTTCATAACGATAAATAAATCTACTTCTCTATATAATTCTAATAAGTCCCTTGCGAATTTATATTCCGCAATCCCTTTCTCACATGAAGATAGTTCGAATCCTAGACGTTCTGTGATCAGATTAAATATTTCAGGGAAAATTAAATTCCTATTTTGTTGATTCAAATTATTAACAAAAGAAATTATTTTTTTAAATCTTGGTGTGGTGAAGCATGTATTTCTTGTTTTTATATCATTAACTCTAATACCAATTAGGACTGAAAATCGCCTATCAGAAAGATTTTCTAAATTTTTCTCTTTTATATATATTTTCTTTAATTTAATCAGCAGTTCCACTTCCTTTTGATTAATTTTCTCATTAACTTCATGGATTTTATTTACTTCACCTAATTTTCCTACTTGTTCTTTATTAGAAATCATTGAATCTAGAAAATTATGATTTGAAAATGAAGAGACTTTACACTTATTCCTATTTTCTCCTCTACAAGAAAGAATTTTATCTTTTTTTTTATCTAAATTGCTCTCCTCTTCCTCTTTATTCATAAAAATTACCTTTCAATTTTTTTATTTTTTTAATTACTGGGTGATATAACAAAACAGCAATTAAAATCGAAATATGTATCAATAATTGTCTATGCAATTCTTTTTAAAAATCTATATTTTTTTTTAAAATCTTTGAATACTTTATAGTAGTATAAGCAATAATGATTTTATTCTTTCAAATAATTTTACGAGAGCTATTTTTTATCAATAATTGGTTAACCATATAAACTTCTGCTGAAATTTCTGCAAGTTTTCCTATAACCAATACCCTAAACTAATGTGGATTATCACAGGAAATTATGTTTTTAATTAATAAACTTTCCAATCTTTGATTTAAAAATACTAAGTTGCATATCATTGTTTTATATTATTGGTTAATTTTGTTATAGAAGTATAAATAAATAATTGTGAATACCTACGAGTTTGCTTGTGAACTTAGAAACCATTTACAAACTTTGTTAATAGAGAGATCGAATACATTTGATATTCCAACAGTTTTTATAACCTTTTGATTTTCTTCTGAGCAATAATTCTTAAAAATCAATAAAGGTAAAAAATATCATTTATATTTATTTTTCTCTCACGATAATCAAATATTTCTCTGTCTGAATTAATTTTTATCTTATTTTGTTGAATTCTTTATTGTATTCCATAATAATCTATAAATTTTTGTCAAAATCAATTCCTATATAGTTAATACAATAAATGTAAATTTAAAAATGTCTAATTCATTGATAACGGGTGTTGTATTGCTTTTTCTCTAAATAATTAGAACTCATCAAGTATGATACCAAGTACCAAGGAAATTGGGAAAAGCTAGGAATGGAATAAATGAGAAAAGTTTTCTATCATTATTTTTACATCCTTAGTCTCAATTTTATAATAAGTTTTATGCTTTAAATTATTATAACTATTTCTAATATTCCTCAAGAGTTTTATTTCATTCTTATTTATTAAACCAACGATCTCTGCTTCTCTAATTTTATCGAAAAAAAGAGGAGCACTTTTCATTCCCAGATTATTTAATAACCAGTGTTCTACTATTCTCCCCAAGTTAAGTAATCCTGCCTCCGCACACTGTTCGTAAATTTCTATTGTTTTGTCGAGTTGATCTTTTAAATAATTAGGTTTGAGGGTAAATTTTAAGGGTTTATGGAAAATCTCATCAACGCATACCTTCATCTCTGTTTCCAGCTTTTCCCATAAGTATGCAAACTGATTCTTTATTTGTCGTATAGCATCGCTACAAATCCATTCTTTTAGCTTAGACGCTTCCTTTGTTTTTAAGGTAATTTGCTTTATGTTTCTCTCCCTTCGGGAGTAACTAATTGTTATTTCGTCTTGATTTTCATCTATAATGTATTTTCCATAGACCTCATCCGTATTCCATACATCTTCTTCTAGCAGAAAAATAATGGATTTCTTTGACGCCCTTCTTTCTCCTGTATATAACAAGGGTATCAGAGTATCGTCAAACCAGTAAGAATATTTGTTAAAAAAATTCCAAATGTTTTGCAAATGGTCTCTTAACTCGACAAGCAAATTCGAAGGCCATTGATATTTTGGAACTTTAAAGCGAGGTTTACCCACTTTGACACTTTCTTCTATTTCTTCAATAAACTCTATTTCTCTTCTGTCAGGGATTTCAATAAGCTGTTTGTAGAGCTTCTTATGATTTTCTAGAAGTATGTTTCCTTCTAATTTGATATCCAATTTTATCCTCCAAAACATTGCTCTGTATTTGAGTTATTCACTATACCTTCTCGTATTTATCTGTGCTCTATAGTCTGATTCAGAAAGTAACCTTAAATCGCATGTAATTCCTTCTTTCCAAATTTTTGTTACATTATTACTACTTCCTGTATTAGCATTGACTTTTAAAATTTTTTTCAATTTATCTATCAAATCAAGATAAATCTTTTGTTTAGAAGGATTTCCGATTATCCAAAAAATTACATCTAAATCGCTCTTATCCTTGTGTTCTCCTGTTGTTCGAGAACCCCATCTAGCAACACCCCCGATATTATATCCCGAATTATTATTGAGAAAGTTTTTTAGACTATTATAAAAAGCAGAATATTTCTGCTCTGCTTCTCTTCTTATTGACATTAATTCACCATTATATTATTTTTATGATTTTTTGTCCTAGTAAATATTGAATAATAAGTTTTATTAATATTTCGAGTTCGCAATAAACCAACTTATACTTAATAGAAATGAGCCCTAAGAACCATCTTTTACATACCAAGTAAATTGGTCAAGTAATAATTAATCTCCTAGATGATGCTTAACATCTTGTAAATTAAGAATTTTTAGAATAAAATATGGATACATTTTCATTATTTTCATTACTAAAAATTCAAATAGATCATCATCTAAGATTTTTTTTTCAGATGGATTGTTAATCTCAAATTTTAATAACATATCAATATCATTAATTATAAAATTTGAAATCTTTTTATTTATCCCGTACCGGATTTGATATATGTAGTTATTAGAAGATGATTTTTTAATATTTTTAATATTTTTTAAATATAAGAGTTCATTATAACTAAAAATTGATTCATTCATAAATCTTAGCAGGAGGAGATGTATACATTCTAGTGGGAATTCAAAAAATTGAACTGCTCAAACCTCAGATTAAAGAAGATCTCTTAAATATGTCTGTTCGCGACTTTATTGATAAATACGATTTAATTAATTTTAAGAATATTTATAACACTATTAAAGAAAGGGAAATAAAAGAAGAGAAGTATAAAAACAAAGTATATGAACTCATAGAAGAATTAAAAGAGGGTGTACAATTGGAAATATATCCTCCTTTTATGGTTGATTATAAGAGTAAGTTAAAAAGTTTTAAGAATAAGATTAATGATTATCTAAAAAAAATATCTAATTCATCGCAATCTGAAGAAACTATTAGTTATTTGGAAGATATAATAGAAGTCTGTGAAGCAAAAATTCTAAAAATTCAAGGTATGGATAAAAAAAACAAGGAAATCAGGCCTGGACAATTAAAGAGAATAAATATGTCTCTTAAATTTACAAAATTATTAAAAATCCAAAGCGAATTAGACAATAATATTAAGTATATAGGAAATAAAATTCATGCATCTTTAAAAATATTTGAAGAAATTAAAAGATCACTGGATAAATAGAGGAATTTAAGAAAGAAGAGAATATCAACTTCTATTAAAATCTTATTTGAATTTAAATATAATGAGGAGTCTATGATAATCCCAAATATTTTAAATCAATATTAACGTTCTTTATCTCATAGTTGAGGGACATGTCTTTTTTTGCTTGATTATATAAAGAATAAAAAATGTGAAAAATTTAAAAAAATTAAAGAAAGTGACAAAAGTGAAGACTCTAATAATTGGATATGGATCACTGATGAGTTATTTTGGTATTAATGAACGAATGTCTACAAGAAATATTGAAATTTTTGATCCTTTCATTACTCGATTCAAAGGATCTCGTGGTTTCAATACAACTGGAAGGCGTTATATGGACATAGGAAAGAATTTTAGCCCTGAAGGGATTCAAATTAGTGTTGATGATAGCATTGATGAATCAAAGACCACAATTGAATGTCTTGCTTTTTATGTCGAAGATAGAACGTTAGATAAGATTACTCAAAGGGAAGGCATTCCAATCACAATGATGAATGGTATAAGAAATTCCTTAAATAAATACAACAAAAGAAACAGTATCGAAGAAGGAAAGAAAGGTATTTCAGAATTTCTTTGGAATTTTTACCCTGAACAAGATATATCTGCTAACAGTCAAGAAAGAACTTATCTATATAGGAAAGAATTAGGTGAAAATATTAAATATGGAATACTAAATCGCCAAAGTTATGCACCTCATCCTGTGATGGTGGAATGTAAACAAGAAAACAAGGTCTTATTTGGTCTGATTTCAATCTATACGAATATTGGGGCAAAAAAGGATTATGCAGATTATATTGGCTTAATGACATTTCGAGAAGCAATTCAATCTGAAAACCCCCCAAGAGAACTATATTTTAAAGATTGTATTTTAGGAGGTGTCCATGGTATAAATATAAGGGATATATTGTCAGGCATGGGTGATATCAATGGAGAAATGGAATATTATATAAAAAACTTAAAAGAGAAAATTAAAGATGAATGGAACAAGACTCTAAGTTGGGAATTTCATGGAAATAATTTACAAGCCAATCTTGTGCGATCTGGTCTATTGGATTATTTTCCTGAGATATTTAAGGTCTTATAGATTAAGACTGTTCTATATTTCTATAATTTTCCCTAATCATAGACACTCCACCGATTTGGAATGAATTTTTGATCCCATCAACAATAGACATAACTATATTTTGTTTTAAAATGGGATTCTTGATTGTTGTTCTTAGTTTTGATTTTTCAAGTCTTCTTAATATTAAAATCTAAAATTTCGATAGATTTTAACCCTAAAAACTCTTTTTGCTCTTTTGTTTTCATCTACATAAATTGAGCTGGGCTATATCGGAACTCTAAGACCTATGAATTCTTATGGAAATGTTGTCATATTTTTTAATGTTGAGAAGGTACTACTAATCCCATTCATTAAGTTGCTTATCCAAAACAATAATGAAATAATTAAAATCAATAAAAATATAAATTCTATAATAATTTTAGAATTTTATAAAACTTTGCCCATATTGAATATTAAGCTATTCACTAATAAAGTTAAAAAATATGCCAGCTAAATCTGTAACTGTTTCTGATGACGTATATAGTCGGATTTACAAAATTTCTCAAGATGAAAAAAAGACAACTGCAAAAGTAATGGGAGAAATTATTGAAACTGCTCTTGATGATGATGTTTACACCCAGTTATTTCAAATTAAAAATGGGCGAAATGGATTCTTTATTGAAATTCTTAAAGAAGTGTTAAAGAATGGCTTAAAAGAATGAGTTATTCTAGGATTTAACTTGTAATCTTAACCCTTAAAACTTATTTAATTAAAATTTTAAAAAAACCAACTAGTTGGGTTCGCTTCCGCATAAATTCAGCAATTATTCTTTGCCCCATCTTAAAATAGATTAATCACTCTCTCCCATTAACACATTCTGCTGATCTTAATAAATACAGTCTAAGTCCCTCGCAGACCCAATAAGAGGGTATCGAATATATTAGATTTGAAATTTATAAAGCTTAAGAAGATTTTAATTTTTAGATATACTCAATGAGTAAAACCAAATTTAGAATTCAATTCAAACCTTTTCAAACAACCCTATTTTTACCTATTTGTTTGAATAATTATTAACCTCCCAGAATATTACTTAACCTTACGTTCTCTTATTAACAACTAAATTAGTTTTAGAATAGCATAAGAAATTCTTAGGGAGTAGTATAAAAAAATATAGAATGATAAAAGGGGAATAATTATTTTTATAATAAATCATGATTAAGATTTTTCAAAATCGCTATTAATGACCTTGTCTTCATTAATGAAGAAATGTATTCCTTCAACTTCTAGTTCGACTTGATGATTTAAAATTACTTTTCTAATGATTTTTGGGTTTACATCCATAGTTTCAGCTAAATCTTTAACAGGAATACTTTTAAATCCCTTTTTAATGTGAGAAAGTTTTTTTATTATGTCTTTTTCTAATTTATTCAATATATCATCAAATTTCAATCCAAAATTATTTGCGATATAATTTTCTCTAATTTCAGTTAAATCGACCCCCCAATCATTTTTGATCTTTTCGGTATTTTTCGAAACCCAATCTTTAATAATATAATACACAACAGAAGATTTTGATTCTCCTAATGAACCAATTAAATTGTTAATCAATTCGACATAAATATTATTTATATTTACTGTCATACGACTTTTCTGGAGCTGTAAATTTTGTTCTAAACTCATTTCATTAAGGATTAGTTTTTATTTTAATATTAGTTCATTATTTATTAAGAAAAACATTTATTTATGATTGATGAAATATTGATGCATTATGCATTCATTGTGCATAATCTTTTTATATAAATTAAATTATATATTTCTTTAAGGAGAATTATGATTAATCTAAAAGCATAATTAAAACATAAGCTTAGAAGATTGATTCATTGAAGAAAAAGTTTTAAAGAGTTAAATTGGTATTTGTTTTAAATATTTATTTATAATTTGAGTGCAATTTAAAAAGTATCTGTTAAAAATTAATATAGAACTTAAAAATAGTGAGTAAAATGGCTTATAGTGAAATTTCAAAATTAAAATCTATAGTATTTGATGGTTTTTTAATGAATGGGGTTCTTTCTTTGTTAAAAGGAACAGATATTTCACTGAATATAGAAGAAAGACATTTAATCATTAAAAATGCATTAACTTATATTAGTAAAATAAAGCTAGGTAGGAATTTTATGAATGATGGTATTTATATTGAGAACTTAGAAGAATCTAGCAAAGCTTATACTATAGCAATTGAAGCCTTAGAATTATATGAAAAAGAGAAGTACAAGAGGAATTTAACAGATAAGAGATTTGATGAAATCATCTCTTTATGTGAAGCAGACCTAAATGGAGCTCTTGAGAATGATGAAATAAACATTGAGAAATTAGATATTGCTATTAGTCTTTTTAATTTGATTCGTGTTATTTTACTGAAAAAAGCAGATATGATCTTGCCGAAAGAAAAAGAGATATTTCTCTAAAACTTATTAATGTTAAAAAAAATCCTTGATTCAATTGAGTCATATTTTGTAAAAATAGATGATCAGATAAAAGAAATAAAATCTTATTCATTTGCATCAAAAAGTTATGAATTATTAATTAGAAAGATAAAAAAATCTATCGATAAGATTTATGCTCATTTTACAAATAGTATGAGTTCAATCAGAGAAAATTTAAAACAAAATGAAATAGATGATTTTAAGTATAATATAGATGATTACAATAGAATGGCTTTTTATTTTAAATCCTTTATTATTATTGATTTTATAATATCTTTGTTTAAAAATTTTTATAGCATGAATATACATCAGGGTAATTTTACTTTAATAGAAGAAATTAGTTTAAATAATGATAATTTAGAGTTGACGATATTTCCTTATCCACATAGAATAATTAAATTTAATTATGGATATAAAAATATCTCTAAAATATTAGAATTTAATAATGAAAAAAAAGAAAATTCTAAAAATAAAGAATTTCATTCGTATTTTATCCCTTACTTTAATCAAGACGATATTTTAATGAACTGCGCCTTAGGGCATGAATTTGGTCATTTTTTTGAAGAAAAAAAAGAAATTGCTGAAAGGATTAAAAAAGAATTGATAGAGAGAAAAATTTTAGTAAAAGAAAAGATTTTTGATTTATTAAAAAAAGAAAAACCTCATATAATTGAAGAAGATTGGAAACAAAAAATAATATATGATAAATATATGAATCCCTTTTTTGAAAAGTGGAGGGAACAGTGTAAAAATTGGTTAACAGAATTAATTTCAGATAGGATTGGTCTCAAAGTTATTGGATTGCCTAGTTTTTTTAGTTTTATTGAATTATTATTATTAAAGAATCCATATAAGTACGGCTCTTATGATGAGTATCCACCGAACTGGTTAAGGATTAAAAGTATGATTGGAGAGATTAGGACAAATATAATGGATAAAATTAATGATTTAATAATTATTGATAAAAAGAAGAAGGGAAATATAGAAATTGGTAAATTTCTTAATAAAAGAATTGATTTTATTGAAGAAGAATTTTTTAAAAAAAATATCCCTACTCTTAATCAGTTTGAAAATAGAACGGTTACAATAATAAACTCTGATTTAGTTAAGTCTTTAATAGAGGAAGAAGTTGATAAATTAATTAATAATGGTTTTATTAAAGATTACTTGTATAGTGAACAAAATTTAAAAGATATTGTCAAACTTATAGAATTAATAGATAATTATATAACTCCAAATGAAATAATTAATAGTAAAAAAAAAGTTTCAACTCCGGCTAATCTAATTTCAATTATAAATGCAGGTTGGTTTTATTATTTATATCTGATGAAGAATCATTATGAATTATTTGTTAGAGACGAGGAAGATTATAAAAGAAAAGCAGAAGTAATTCAAAAATTAAATAACTTGATATTAAAAGCAATAGAACTTTCAAGAATTCATAAATATGCACAAAAAATATTAGAGAACTAAGAATGTCGGAAAAATCCCTTAAAAATATGGAAGAAGATGAATTAGATGACGAAAATAGTTTAAAATATCCAGATTTTTTTGAATTATTATACAATGAAAATCTAAGAGATAGGTTAGTTATAACACCTTTGATTGATACAAAAGGACAAATTGGAGATGGAATTGTTGATTTAAGGCTTGGAACTGAATTTATTTTAACCAGAAAGACAAGATTTTCTAATTTAAATGTTAGTAAGTATAAGAAACTTGCTCAAAGTATTATGAAATATCAAGAAAAAATTAATATAAAATTTAAAGATAGTTTGGTGCTTCATCCTAATCAGTTTATTTTAGGATGTACTTTAGAATATATTAAACTTCCTGACAATTTGATTGGTTATATTATAGGTAGGTCTTCATGGGGGCGATTAGGTCTAATAATTGCTACAGCTACATTAATAAATCCGGGATTTGCAGGTGTGATTACTTTAGAATTAACAAACGTTGGAGAAGTACCGATTAATCTATTTCCTGGATTAAGAATTGCCCAGTTATCCTTACATAAATGTGAATTTAAAAATGTTAAAACGAAAAAAGCTAAGGGAAGATATTTCGGCTCAACAGGACCTAATTTCAGTAGGATATACGAAGATACCGATCTTGTATTGATAAAAAAAGAATCTTCTACCAAAATAAGAGATATCGGTCAGTAATATTAATATAATTAAATAGTCAAGAAATAACCAAATTCAAAACCAACTAGTTGGGTACGCTTCCGCATAAATTCAGCAATAGTTCCTTGCTTTATCTTTCCTTCTTCTCTTGATGTTATTTTAATCGCACTCGAATATTGTCATACTCATTAATCTTTAAAACTAACTTTAAATATATAT
>SDBV01010822.1_pt1 | contig 11918 bp, 6 predicted proteins | sample 2277081 | NCBI WGS metagenome assembly SDBV01 (sample SAMN10402039, study PRJNA504765) | marine sediment metagenome | isolation source: marine sediment core GS10_PC15, 223 cmbsf | place: Arctic Ocean: Southern Knipovich Ridge | collected 2010
CGGCGCGATCTCGATCGCCTTACGGTAAGCCCCCTCCGCTTCGTCGTAGCGTTCGAGCTTGTCGCTAAAGAGCAGACCAAGCTGAATCCACGCGAAGGTATCATCCGGCGCGATCTCGATCGCCTTACGGTAAGCCGCCTCCGCTTCGTCATAGCGTTCGAGCTGGTCGCTAAAGAGTAGACCAAGCTGAACCCACACGAAGGCATCCTCTGGCGCGAGCTCGATCGATTTACGGTAAGCCTCCTCCGCTTCGTCGTAGCGTTCGAGCTTGTCGCTAAAGAGCCAGCCAAGCTGAATCCACGCGAAGACATAATCCGGCGCGATCTCGATCGCCTTACGGAAAGCCCCCTCCGCGTCTTCGTAGCGTTCGAGCTTGTCGCGAAAAAGCAGACCAAGCTGAAACCACGGCCAGGTCCCCTCCGGCGCGATCTCGATCGCCTTACGGTAAGCCTCCTCCGCGTCTTCGTAGCGTTCGAGCTTGTCGCCAAAAAGCCGACCAAGCTGAAACCACGGCCAGGTCTCCTCCGGCGCGATCTCGATCGCCTTACGGTAAACCCCCTCCGCGTCTTCGTAGCGTTCGAGCTTGTCGCTAAAGAGCAGACCAAGCTGAACCCACGCGTAGGCCTCCTCCGGCGCGATCTCGATCGCCTTACGGTAAGCCTCCTCCGCTTCGTCGTAGCGTTCGGGCTTGTCGCTAAAGAGCAGACCAAGCTGAATCCACGCGAAGATATAATCCGGCGCGATCTCGATCGCCTTACGGTAAGCCGCCTCCGCTTCGTCATAGCGTTCGAGCTTGTCGCTAAAGAGTAGACCAAGCTGAATCCACGCGAAGACATAATCCGGCGCGATCTCGATCGCCTTACGGTAAGCCGCCTCCGCTTCGTCATAGCGTTCGAGCTGGTCGCTAAAGAGTAGACCAAGCCGAACCCACACGAAGGCATCCTCTGGCGCGAGCTCGATCGATTTACGGTAAGCCTCCTCCGCCTCTTCGTAGCGTTCGAGCTTGTCGCTAAAGAGCAGACCAAGCTGAACCCACGCGAAGACATAATCCGGCGCAATCTCGATCGCCTTACGGAAAGCCCCCTCCGCCTCGTCGTAGCGTTCGAGCTTGTCGCTAAAGAGCAGACCAAGTTGAACCCACGGCCGGCCATTCTCCGGCGCGATCTCGATCGCCTTACGGTAAGCCCTCTCCGCCTCGTGGTCCGCGGTTCCCTTTCTCTTGAGCAACGAACCAAGACCAATCCACGCCATAACCTCCTGAGGATTCTGCTTCAGGATCGTCCTGTAAATTTCTTCTGCATCCTCATACCGCTCCTCATCACACAACACTTGGGCCCGCCGAAGTAGTTCGGAGCCCCCTCCGGAGGGTTCTGGCGCGATCGTTGGGCAGGGAACTTCGGAGCCGTCTAATCGCGCAATATCCTCGGCTCCGAGCGCCGATGCACTCAGCCTGCGAATATTTTCTGGCAAATCCCGAAGTTGGAAGAACGCTTCGTTAGTGGCACTGATGATCGCTTGAAGCTGCCTGGGGCTCCTCATCGCGATCTGCTCATAGGCGGCAAAGTGATCCTGTCGAAACTCCGGTGCAAGGCCCTGTGCCTCATCAGCGATCATTGCGGTTCTCTTCGCCAACTCCGAAGGATCATAGAAATGGATCATGAACTGGACGATTGCTCGAACACGGCCCGATGCACCTCCGTGCCTCCGCATCAAGTGGTAAATGTTGTACAACCTCTCCGCTACCTGAAAGCGCTTCTTGCGTGGCGCTGAATCGACGACCTCCACGGCGCCGCGTTGAGAGAGCCGATGAAGCTGTGCGCTCGTTTTGTTCACGGCAAGCCGCGCACGAGCGGAAACCTCTTTCGCCGTCGCGGGCTCCCAGAGTTCGGCAAGCGTAACGAAGACTTTTCGTTCCAATGGAGCAAGGCTATCGAGGTTCGCCTTAAAATATGCAGTGTGTTCGTCAATCAAAATCACGAGATCATCAATTAACTTGCGAAACTCGAACCCCGTCCTCTTAGCTACAGACGAAATAATTAGAAGTAGTCTCGGATTTCCGCCTGTCAGAATTCTAAGTGGACGGATCCTCCTGCCTTCCAACTCTTGGTCGGTGAAAAATTTCCAAAGCCTGCGGCAATCATCGTCGCTTAGTGGTCCGAGAGGGCGAATTCGAAACAGATCGAACAGCGCGCTCTCTGGCGAATCGATCGACCCGAACCGCGTGGTCGCTGTGCCTAGGAGCATTATCCGCGGCTCTGTTTGCAGCGTCTGCCGAAGTTCCCATCCACCATCTTCACCGATCTGATCATCGAGAAGCATATTGAGATTCTCGACGATGAGCAGAATCCGCTTCCCCTTCTCGTCTGCAAAATCCATCAATCGTGCCAGGGCGTGTTCCCGTAGATAATCGTCGGTTTCATCTGCGAGACTTTCGTGTGCTTGAATCCAGGGCTCTTTCTCTTGCCGACCAAGGTAGAAGAGCGCCCAGAGCCAGAATTCCGCTGTGCTCATGATCTCATAGCTTTCCTCAGTGAACACGATTGGATACCAGCGGGCATTGAGGTCTGGATCCGAGCGAACGAAGGTGGCTACTCGAAGAGCCAGTGTCGTCTTCCCCATTCCCCGCGGTGCAATTACTAGAACATGCTGATTTGAACCTTTTGAATTCTCTCTGATTATCTGGGTCACGGCATCGAGCTCGTGCTGACGAACCACGAAGCTCTCTGTGAGCTGTGTATCGCTGAGAAACGCCGGGTTATTCTTGATGGTTTTCGAATTCATTTAACCTTCCCCGCCACTTTGAAACCAAAACCGAAACGCTTTGACCACCAATCTCGAAGAAGATTCGATTCGAAGATGAAGGAAGTATCCGGTTTACGCAGGTATCCATCATGTTCGAGAATGCCGAGGATATTCTGGAGAGTCCCTCGACGGTCCATTGATTCCCCCATGTGTCGCTTCGCGATTTCTTCGGCGCACTCTCCTGTCAGCTCGCTGGCCAGTGCGGCTTGAGTTAGGAGGTCGAATGCGAATTCGCTGCGCTTAGGGCCCAGTACCATTTTCAAGCGCTCAACGTCGTGATTGAGGTATGGATGACTCCGGCTACCGAGCATGGCTTCGCCGTAAACGCGTATCGCGTCGGCGCGTCTACACGTCGTGACGCCGCGACGCCTGCAGTCGTCATTGATCTTGTCGAAATAAAGCTGAACGTGATAGGGAATACAGGTTCCGAGTTGCTCGATCACTGCAGCCAGCGCATCTTCTTCAAAATCGATCTCGTATTGTTCTGCGAGGGCCAGGAGACAACCGCGGGCCACTGTGTGAGACCACGGACCAAGTTCAAACGAAGTGTAGTTGTTAATGGTGGCGCTTAAACCGACCTGCCTAAGTACTGGCTCCAAGCCGATTGAACCAGTGAGGACTAGCCGCACCGTTCCCTGGTGCCGGAGGCTGAGCGCACGGAGCCATGACATGAATTCCTCTGTGCACGCAGTTCGTTCTGGTGTAATGCTGTAGTCGGAGCCCTTACTCAGGCGATTGACTAGAATCGGAAGCTCATCCATGAAGATAACGACAGGGCGGTTGCAATCTGCCAGCGCGGCGACGAGACGGTCGCCCTTCTTCATCCATGCACGATTCACCCCATTACGACGCTTTACTCCCAGCCCCGAAGCGTGCACGTTAAGTTCCTCGACTGATTGAACAGCGTCTAGGACGCCTGAAAACACCTCCTTCGTCTTTGCCCATAGGTTTACGTGGTTCTTCGTCTCTTCAGCGAGGTGGATCACGAGGTCCTCGGGAGCTCTGCAGTGTTCGAGATCGAGAAAGAGGCAGTCGTACCGATCCTCGATTTGCCTCTTTACCTCGCGCATAAGGCTGGTCTTGCCGATTCGTCGCTGAGCAGTCAGCAGGAGGTGCGCTCCCTCGTCGAGATACTCAATGAAATCTGCAACTTCCTGCTTTTGATTCCAGAAGCGATCACCATCAACCCAATTTCCAACAGAGCGGATCAGCTTGGCCATGGACTTCCCCTTTCTTCCAGCGACTACGTGTGCCTGGCGTATTCGTTGCCAACAAAATTGTTGCCAACAGATTCGTTGGCAAAATACATCCCTGAGAGCCGCTGTCAACCCCACTTCCCGAGTGCGGAGCGGAGCCTCCCGCTCTCCCCTCGGGGATATCCGGTTCGTGAGCGTTGCGGGGAGCCTTTTGTTGCCCAGCGTTGCTCGACCATGATGGTCGGGTCGGGTCGGGGTGGCTGCCTTGGTGGAGTGCCTCGGCGCAGTCGAACCCTCAGCGAGACAGGTCCCGGTGAAACGAGGAAGAGCGCCGAGTCAAGAGCGGCCCTAATGTCGCTAAATTCGCGCAATTCGGGAAATAGAGCGTTTCACCTATTCTGCGAATTCTGCGAAAGCGTTCGGGGGCTGACTTCGAAGACGGGCGAAGGTCGCCGGCCGGGCCGGCCGGTGCGGTGGGAGTCTGGCTCGCGGCGGACGAACCCCCGCGAGTCCAAGATTTCCAATGCGGGGAGGAAATCCTCGGCTCGGTTGACCGTGCGGTCGTGATCGTGGAGCTGCTTGAGCGAAAAGCGCTCAAGGCGGTGGCGCCGAATCCAAGCGAGGATCTTCTTCGCCCGCTGTACCGTGGGATCGGCCCCGATCCGGTCGAAGGCCGCGAGGGCGTGGGCCTGAAGCCAATGGCAGACGGTCCACGCATTCCCAACATCCTCGATGCAGATTGGGCGCGTCCACGGGTCGGGAAGACGGTGGTGGTGGACCATGTGAAAAAGCCCCGCGATCCGCGCGGCCCGGCCGGCGTGTTTGGAGGCCCAGTCCCGAACACTGGCGAGTTCGCCGCCCTCGGCCTGGGCTTTCTCAAGCTGGTCCGCGAACTCGATCCAGACTTCGAGGGGTTCCCGCTCGAGCCGCAGCTTCGGGATTTGCGCGGGATCAGCGATGGGGAGACGCGCGATGTCTTGGACGATGCCGGCGTAGCGCCTCCGAACGGCCGCGTCGATCGAGCGATTCTGATACATCCGGCTACCGACCAGCGACCCTGGGAGCACGAAGCAACACCGCGCCAGGAACCCCCGCCCTCGAAACTCGGGAATCTCAGCGAAGCGGTCGAGAATCGCTGGCTGGGGGGTCATGAGTAGCGTCAAGACCGGCCGCTCGATGTAGATTGGATCTCGGCTGATTCGGTCGACGCGGATTGCGCCGCCGTCGTAACCCTTGAGCACCACATCCAGCGGCGGCGGCATTCGGGGGCTGTAGCGGCCAGCCAGGACATCCAAGAACGAGCCCGCCTCCTCGCTCACGGCCGCCAGGACGCCCCGCTGCTCGGCCAACACTCGGACCATCGCCTCAGGCGTCGCATCGTCGATGAGAAGCCGCGGCTCCACCGGATCTTGCGGCATCTCCTCCTCCAGCTTGGCCGCCTCCATCCCCACTGATTCTCGTTCGCGTGGATCTTCTGTCTTGGTGGCTTTCCTCCGGAGGTGGTCGATTCGCGCCTTGGTGATCTCACGAAGATTCGCCTGCTCGCACCGCTCGAGGCGGCCGGTCTCGGCGAGTTCCTTCTCCGCCTGTGCCAACGGGTGGACAATCTCACGCAGCACGACTTTTCGCTCCCCGGGCGCTGCCGTCGGAAAGATGTAAAGGTTGAGTAGCTCAGTGTGGGTCTTCCCGACCGCGACCTCCGCCCTTCCGGCAGCGGCAGCAGCCAGGACGCCCAAGGTGCACGCCGCAACGAAGTCGCGCGAAATCTGGTACGAGGAGGCCGTCTCTTCGACATAACAACGAATCGGCTCCGGTAGCGCATCGAGGTTTAATTCCGGACCGTGGAGATCGGTCGAGTTGAACTCCACCGGTGAATCCCATGCAACTTCGCAAGAAACGGAGCCGCTGATGTCTCCGCCGTTTGTTCGGACGCCGAACTCGAGCCACTGCCGCACCGCTGTTATGACCGGATCGCCTAATATTCCCGCAAGGGTCGGCGCACCCGTCGCCTGCTCCCCTTGCGCAAGGCGTCGCGTAGTGGTGGAGACATCGGCTTCGCGGGCACACCACTCCTCGTCCCCAGCCGCTCTTGCGACCTCCCTCACGAATTCGGCGGCCTCCTCCGCACTCCACCCGCCGCGCAGCAACATTCCGGAAAGAGCGAGGGAGACATCGTGTCGTGAACCTGGGCGAGGCCAATGCCGCGCGAGCAGCGCGACTGCGGCGAGCCGTCGGACCGCACGCTCGAGGGCCGTGCCCGATGTCTGTGGGGGCGCTGCCTCCGGGGCATCCTTGTCATCGGTTTCCCAGACGACTTGCTCTCCACTCGGGTGCACGCTCGGGGGAACCGCCGTCTGTGCTCCAGTTGATCGCAACTCTACAAGCGTCTCGTCTGTAGTGGGGTCGCGGTACCTCTGGGTTTTGGGAGGCCGGTCGACGATGTACCAGTAATGCGAACGTGGGGAGCTTTTGCGTCCGCTTAACCAGTCCGTCCGGGGCAGGAACGCAGAAGCGAGGTCGCGGGCCTCGGAACAATCGAGATCGATGTCGATGAGCCCGCCGCTTGGCTCTCCGAGCAACACGCCGATGTTGCAACCCTCTAGGAAGTCGCGCCGAATCGCCGCGTCGTTCGGCTGGTAGTTCGTCCAGTCCGATGGGATTGGACGCTTACTCCGAGCGTGAAGCGGGATCGGGAGTCGTCCGCGGTCCCGATACCAAAACGCGGCCTGAGGGATGGACTTCGGGCATGGGTTCTGTGCTGCTTCATTCACGATCTTTCTTGCTCCTTTGGTGCCCGTCTTGTTCGCTGCTAAACGGGCGCCAGTTGTAGTGGAATCATTCGCTCGTCGATCGGCACAGACGCTCCTTGGCCCAGGCCTGGAGGTCTCGCCGCCGGTAGCGGATGGCCCGCGAGGACACTCGGACGAAGAGTGGGCCACCGCCCCGCTGTCGCCATGCCTCGAGTGCTCGTAGTGTGAATCCCAGAAAGGCAGCCGCCTCTCTGGGCCTCAGCAATGCGTCGGGTTCTCGCCGTACTGTGTCGCTGTTGTCGCGCATGTTGCCCTCCTCGAAGAAATCGATGAGGGTGGGTGTAGGGCGCGTAGTGTGGAATTCTCCAGTTTCAGTTTCGTTCAAAACTGAGACCCACGGTGTTGTAGGGGTCTATTTGCCTATTCGGAGTTCTGGGGAAAGGGGAAGTTTGATCTCGGGGGGTGAGTCTCTCCTGGCTCGTTCTCTGTCGAGCCAGGTGCGGATCGTTTCGTACTTGACCTCGAACCAATCGGCGAGTACTTCCGCGGCTGCTTCTTTCGAGAGCGGTGTCTCATGGGGGAGGACCCGCTGGCGGACCTGGCTTAGGCCGACACATCCAGGTGGGAGTTCGTAGGCGACTCGAAGCCCTTTGGAGCCGTTCGTAAGCTGCAAGTAGAGATCGGTAGCGATGGGTGCACTCGATCGATGCGATCGAACGATACCCATGTCTTCGCAAATCGCCTGAATTTTCGCGGAGTTAGAATCCTGCGAGAGGAGCGCACGAACGATCCGGGTATCGCGTTCGTGCGGTCGCTTCGAATCCTTCGCGAGCTTGATCGATTTGCTCAGCGCTCGAGCCGCAATCGTTGCATCCCGCTTCGATAGCGGGAAGGGGTCCTTCGTCTTCAGCGGTCGCGGATCGTGGACCCACGCACCCCAGTACTCGCGAGGAAGATCGAGCCACTTGTATAGGCGCTCGCGAAGGTCGCGCTCTTCGCGCTCGAGCTCCGTGTTAAGCGCATCGTATTTTGTACGGGCTTCGAGGAAATCTGCCTTTGGATCGTCCGACCAAAGCAAGACAGTTCCGAATGTTCTCGGCTTCGGCTTCCCCATCGCTAGTCGCCGCTCTGGAGCATCGAGGCCCGTGCGGGCTCGAGTCCCGTTATCGCAATCAATGCGGCACCATGACGCTCCAGCGCATCCTTGGCGTTGTTTTCTGCGAGGTGAGCGTAGACCTGCGTAGCACCGGGGGTGGAATGATTCAGAACGCGTCCGATGAGCGGTAGCGACGCTCCGCCCTGAACGAGCCAACTTCCGACCGTACGGCGAAGGTCATGAAGGCGTGCGTTTTCGATGCATGCCCGGGTACAAAGTCGCTTCCAGGGTTTGGAAACGTTGACGAGGTGACCCGGGCCGCGTTCGCTCGGAAAGACAAAGGGGCTCCCCACTTCTCGCGGGAGGCTTTCGAGGATCTTCTGCGCGGGCTTTGAGAGCGGTACATAGTGTCTGCGGCCCGCCTTGGTCTGCGGAAGCCGCAGGAGGCCGTTTTCGAGATCGATGTCCGCCCACCGCGCTTCGAGGAGTTCGCTCTTGCGGGCGCCCGTGAAGAGGCACAGAGCGAAGAAGGCCCGCACGTAGGGACTGGGTTCCGAATCGAGTACGGCGAACAGGCGCTGGACTTCCTCGGGCGTTAGCCAACGGTCGCGCGCCTGTTCGGGATAGAGCTGGACACCCCGAATGGGGTTCGGGTGGGCTTCGGGGAGATACCCCATGCGCTCGCCCCAGTTGAAGATCACGGAGACCAACTTGAGGACGCGATTGGCCGTGGTCTGGTGATCTCGCCCGATATGGCGATGCAGCTCGGCGACGTCCCGTCGTTTGATCGTCTCGGCCTTACGGGAGCCCCAGAGCGGAACGAGGTAGTCGCGGACGCGTTGCACGTCGGTTTCCCAGGAGCGTTTGTGTACTTTGGCGTGGCCCTCGAGATAGGCCTTCGCCAAGTCGTCGAACCGGATCGTGTCGCGCGCCTGGCGCTTGCGCGCACTGGGGTCCCCGCCCTCGAGGACCTCCGCCTGCAGCCTGCGCGCCCGCTTGCGGGCCTGGTCGAGTGTCATCTCCGGGTAGCGGGCCACGGTAGTCAGCCGCTTGGTGCCGTTTTCGGTGCGGTAGAAGAGGACGAAGGACTTGCGGCCGGTGGGCTGCACACGGAGGCCAAAGCTGCGGAGCGCGCCGTCCCAGATCATGCAGGGGCTGCGGCCGTTGCCCGTGTAGCGCGCGGCGTCGATCGTGCGCTTGGTGAGCGGTCGATTCGGCGTGCGTCGGCAAGTGCGTCGGCAAACCTCGTTCATTGGTCCCCTCCAGTCGATGCAAGTCAATGCTCAGTCAACGAACGGGTCGCGCGGGCTATGCGTCGGCGCGCGATGTCGTATTCGTGTGACGTACCATCGCGCTCGTTTCTTCACGAGTGCAATGAAATAAGGGGGTTATCGTGGCATGGGGTAGGTGGTGGTAGGGGCCGTACCAGTCTGGGGGTCAAGAAGTCGCGAGTTCGAATCTCGCCGGCCCGACCACACATACCCCGCTTTTCCATTCAGACGCTAGTTCCGCTGCCCTCCGTCGCGTATCGCGCGAATAACCGTTGACCGGTTGAGCTGGCACTAGTTATTGGCAACCGATTAGGTGCAAGAGCGCAAACCTGATGAAAAGCAACAGCATACCCGGCAATCGCCGCCCGCGGCCGACCGCTCGCCGATGGGGCCAAGAAAGGGGGGCGGGGAGGCTAGAGGGAGACTGATAGTCGCCTGCGCTTGCGGGCGCGTGAACAGTGTAGAGCGCAGAGGAGTGCGAGTCCTGCGGGTTGTGCCAGCCATGCGGACGGCTCGGGGAGCGCGACAATTGCGAGAGTATGGTAACTACCCGCCGCGATGTCGGTCGCAGTCCCCGCAACGCCGTTGACGTCATCGGGGGGCGTTGCCTGGCCGAGGTATTTGTTGAAGAGCCAGTAATCGTCGCCCCAGCAGACGACATTGCCCGTGCCCGCCTGGATCGCGCAGCTGTGAGCGGTGCCCGTCGCGATGTCGGTCGCGGTTCCCGCGACGCCGTTGACGTCATCGGGGGGCGTCGCTTGGCCTTCCCAGTCCCGGCCCCAACAGACGACGTTGCCCGTGCCCGCCTGGATCGCGCAGCTGTGGTATTCGCCCGCCGCGATGTGGGTCGCGGTCCCCGAAACGCCGTTGACGGCGTAGGGGGGCATCGTCTTGCCGTAGCCGTAGGCGCCGGGGCCGGGGAAGTCTTCGCCCCAGCAGACGACTTCTCCTGTGCCCTCTTGGATCGCGCAGCTGTGCTTATCGCCCGCCGCGATCGCGGCCGCGGTCGACGGGTCTCCGTTGAGGGCATCGAGGTTTGCCCAGCTTCCCCAGCAGACGACGTCTCGTGTGCCCGCCTGGATCGCACAGCTGCCGGTGCCGCCCACCGCGATGTGGGTCGCGGTTCCCGAAACGCCATTGACTTCATCGGGGGGCGTCGCCTGGCCGACGTCGTCCTGGCCCCAGCAGATGACGTTGCCGGTGCCCGCCTGGATCGCGCAGCGGTGACCGGCGCCCGTCGCGATGTCGCTCGCGGTTCCCGAAACGCCGTTGATGGTGTCAGGTGGAGTTGCCTGGCCGGAGGTGCCTCCGCCCCAGCAGATGACGTTGCCCGTGCCTGCCTGGATCGCGCAGTCGGCGCCCGTCGCGATGTCGCTCGCGGTCCCCGAAGAGCCGTTGACAGAGTCGGGTGGCGTCAGGCCGTTGAAATTCAAGCCCCAGCAGATGACGTTGCCCGTGCCCGCCTGGATCGCACAGCTGTGGGTGGCACTCGCCGCGATGTGGGTCGCGGTGCCCGAAACGCCGTTGACGGTGTCGGGAGGTGTCACCAGGTCAAGGTAGTCGAAACCCCAACAGATAACGTTGCCCGTGCCCGCCTGGATCGCGCAGCTGTGACCCATGCCCGCCGCAATGTGGGTCGCGGTTCCGGAAACTCCGTTTACGTCATCGGGGGGAGTCGCCTGGCCGGCGCCGTCCTCGCCCCAGCAGACGACATTGCCCGTGCCCGCTTGGATCGCGCAACGGTGGTCATAGCCCGCCGCGATGGCGCTCGCGGTGCCCGAAACGCCATTGACGGAGTCGGGTGGCGTCACCTCTCCGTTAATGTTCCAGCCCCAGCCGATGACCGGTCCGCCGGCACCCGCAGCTCCAGTCAGAGTTAGGCAGAAGAGCGCTGTGGGAAATACGCGAAAGAAATGGGCGTGGGCGCTGGTCATCGGACGCCTCTTGGTTTCATCTCCTGCAGTAGCCACGCTGGTTAAAAATCGACCCTGAAGGCGATCTGGACCGAAACGATCACTGAGGTGCTCGCCTGAGTCGTTGGTGGCTATCCGCCAAAAACCCTATTCAGTCTATCGACCCTTCGGTTTGTAAAGGTGAGACGGGAGTGTAGTCCTGCATCTCCTCCTGAGTACGGAGTGTTAGGTACACCGGTTGCCGATTTGAGATGATGTTATGCGTGGGAATCAACCTCCCGAAATGGAGGCCGAAGCCTGAAACGAGAAGCCCCCGGAACCTTTCGATTCCGAGGGCTCAAGTGGTAGCGGGGGAGGAATTGGTACCCCCGACCTCCGGGTCATGAGCGCGGAACCGGGGCCCTCGCGGGTCCTTCCTGGCCCTGAATTTCGAGGGTAACGCCGCAGGCGCAGTCTTTCGTTATCAACGAGCCCTACGCGGCGTCGCGGTCGGCAGGAAGAATCACTACGGGAGCCGGTCGGAGCGCGGCACTCGGGTCGCGGCGCTCTTCTACTCGCTGATCGAGTCGGCGAAGCTCGCCGGGGTGGAGCCGCGGGCCTATCTGCGCGAAGCCACTCTGCGAGCCGTCCGGAACCCGGGGACCGCCACGCTCGCCAGCGATCTCAAGCCGACGGAATCCTGAGAGAAAAACGGCGATTGACTTTCTGGCTGCGGAAATATAAGGATGACCGACGACTTCTGGGGCAAGAACGGACAGCGAGGGGCCGCGGAACCTGTCAACGACTTTGAGACACTCGATTTCTCTATTTAGTGAGCAATTCCTCCTGTCGTTGATGCCTCGGGTGGGTTGATCCAGACCGCTTCGGGAAGAGGTCGGATATTGGGTGTA
>SDBV01010823.1_pt1 | contig 11918 bp, 10 predicted proteins | sample 2277081 | NCBI WGS metagenome assembly SDBV01 (sample SAMN10402039, study PRJNA504765) | marine sediment metagenome | isolation source: marine sediment core GS10_PC15, 223 cmbsf | place: Arctic Ocean: Southern Knipovich Ridge | collected 2010
CAGCAACCCGATCGAAATGATCCCCGTGTTCTTAAACAAGATGTTCACCGTGTTCTTCGCCCTGGTCAAGCCCGTCTCCAAACACGCAAAACCAAGGTGCATGATGAACACCAAGAACGTGGCGACAAGCATCCAGACGTTGTTTACCCTGAACATCGCATCCGCCGCCGTTACGCCCGCGGCTTCCTCCTGTGCAAACGCTGGCGTCGTAAGACACGCTAAGGCGCAAAGCACCAGCGCAACACTCAATATCGAATACCACCTTTTCATTGCCCTCTCCCTTGTCCTTGCCTTCTTCCGGTAGCGAGTCTTCCCTCGCGGCCGGAGCCAACATTTGATGTGCACGGGCCACATGCTGCCTCGCGCGAAAAGCGGCCCCAACAGTGCCCCAAGCGACCCATCCCCTGGGCCCTCCCAGGCGGACAACCCCCTTATGCAACTCGTGTGCCAGACTCAATTCCCCCTTGCTTACAAGCCCTAAGAGATTGATTAGCAGTAGCTTACAGAAGAGGAGGGAATGCGAAGGGAGTTCTTCTGAATCCTACACGCAGGTAGATGTAAGGGAATATACTACGCACGCGTAGAAAACGAGCCCGCAGCAAGATCGGAAGTCCCGGCCCCTATATCACGCGCGAGGCCCTGTAGTCCTTTGGATCAATACCGTGCGTGACGACGCGAAGCCCCATCACGCGCTCGGTAATTCCGAGCGCCTGCGCCGCCTTCGTCTTGTTCCCCCGGAAGGTCTTAAGCGCTTCAATGATCATCTCACGCTCGACCTGATCCAAGGTCTCGCTGAGGGTCCCCTTCATCACGGTGTTGCTTGCTTCGGCAGTCTGAAGGGTAGGGGGCAGATGGTGTCCGTGGAGGACGTCGTCCTGACTCAGCAAGACCGCCCGTTCTATGCAGTTCTCAAGTTCGCGAACGTTGCCGGGCCAATGGTAGCTCGTCATCATGTCGATGGCCGGCGTCGAGATGCGCTTGATCGCCTTGCCGCTCGCCTTGCTGTACTTCTCGACAAAGAAGTTCGCAAGTTCGAGAATGTCGGTGCGGCGCTCACGAAGCGACGGCAGATGGATGGGGAACACGCTGAGCCTGTAATACAGGTCCTGCCGGAACTCATTGTTCTCGATCTGCTTCTCAAGGTCGCTATTGGTCGCCGCAATAACCCGCACGTTGACCGAAATCGTCTCCGTCCCGCCCACACGCTCAAACTCCCGCTCCTGCAAGACGCGCAGCATGCGAATCTGTGTGTGCGGCGTAAGGTCGCCAATCTCATCGAGAAAAATGGTCCCGCGGTCCGCCAACTCAAAACGCCCTTTCCGTTGCGTGGTCGCACCCGTAAAGGCCCCTTTTTCGTGTCCAAACAGCTCGCTCTCGATAAGCGTCTCCGGCAGCGCGCCGCAGTTCACACGTATGAAGGGGCGCGAGGAGCGCGGACTGTTGTAATGGATCGCATGTGCGACCAGCTCCTTTCCCACCCCGCTCTCACCCCGGAGCAACACGGTCGTCTCGCTTGAGGCCACCTGGGCGATCATGTCGAACACGGCCTGCATCGCGGCCGAACGTCCGATGATGTTCGCCGGCCGGAAGCGGTCCTTAAGTTGCTCTTGCAGCCGGGTGTTCTCCTCCACGAGCCGCTTCTGGCCGGCCGCGGCCTCCTGACGCAGCCTGATTGCCTGTGCGATCATCGAGGCGATGATCGACAGCAGGCGTGCATCTTCGTCCAAGGTGGTCTTGTCGTCGAAAAGCCGGTCGACACTCAGCGCGCCGATCGCTTCGTTACCGACCTTGATCGGAACGCATATAAACGAGATCTCCGTCTTCTTGAGATTGCCTCGCGCTTTGGTCCGATTGAGAAAAAGCGGTTCCTCGGAAACCTTCGGAACGACCATCGGCCTTCCGGTTCGGACAACCCGGCCAGTCACCCCCTCACCAAGGTTATAGCGCCCACGTCCCCGCTGCCCGCTCGACAGCCCATGGGCCGCCTCGATGACGAGCTCGCCCGTGTCGCGCGCCACCAAGGTCAGTGTGCCCCTCACCATACCCGTGTGCTTGGCGATGGTCTTCAACACCGGATGCACGACATCGCGCAGATCCATGGAGCGATCCAGAATCTGGCCGATATCGAAGAGCAGCGCGAGCTCGGAGACCTCTGATTTCACCTTCGCATTGATACGCGCCATAGATGTCACCGACCCCAAAAGCTACATTCTCGTACTTATTGTGGAGAAGCCTAACTAAAGTGTACGAAAATGGCTACGGAATTGCAAAACGGTCTCAGCCGGGCCCACCTAGAGATGCGCCTTAATCCAATCCACGACGTCGTTCAGAAATGTCTCGCTGCCGAGGTCGTTGAAGACCTCGTGATAGGCGTCCCGATAGAGCTTGATCGACTTGTCCTTCGAGCCCGCCCGCTCGTAGAGCAATTCGCTCGCCGCATGGGGCACAAGACGGTCCTTCGTGCCGTGGAGCGCGATGAGCGGCAGCGTAATCTCCCCCATATGAAGTCCCACGAAATCAACCGCCTCCATGAGCGCCCGGCCCGTCATCGCGCCGACCTTGCCGTGATATACGAGAGGATCGGTATTGTACCGTTTGACCGCCTCCGGGAGCCGCGAAAGGGCGGATGCATCCAGCTCATGGACGGGAAAGTCGGGCAGGAACCTCGCCAGTAGCCCGGCCATGATACGCGACACCGGCGAGACGCCCTCGGCGTTGAGGGCCGCGCTGCTAAACAGCAGTCCCCGGACATCGGGCGAGTGTTTGATGGCAAGGACAGCCATAACCAGTCCGCCCATGCTGTGGCCAAACACAAAGACCGGCACGTCCCCCGCGCGGCCGCGCACTTCCTTTAGAAACGCATCAAGATCGTCTGCGAGCAAGTCGATAGACGCGACGGCCCCCATCTTGCCCGGGCTCTCTCCGTGCCCGCGCTGATCGTAAGCGTATACCGAGACAGCTTCGTCATTGAGGCGGCCCGCGACGTGGCCGTAACGCGCCGAATGCTCGCCGTACCCGTGCACAATCACCACACAGGCCTTCGGCGAAGCGACTGTCCAATGGCGCTCCAGCAGCTCCGTACCCTCACCCGTCGTGAAGCCAGCCGTCCCCTCCGCGCCCACTGTCGCCGCCTCGCTCAAGCCCCCTCCAGCGCCAGGCGTCCCGCGATCATTTGGGGGCCATGGTGGTCATCTTGAGCTCAGCCATTCCATCTGATTCCTGAATGGCGATCGTGATTGAAGCTCCGTCCATCGTGCGCTGGGACTGCCCGGATTTCTGCGCCTCCCGAAACATGGCCGCGATCTCGGCGGCGTTCCCGGCCCCCGCTTGCCCGGCAAACCCCTGCATCTGTGAAGCCGCTGTCTCCAGTTGTGCCGCCGGAACGGTTACCACAACTTCGACGCCCATGAGCCGGTTTGCAGGCCCGAAAAGCTCAATGTGTCCCCCGGTCGGTACCTGTGCAATGACAGACGGCATGCCGTCGCGGCCCGGCCCCTTCTGAAACTGCAGGCCCGCACCGGCCATCATCGACTGCATTTGTGATCGTGCCATACCAAGCCCGCCGCCAGCCGTCCCGCCGGCTTTGAACGGGTCGTAGTCCGTCGAGGACGATCGCGCCTGGACCCGGAACGTGGGATCGTCTTTCACCCTGACGGTCTTGCCCGCATCACGCAGCTTCTTCGCCTCGCGATACTCCCGCTTGAGCTCATCGCGGTAGAATGGGTCTTCATTAATCGATACCGTCGACTCGTCCACCTTCCCGGCGCGAACACTGATCGTCCGTCCTTCCCACGGGATCTGGACATAGTAGGTCGAGGAGGTTTTCAGGACGAGCACGTCACGATAGCGAGCGCCCTTGACGACAATCTCATCCGCTGCGGCGTACACGCAGACGCTGCAGAACGCCAGACACACTGCCAAACGCGCGAACACGCGGTTGCTCCCTGTCCCAACAGACCAAATGATTAACATCCCGACAAACCTCATCGCGTAATCAGTTTCCGTTTCGTATCAAGCCGTGCGCCCATCGGACGGCCATACCTTACTCATGTAGCATGATTGTCATCGCATTGACGTGCAAATTCAACTTTGCCGCTTCCGGCTGCTCGGAGGAAAACTCGCGATCGCCCTGGAGCGCCTGGAAATCGGCCGGCAGGTAAGGCTGCTCAGGCGCCAGAAAGATCGAAATATCATCTCGGAGCCGATGGTCGGCCTCAAGCGTCCCGCCCCGCCAGCTCATGACATAGCCCGCATAGTCCCAGCCGAAACCCGCAAAGGATACCGGCCCATCATTCGCGCGCACGATCTCGCTCAGCCGCGAGCCGATGCCGAAGCCCTTCGTCGTATGCCAGCGCTTTCCCTCGACGATCACCGAACTCGGCGAAACATTATGGTATTTCCACCGAATAAACAGCCGCCGTTCAGGATCTTCAGAAAATATCACCGTGCCGCGCTCCGCCTCTCCCTCTTGCAGAGGGATGCGCGCTTCGCGCACGTTCGCCTCGCCGAAGAAAGACATCAGCTCCTCCAGCGTAGTCTTCGCCGTAATCGGTCCCACACGCTTGCCCGGTTCGCACAGCCAATCCAAACTCTCATCCATCGAGGGCGGCGCCTGGACAAGATACGCATCGAACACATAACCCTCATGCTGGCCCTGGCGCATGAAGACCCAATGCCCCTCACGGCTCCCAACCTTCTCCGGGACCGAGTCAATCACATCCTCGATCGCCACGACCCGCGTTTCACTCGGCATGAAATGGACGAGCGTGGCGTCCCGTCTTGGGCCCTTTCTGAGCGCAAGGGACGACGCGTTGACGTATAGCACCGTACCCGGCGGATACTTCAACCACGTCTTGGGTGTCTCGATGGATTCCGGGGTCTCCAACTCATTGGCCGGACCCGGCGGTTCCAGAGTCTCCAGCTCCTTGGCCTGGTCCGGAGGCTCCAGAGTCTCCAACTCGCCGATCTCCTCCGCAGGCTCAAGCTCGACAAGCGGCGCCAACTCCGGCTCTTCAGACTCCTCTGCCGCCGGCGCTGCTTCACCTTCCTGCTGATTCTCCGCCTCGGGCTCAGGCGCGGGCGGCTCCTGCTCCTGCCCAAGCCCCGCCACCACAATCAATAATGCTGCCAAGTATCCCATCACCTAGGTGCCCTCCATATCAATGAACCCCCGCTAACCATACCCGTTACCCCAAAAAGGTTCAAAAACTGCCCCCATTTGCGCAGGCAGGGAGGCCTTTTCCGGCCGCGCCCCTAGAAGTCCGGCCAGAAAGGCACTTTCTTGCTGGAGTTCTTACAAGGCACGGCCCAGCCATCGTTGATACCATCGGACTTCTGGAGAGTACTCTCCACGTATACCGGGACTCCAGGCACTTTCTGGCCGCGCCCCTAGCCCCCTGCCGGACAGGGGCTTGTGAGCGAAGATTTGACACCATATCAGGCCCTTTGATACAGTCTGTCCCTTGAGCTCCGACCAGGCGCGCCTAATACGGGCCGCTCGGAGCCGCTCGACCACTAACTATATCTCACCGGACGACCTATGGCCATTATCAAGTCACAGAAGAAGCGTAATATCACCAACGAAAAACGGCGCCAGCGCAACGTCGCCACCAGGGCGCGCGTCAAGACCTACATCAAGAGGGTCGATACCGCCATCGAGGGAAGCGACGCGAAACAGATCGATGACGCCCTGAAGGCCGCGGTCACCGAAATAGACGTGGCCCAGCGCAAAGGCGTGTATCACAAAAACAACGCCGCACGAAAAAAGTCCCGCCTCCATCACCGCGCCGAAAAGGCCAAGGCGTAGAATTCCGCGCAACGCGCCGCCCGTACAACCCTGGAACGCCCGTCCTCCGCCACGCCTAAGCGCGTGCCCCCAACCCAGACCGGCGGACCACACATCGGCGGAATCCACAAGATCATCGCGGCTGCTTTCGCCCGACCCACATCTGTACAATGATCCGCAGAATGCTGTCCCGACACAGAATCGAGGTTCTCAAATGAACGACTTCATTCACGACACCGCGACAGTCGCCGCCTTTGCCGACGCGAAGATGCAGAAGGTCAACCTTTTTGAATCGCCCCGGCTCTTCTGCGACGTCTATTGCCTTAAGCCCGGCCAGGCGCAGAAACCCCACGCGCACGAGCACAACGACAAGATCTACCACGCCTTGACGGGCACCTGCCACATCCAAATCGGCGATAACACAGAGCCACTCCCTCCGGGTCACGTCGCAATCGCCCCGGCCGGGGTGCCCCACGGCGTCGAGAACCGCTCGGAGACCGAGGCCACGCTCCTTGTCATCATGGCCCCGAACCCGAATGCCGCTTAATCCCGGCAGCGCTTCGCGCTGGATGGACATCCGCTCCTGCCGTTGAATTGTATGGGCGTCCTCGACATAATCAGGGGCAAGCTCTACAGCCTTAGTTGCGATCCGTGTGCAACCACGAGGAGATTCAGAATGCGAACATTCGCCGCAGTCACCATCGCCCTCACCTCCTTCGCGTCGTCCGCCGCGGCGGTGGACGCCGGAAACTGGATTGATCTATTCGACGGAGAATCGCTCTTCGGGTGGACGCCCTACGGCGACGTCCGGTGGGACATAGATGAGGACGCGATCGTCTATGCGGAGGGGACCGGCGGCATGCTGGCGACCACGTCGCAGTTCTCCGACTTCGAACTGACCGCCGCGATTCGCCTCAAGGCAGGCTGCACATCGGGTCTGGCCTTCCGCGCGGGTCTCGACGGCCATCCGGCCGAAAACGGCTCATCCGTCGTCTGGCTAGTCGAGAGCAGGGACAGCGGGTCGCCCTGGCGGGAGATCACGATTACGGCGCTCGGCGATGATGTCGCCGTCACCTTGGACGGGGAAGCGGTCGAATACAGCCCGGGCACCAGGCGGCTGGGGCATATCGCCCTCCTCTACCACCACAACAACCGCGCCCGCGTCGCCATCAAAGACATCCGGCTGCGGCCGCTCGGCCTCGATCCCATCTTCAACGGGAAGAACCTCGACGGCTGGAACGTCATCCCCGGCCACCGTTCGAAGTTTGGCGTAATCGACGGCGCAATCAGCATCAAGGACGGTAACGGCCAGATCGAAACCGCGGGCGTCTACAAAGATTTCCTTCTGCAACTCGACATCATCTCCAACGGCGAACACCTCAACAGCGGCGTGTTCTTCCGCAGTCCGCCCGGCGCGTTCTGGAAAGGCTACGAGTCCCAGGTCCGCAACCAATTCGGACGCAACGACCGCACGCGCCCCGTCGACTTCGGCACCGGCGGCAACTACGGCAACCAGCCCGCCCGCAAAGTCGTGTCGAGCGACCACGAGTGGTTCAGCAAGACGATTGTCGCAAACGGCAACCGCACCGCAGTCTGGATCGACGGCTACCAAGTCAGCGACTTCCTCGACACCCGCCCCGCCAGCCCCAACGCCGACGGCAAGAACGGCTACATCGGCCAGCCCGGCACCATCCACCTCCAAGGCCACGACCCCACAACAGACCTGTCCTTCAAAAACATCCACGTACAGGAATATCCTGACAACTGAGCGGAAGGAGGAGCAGAAAGGACCCCGATGGCGCCTGACGCTGCTTCAAGGAGAAAAAAGCTTGCGAACGCTCTGCTGTTCGTAGGATCGTGCGCCCTCATTCTCGCGCTGGCGGAACTTCCTCTCCGGCTTCGCTACGCCGAGCCCCACCGGACGCCAACGCCCGAAATCCTCGCGATTCAGGCCCATTTACGGCTCGATCCGGCGATTGGTTTCGCCTGGAACATAAATGTCGCGCCGGAACAGGACATCGTTCTTGAGGTGTCCGACGCCGAATTCCGTCCCCTATCCACCGACGACTCCGGCTTCATCAACCACCCCAGCGCAATCGCTGACCGAGCGGCCGACGAGGCCGTAGACATCGTCGGACTCGGCGACTCATTCATCGAGCACGCATCCCACAATTTCTACGAATTCTTCAAATCGAAGGGCCTGGCGTACTACAGCATGGCCATCCACCGCCAGGCGCCGCCGCAATACGGCCTCATCCTCGAAGATCGCGCCCTGCCCCTCAGCCCCAAATGGGTGCTCTACGGCCTCTTCGAGAACGACTTCATGGAGACGGCGGACTTCGACCGCTGGCGCGCCTCGGGCGTGGACTGGTTCACGTATCACTCCGGCACGTGGTGCGGCCCGCCCATCCCAACCAACGCCCTCGCGCAATTCAGGGACCGCCATCTCATGGGCTACAGCGGCCTCTATCGCGTCCTGCACACCCGCCTTCGCGGCGAGAAAATGACCGTATCCGGGCCTACCCAGGAGGAGGTCCAGCGCGTCGTCGAGGAGATTCGCCGGGCCAGCGACCTCGCCGCGGCCCACGGCGCGGCCTTCGCCCTCGTCCTAATCCCCAGCCGGGCGACCGCGCTCGACGGCCCGACCCTGGAATCCGAGGCATACAGCGCGGTCTTAAGGGAGCTTGGCGACGCGCCGATGACGATCATCGACCTTAGAGCGCCGTTCATTGAACATGCCGACCCGGCGTCGCTCTATTACGCCATCGATGCCCATTGGAACGAGAATGGCATGGCCCTCGCCGCAGACGCGATCCTCGAAGCACTGGGACGTTGAGGAATACTCGAATCACACCCACATAACCCTCTATGATGACAATCCGCCGGTATGCGAATCGCCGGTCACTCAATCAACTGACCGCAGGAGAGCAAGACACCGGGCGTTCCACGATGCAACTTGAATTGATTGAAGAAAAGGCCCTGAATTATCTCGGCCAAGTGACCAATCCATTAGTCCGGATCGACGTGCTCCACGCCCACCTGATGGAGAGCGACTCGATCGAGGCGATTCTCCTAAGCGATCTCGAAGAGTTCCTCGCCCATCATGAGTTGATCAAGGTCATCAAGCCCCTTGCGCAGGAAGCGGACGGGACCGCGGAGGGCCCCGGCGCCGATGACGGCGCGGGGGCACATTCCTACGTCATCCTCAACACGCGCGTGCCCACCGAGCAACAGACCGCCGCCATGATGCTCGACCAACTCAACAGCATGCACGAGGCGCTTGCCATTGCCCAGGCCCAGGCCCGCGATAACGCCGATTTCAATCGCTTGGCCGAAGTTGACGACGCCCTCGAACGCATTGAAGGCCTGCGACAGAAACTAACCTCCTCCCTCAAAGCATCCGGTTAGCCCTCCTAGCCACCCATTGGTTACCCCGCCCGCGCAGCTGGCAGCGCGCCTTGCACACACACCGACTGCGGCATGGACGGCAGACACCGAATATCCACGTCCGCAGGCTGAAGATCCAGCACGAAACCGCGTTTCGGAACCGTTCGAACCAGGTCTTTACGATCCGGCCGGGCCGCGCGGATACTTTCGATCAGTTTGCGCTTCTGAAAATGCATCTGGTTGTTTTCAACGATGACCGCGCCCCAAAGCGTCTCATAGATTTCCTCATACGGCACGCATTCTCCCGCGCGAGATGCCAGCAGCCGTATCAGCCGGTACTGCTTCTCCTGCAAGCGCACCTCCTCGCCCTCGAGCAGCACGCGGTCCGGGTGCCGGTCGTCCACAACCAGAATATGCAAGCCTTCCAGCGGCGCGGCGTTCGCGGCTTCTTCGCCCTCGTTTCTCAATTGACCTTGCGCCCAGGCTTTGAGGGTCTCCGCCTGCTCCCGGGTGACCAACCGCCCCAGGTCGCCCGCCGATCGCTCGACGAGCGCCTGGGGGGAGTGGAGGCCATGAGAAACGAGGGCTGCGAGGACGCTCCGGGGGAATCCCGGTTCCCCTAGATGCGCCAGAGGCAATGCCTCCGCCCGCAGCCCCCGTTGTACGCGTTGCGACACCGCCTGGATACGCTCGATAAAGCCCGGGGCGCATCCCCGCGCCGAGGCGATCGCCGCCGCGCCGTCGATCAGCCAGCTCACCTGCTCCGCAGCCGCCAATACCTGCCCCGTCATCGTGCGATAGCGCTCCTCAAGTTCCCGAAGCGGCACATGATCGATCCATTCGTCCAAAAACAACGCGATCTTGATCGCGCGCACCTCATCGTAAAACGGGATCAGGTTGCAATTCCGGAACCGGTTCAACGGCACATCCGCCGAAAGCTCCTCCCCCGCCGCCGTTTTCTTCAGTTGCCCAGGGTAATCCGCGGTGTCGTATTCTTGCGCCGTCAGCGCCACGCTATACATCCGCCCGTCCGGCGTCAGCGCCGCCGCCAAAATCAAATCCAGTTCCATCCAAGACCGCGTCTCCGACTCGCCGATCCACTGTTCGAGCTCGCACGCCGTCGCGATACTGAGTCCCTTCGAAGCCACCGCAAACCCAAACGGCGTCGTCTCCAATTTGCCCGCAGGCTCCCGGGTCAAGGTCCCCACATCAGCCGCACGGTTCACAGCCGCCCGCACCCGAAACTCGATCTCCTCGAGCGTATAAATTTCCTGCCACACCCACTGCCCCGTCAGCGTCCCCTCAAAAAACGTCAGCAGCTCCTCTTCAGTCACGCAAAACCGCGACGCCACCAGCCGCAACACATAATTCTCAAGCGCCTCCTTCGCAAGCTGCGGCTCCACCGCCTCCCGCTCGCCCTCGACATAACGCCGCCACAAGGTCTCCGCATCGAAAGGCGTCGACGCCACCAGAATCGAGCGCCCAAAGTCATAACCCGCGCCATAACGCCCCGCGCGCCCGCCCATATTCTCGTATTCCGAGCGCTGGATCGGCGCCTTCCACGGCATCCCGAAGCGCTGGTCGTAGCGCCACTTCTCCGCCGTGATAAACACGTTGCGCGCCGGCATGTTCAGCCCCACCGCCAGCGTACTGGTCGACACCATCACCCGGATCTCGCCCCGGCGAAAAGCCTGCTCCACAATCCGCCGCTCCTCCGGCGAGAGGTCCGTACTGTGAAATCCCACACCCGAATTCAACGTCGTTTGCAGGGTCTCCCGCGCACACGTCGCGTCCAGTTCCTGCAAGGCCTCAATCGCGTCCGCGGCCGCCGGGTGTTCGAGCCGCGACGCCAACAACTCCGCGCCGCGCCGCGCCTCATGCTTCGCCTTCACAAACACCAGGCACGACTCGCCCCGCTCAGCAAACGCGCACACGTTCTGCGTCAGCGACTCCCATGACGACTCCGAATGCGCATCGACCAAGGCCTCCTCCGCCTCCGAAAACTCGTTATATGTGCGGTAGCGGAACACGCCCTCATGCAGCACGCCATAGCGCAGCTCCACCGGACGCCGCTCATAACGGACCAGCTCCGCATCCATCCATTTCGCTAGACGTTCCGCCTCGCCGATCACTGCCGACAAGCCAATCAGCCGGCACGGCGACTGCACAATCCGCGTGAGTAAAATCTCCGCCATGCCCCCCCGCCCCACATCCGACAACAACTCCAACTCGTCCGCGACGATCAACTCAATCTCCTGCAACCGCTCCGGACGGCGCACCAACAACTGCGAGAGCTTCTCATACACCACAACCGCAATCGAAAAATTCCCAGTCTCCAGGTCCCGATCGAACTCACGGTGGTCCCGCGAAGAAATAATTACCCGGATGCCATACTCCGAATACTTCTCCTTAAAATCCCGGTACTTCTCCTCCGCCAGGGCCCGCAACGGCACCAAATACACCACCTGCTTCCGCCGCAGCGCCGTCTGCACCGCCGCCATCTCCCCCACAAAAGTCTTACCCGAACTCGTCGGCGCCTGGACCAGCAAATTCCTGCCATCAAACAAGCCATGGCGCTTCACCGCCAACTCCTGCACCGGCAACAGCGCCTCCCCCTGTCGCACCTTCCACAATCCAATAATTTCCGGCGGCACCTCATACCGCAACAACCCTTCCATCTTCATCGCACAACGCCCCGCAATACCCCGCGACAGAGCACCAGCATCCCCGGCCGGCCAGGACCTTC
>SDBV01010824.1_pt1 | contig 11918 bp, 23 predicted proteins | sample 2277081 | NCBI WGS metagenome assembly SDBV01 (sample SAMN10402039, study PRJNA504765) | marine sediment metagenome | isolation source: marine sediment core GS10_PC15, 223 cmbsf | place: Arctic Ocean: Southern Knipovich Ridge | collected 2010
TTAGTAAAAGATATTGTTACAGGTTTTTTTATCTTACTTGAAAACCAATTTAACGTTGGAGACAAAATAACAATTGCTGGAGTAGAGGGAAAGGTGGTAGCAATTAATCTTCGAACTACCGTATTAAAAGATAAAAAAGGTATTTTCCACATCATTCCAAATTCAAACGGACTCTCCTCCCTCTTGCGCCTTCGCTATCGGGCTATCGGAGATTGGTCTCGGTGCGTAGCCTTCTCAAGTCGCGGACGGTCCTGAGTGGTAAGGGCTACTGTTACAGTTTCCCCATCGAACGCCTGGAGAAGAACGGTCTCTCCGAGAAGGATATCATCCCAATCTGGGGGGCGTGGCGGCGGACAGGACTTCCATTAAGGAAGTTAGATGAGAGCCTATACAACTCACTACAATCCAGGTCACGACTATTCCACCGTCCTAATCTCTTCGGCTGGACGATTCCCTTCTTCAAGGTCCCGCGTAACATCATCGTCACAGCGGGCAAGAACCACATCGCTGACTTACTCGCGAACGTGGGAGGGAATGATAATCTCGGATGGTGTGATGTCGGCACTTCTACTCAGGACCCAGTAGTGGGAGACACTGATCTTATTGCCGCCATCTCTGGAGCCCGAGAGGCGGTGGACGACGACTTTAGGACTAACAACATCGCCACCCTCTCAACCCTATTCACAGCAGGACAGAAGAACGGAACTTGGGCCGAGGCGGGGTCGTTCTTCGCTGTATCAGGGGATGATATGGCAGCCCGCGCCCTCTTCTCTCCAACCGTAGCACATACAGGTTCAACGGCGGACTTGGTCGATTGGGATATCACGGTGGGATAGGATAGAGAGATGCCGTCGATTAGATACTTTGACGACAGTGATACCGAGATCACCAAGAACGAATATGACTACCTGACGAATAAGACGAAGATAGATCAAGTTGAGAGTAGGCTAACGGGTAGAAGGTTGCAGGTTGTCCAGGCGCTGGGAAGAAAGGGGAAGTTGAATATTGACGGCCTGAAAGCGGAGGTCGCTGGAAGCAATCCCTCGGAACTAAGGAATATTTGTGAAGAGTTAACGAGAGATGGGGTCCTCCAACAGTATGACTTCCGAAGCGGAACCAAGTGGACCTTCTCGGGTCTCGGGGTGATAATTGGGAGGCGCCAGCCATGAGTCTCTTCGCAACAGGAGATAAACCATCAACCGATAAGTGGAACCAGAAGGTTCTATTCGTTGGAGCCGCCGCTCCAGCTTCAACATTCGCGGGCCAACTCTGGTTCGATACCGATAACGAGAAGCTCCAGAGAAGGAACGCTGCCGACTCCGCTTGGATAGACGTCACCAACTCAGATGTAGTCCCGAGCACTCAGGCGATGGGTGACGCTGCTGCAGCAGGATCGTCGGAAGAGAACTCAAGGGCGGACCATAAACACGCTATGCCTGCCTTCGCTGCGAGGACTGACCTAACCTTCGCCGCTGGAGCTGACGGAATTGCTACCACTCTAGCCAGGTCGGACCATAGACACGGTCTCCCCGCTGGAGTCTTGAGTGAGTGGTATGGCGCAGAAGAATGGTTTGTCGGAGGGGGAGCCACTGGAATGGTCGAGGCTAGCAGCACTGAGGGAGAACCTAACTTCTATCGGCTAATCAATGCCAATAATGAACGGGTCAAACTGAACGTCAGGGTTCCATCTGGAGCTACTAGCGTCTCAGCCTTCCTCTATCTCAGTGGACAAGGAACCGCCTCTAATTCTGATATCACGACTAGGATAGTAGCTGAGGGTGAGAACCACAGGTCAGGCGGTCAGACTGATAGCCTTGCCATCACTGACAACACAACATCAAACGAGGTTCAGATATTAGATGTCTCGGCAGCCTTCGACGCCGCTGGTTTCGTGGGAGGTAATGAGCTCTTGCAGATAGAAATTAGATCGAACGACACTAGCCCCACCGCGATAATTGGTATCCGACTTGACTATACCTAGACCTTCCGAAGACTCACTAGTTCTGTCCAGATGCTACTACAACAGCCCATTCACATTGATTGCTCATTACGTTCAAGGAGTATATACCAGGTTCCAAATCACGCCCATTGGCGATATCATCCTCTTCAAATAGCAAGATGACATGATCAAACTCCTCGTTCTGATCTAGCACATTAATACTGAAAATACAGTCCCCCTCATCGGGATGCCACTCATCCAGATACCAGAGGACAAGGTAACCATTCGAGGGTATTCTGAACTGTTCCGTCTTGAATGGTTTGGGGCTTAATGGATCGCCTGCCCAGCTACCAATTACATCGAATCCACCATTCATCAATCCATCCTTAAAGGAGGCTGCCTTTAGGTCTAAGATTGATTGCCTCTCAACAATCTCTCTCTCGACATCAGGCTCCAGAGAGGGGCCTCGTGATAGTGATAAAGTCCAAAGTCCTGCAATGACGACGGCAACAATCCCTAGCCAGACAACCTTACTCCTGAGAATCAAGCTAATGTCCCTTACGCCAAGCGTAATGCCTAACTCTTTGCATAGTCCGCCAGTATCCCCCTAACATGGTCTTGAACCTTCTGTCCTGCTTTAGCAGCCTTCTTCTCAAGTTGATTCCACATGAGCTTCTCCCTCTTGTCTCTAGGATCCCATACGAGTCGAATGGTGAGAAGTCCTTTGGGAGCGCCCCGCCTAATCCCGAACTCAAACTTGGCCCTCTCCAGTTCCGCACCTGAAAGACTCGCCAGCTTCTCTTGCTGTAATGTGGTAAGGTGCCTAGACTTTAGCGCCTCCTTCTGGGTCAGCTCTCCCATCTGGAGCTTATACTGGATATTATCAGGTAACCGAAGAAGAGTCAACCAGTCATTGATAGTGCCCAAGGGAATGCCCCACTTCCTGGATGCTGGAGCAATGCCGCCCGCCTCCTTCACAAGCCCCTTTATCATCTCCGCCTTGTTCAGCGGCTTAAGGTCCTTCCTGATGATATTCTCAAATAGAGAGGCTGCCTTTGCCTCAGCTCCCTTAAGGTCGGTTATCATCGCTGGAATTGTAGTCTCACCCTTCTCCTTCATTGCCAGCAATCTCCTCCGACCCATCAAGAGTAGGAACCGCCCTTTTCTCTTGTCCTCTCTAACGGTGATAGGTTGGAAGACTCCCACCTGCTTGATATTAGCGACTATCAGAGCGTCATCGTCATCTTCTCCGAACTCTTCGCCCGCTCTCACATTCTCAGGAGCGATATCGATCTTGTCAATGTCAATCTCCTTATACCTAGAATTTGGCAAATCTAGACCATGCTCAAGTAAATGATTAAAATAAGGCTTGGGGAATACTAATCTTTAGGCTCAATCTACATCACAATTACTAATTTACGGTAATATACAGCAACTTATTTATAGAATCAAACAACTCAACAGTAGGTTCTCTCACGCTTGTCACTCGCTCGCCCCCCGCACCCAGATGAACGAGATGCACGCCTAGCCTCAATCGCGGCTCTCATAATTGAGTTCAGAAACCTAGCAAAAGAGGCTGGAGGTGGAGATGAAGTAAAGCCTGAAGATGTGGTAACGTGGATCAACTTCACGATAGTGGAAGCTCCTCAGGAGCTAGAGATTGGGGGCATGGTCAGCGTGGCGGAAGTTGAGCGGGTGATGAAGCTCTTCACGATAACGGGGTTATGGAGCAGAATAGGTTCAGAGAAGGAAGAGAAGCCAGTCGCAGCGGCGAATCCTAAAATAAGAGATTGACGATGGAGGTGATACCTTGACTAAACTCCCTGATTACGATGATACACTTAAGGAAATGGCTGAGACTCTGAAAACCACAAGAGATCCCAATACCCAACGACAAATAGTGCTAACAATGCAAAGATTAATGGCGGCAAAAGACAAAGGAATACCACTTTATCCAGAGCATAGCAATATCTGAAGGCGGAAAATCGTCTTGAGAGCGTCTGATAGAGCTAACCATTAGTCAATAGTTTTTAAGCGGTTGGTAAACAAAGGTAAACAAATATATAGAGACAATCCACCTCTCTATCATAATAAAGAGGTAAGATAAGGGAAGAATAATACGAAGGCCCAGGACCACTGTGGAACCCCATCGGAAGACGCTTCCGAACGCCTGGTGGGGGTGCGCTCCTGGAACCCTCGTAATCAAAGTAAAAGATTAACCCCCTTATATCTAATTCTAATGAAGAATTCTATTAGAATTTAATATCTAGTGATGGTTTTCCGTCTGGAGATAAGAATCTTGTCCCCAATAACCGTCTTAAAATAACCCGTCTCCAGATATCCACCTTGAGTTGGAGATGTCGCCTCTCGATGAGTATCTAGCCGTCATCCGAGCGCCAGCCACCAGGACCGTCTATCTAGCATGTATGAGGCGGATAGACAAAGACCCGAACCAATTACTAATCATGGCGCAAAAGGATAAGAGAGCACTCGAGCAATTACTAATTCAATTCGTTATCAAAGAGAGAGACAGGGTATCCGCCAGCTATACGAGACAACCCATAATCGCCCTTCGGTCGTTCTTGAACTTCCATGATGTAGAACTCAAGTGGGGGAAGATATGGGCAGCCATGCCGAAGGCTAGATTCGTCGCCAGGGATAGAGCACCCAAACTGGTGGAGATCAGGGAGCTGCTCCAGTTCGCCGAACCTCGAATGAAGATGGTCGTCCTAATTCTTGCTTCCTCAGGCATCCGTCTTGGTGGGTTCGATGGACTCAAGTTAGGAAACATTGTGAACCTGGACCAAGGACTAGCCAGGATTCGAATCTATGAAGGGTCTAATGAAGAATACTGGGCGTTCATCTCTCCAGAGGCCAGAACCGCGATTGAGCAATACCTGGAGATGCGCCGACAAGTAGGGGAGAACCTTACTCCTGAAAGTCCCTTGGTTCGAGAGAGGTGGAACTGGGCAGGAGATCCCCGAGTTGCTCGCATGGTAGGAATCAGCGCAATCTCTCATCGCATTGCGGAGCTATGGGACAGAGCGGCAGTTCAGAAGATAGTGAAAGGCGGGAGCACTGGACGGCGGAAGGAGTTTAAGCAGGTTCATGGATTCCGCAAGTTCTTCAAGACCCAGGCAACCCAGAAGCTCAGCGCTGATGATGTCGAGACCCTGATGGGTCACATCGTCAGCTACTACAAGCCTTCGATAGAACACTTAGAGAAGGAGTATAGGAAGGCTGTTCCAGTCCTGACTATATCTGAAGTCGAAGAGGTGAAGAGAGAGGCTGCAATTGATCGGAAGGCTCTGGAAGAACGGTTAGCAGCTCTCGAAGCTCACGTATATCAGAAGCAATCTGTTGAGAGAGAGCTTGCTTCTGTTGAAGCAAAGATTCACGCTCTTCAAGAAGTCGAACACGGGACTCCATAATTACTAATTATTAGTAAGCATCCTCCATATATGAGTTGCCTTACGCCTGGCGTAAGACTATTCATTAGTTAATCTCTCCCTCAAGTATCGTTGAGCTAAAGCTATTTATAATTAGTAATAGGATACGCCTAGGCATGGCGCATCGAGAGATGATGATCGAAAGGATGGTATGCATAGGCGACACACAAGCGAGCACCACGCATACAAGCGGAAGATTGGTGATATGAGTCAGGAACGACCTATCTTCGGTAAGATCAATCAGGGCACGGCTCCTTTCAAGGGGACCCAAGTAGACCCAGCAGACAGCATGGCGGAAATCTCCAAGCTCCTAAAGAAGTATGGAGCGCGCCCAGTCCAGTGGACGGAGGAGGGTGAGAACTACCAACTGAGGTTCGGTATTATGGTAGAGATTGAGAATGAGAGGCGAGAGTTCGCTATCCAGCTAACCCCTCCATCATTCAGCAGGAGAGTCAAGACCTACGATAAGAAGCTCCAACGATACATTCAGGAGAACGTCCTGGATAGTCGACGGGGACTTAGGCTCTTGTTCTTCTATCTCAAGTCTAAGCTCGAAGCGATAGCCTACGGATTGATAGATGCACAGGAGGAGTTCCTCAGCCAGATAGCGATCCCACAACTTGGGAAGACAGTCTACGAGGTTATCAAACCAGCTCTCAAGTCTGGAGAGATAGAGCACGCTCTCTTAGGACATGAACATGAAGTCAAGAATGTTGATGAGATTACAACCACGGTGATTGAATCCTGAGATTCAGCAAGCTCCATAATCCAGCTTCAGAAGCTAGGAGGGCACGCATCAATCAACTGGTTTCTATTATAGTAGAGAGAGGACGGGCTGGCATCTCTCTCCCTGAGCTACAATCTATCTTTGAGATTAATGGATGGGCAGCCTCTCGTCGAGTCGAGGAATACGTCAGGACAGCCATAAGGTGGACAGAGATTCAGGAGCACGACGGTCGCTTAATCAGCAAACACTATCTTCAAGATATCAAATCTAAGGAGCCGATCCCACTAGCTAGAGAAGAATAGCTCGCTTGTGTATGAGGCCCGCTTGTGTGATATCAGATGGCGTGGGGATATAGCGGACAAGGTAAGAGCGGGGACAGACTCCCCTGCCCTAATCCTAAATGTGATAACTTCATGCAGAGCAGAAGCGAACAATGTCTTGAGTGCCATCAAAAACAAGTTGGACGAGGTCCAATTCGGGGAATGTCTCAAATGCCATCACCCTTGCACCGCGGCTCAAGACCACGACCGACGCGCGGTCTCAGATATTCCAGAGATAAAGTCCAAGTCACCCGTTCTCTATTGTCCTGAGTGCTTGAGAACTAACTTACAGGCTTCGCTAGATTAGATGAGAGATTGGTCAGCACTCAGCGACGACTAATTCCAGGTCGTGGTGAATATCGGCTCAAGGCCCATAGCGACTACAACCTCATAACAGCTAAGGATGTTAAGTTCCACCATAGCTGGCGATTTCCTAAATGGTTCGACCTATTCATTAGCCCCAAACTCATTAGCCCGTCTCTAAATGTCTGCTGCGGCCTCAGCCAGTTCGGAGATCTTAGACTCGACGCCTACAGAGAATCGGGCAAGCATAAGATAAGACCCCATGTGGAGGCGAGCATGTATCATATCCCACTCAGGGACAACAGCCAAGCCTCCGTCTTCTGCGACCCGCCGTATCTAGTCGGGCAACGATATCCAGCCAAGCCTCTCATCATGGAGCTGATCAGAGTAACAAGACCAGGCGGCCTTATCATCTTCCTCCACTACTGGTTTATCCATCCTATGGGAAGTCACCAACTCGAACTGCTAGAATACTATTCAGTGCCAGATAGGAAGCCAACCGCTCACAACCGAGTTCTATCTATCAATCGAAAGGTGAACCACACTCTTATCTAAACCACTTCTCTGCCCAATCCATGAGGTCAACCTTCTAGGCCTGGGACTCTATTGTGAACGATGCAAATACGGTTATGAATTAGACTTGGAGATGAATCCAATCATCTGAGTTCATGGAGTAGCTTGCCTGATATACCGACTTGGTGGTGCGAAGTCCATAAGATGGGCTTCGAGTTCGCTATCGATTCAATAGTCCACTATTCCTCAGCATTACACCGTGAGAGACAACCCAGCAAGGATAAAGGAAATCAGCAACTCAAGATAACATCTTTTATTAAGTAATAACTTCTATAACAGATATATGCCTAAGAGCATACAGTCCTCTAGAACGAGTGATAACAGGCTTCAGACCATCCCGACCACGCTTAGACTCCCAGAGAATCTTCATTCTGAGCTTCCCTATATGGCAATATTCCACTATAAGACAAGTGTAGCCGACCTTTTGAGAAGTTGGATAGTTGAGAACTTCGAGGAGACCCTGAATGATGAGCGATATCAGAAGATGAGACGGGATCAGGAGGCTGAACTCTAGTGCCATTATCATCTGAGCCACAGAGTTTTGGAGAGATCCGATTAAGAGAAGACCTAGAGCGACGCAAGACCATCCTCAAGAGATATCTCTCCACTGGGGAGCCAGTTAGACCGAATTATAGAGATGAATATAGGAAACTCAAGAGGCGTCTCTTTACAACTTGGAAGCTAGAATTTGAAGAATATGAAAGAGACTTCAAATCCATTAACCCTAAATATAGAATACGAAAGCCTACCACAACACGGTCAGAATTCATAAGATTTGTTAGGCGGTCTCCTGAATATCAAATCATGCGTAAAGACTTTGCCGAACGGATGACAAGGTGGATAATAGAGCATGCAGAGTGGCTCGAAGAGAAGCAACAAACTTGAGAGAAGAAGTCTCTAAGATCCACCTCAAGTTCTGTAAGAAGCATAATGATCTGGTGACCTATCAGTTCCAGTGCCCAGAGTGCGCCAAGATAGAGAGGGATAAGGAGCGAGCCTATCAAGACAAGAGAGCCAAGGAGGATGTAGAGTTCTTAGCTCATAGGCTACCTAAACATCCATGAATTAGTCTTACGCCAGGCGTAAGGCTGTATCTTCCCGCCGTAAGGAAACCTTTAATTAATAACTAGTATATAGTAAAGGACATGGCGCATCAAACGGAAGTTGAGAAGAAAATCATCCGCGACGGCGTAATTAAAGCCGATTTGTGGATGTCTGAGCAAAGACTGGCGCGTCTCAGGAGACAGGCGCGCGTGCGACAGCAATACGAGAATGATATGAATCAGCTAGGGAGCACAAGGAATTGAACACTGAACATAGAGGCCTCCATAAGGCGCTTGCTATCCTGGCGGGCGAGGAGGAAGGCAAGGAATGCCCAATCTGCGGGAGAACGATCAAGCCTCAGAGGTTGGTGGCGATAGCATAATGAAATGGGTAAGCGCTACGGTCAATGAGGAATACAGCAGCATGGATTCGGAGGGCTTGGAAGGAGTCACCGAGGGGACTCTGGTCCAACTGAGCGAGGATGGGACGTGGTGCAAGCTATGAGCTACTACAAGATAGTCGAGCCAGGCATCAAGCACCCCCATGAGTTCCCAAGAGACGCAAGGGTTGAGCGGGACCACGTCTATTGCCGAGTCAAGGGTTGCGCGATCTATTGGTGTCCCCATGACGGTAAGCTATACCCTGGGGCTTTCATCTGGAGAGACGTCGACGTTAAGGAGGTGAAAGCATGAGCTCAGCCTATGAGAAGAAGTGCGAGACCTGCGGCAAGCAGTTCAATATGACCCCAATTCAAAAGGATGGCAAGGAGAAGTGGGAGCCTCGGAACTTGGACGGAACCTATCACACACATCCTAAACCCCAAGGCGGAGAGCCAGCGATCCCCGAAGGCTGGGCGATCAGAGTGAGCAAGACCATCGCTAACTCAATCTATGAGGTCGAGTATCTAGTCAAGGAGAAGGATAAGGTGGCACTCGAGATGCGAGACGCGGGCCTGATGCTGGATGCCATCGAGGCCCTCAAGAAGGGCGTGCCTGGTGACTCACCTAAGAGGAGTGGGACATTCGATGCCAGCGCATAGGAAGCCCAACCCTCCAGTTAAGATATCGGTCCAAGCGGAATCAGTCACCACCTATGAGCACGACTGCGGGCCTGCTTATGTGGGTCGACTCTATTATTGGAAGGGCAACCCACTAACCTCAGCGGAGAGACCCAAGATATGTCCCAGATGCAAGGCGGAGTTGGTGTATCCATGAGAGAGATGGGTGAGCACGGCGGGCTCCATTACATCGTAGACGAAGAGATGGGTGAGATAATCAAGACCGCCTTAAAGCATCTGGCTAAAGTCTCAAGCGCACATTTAGCCAAGCACCCACCTCCGCCAGAACTCAAGTCCATATTCTTCTTCTTGAACTACTATACGGCCCTCTCTCAATTTACCGCCTATCTACATGAGCAAGCGAATGATGTAGCCCAAGGGTTCCTCACTGACCAACATGAAAAAGCAGAGGGTGGTCGTGGATGAGTAGCGACCCCGATCCCGTCCGAGTGATCACCGCTCTGATTAACGTCCATACCAAGAGAGGGCGCGTTCTCATAATCGTCCCCAAGGATAAGGCGGACATGTTCAAGGACCAAGGAGTCCCGAATGCTCTCTCCATCTCTTGCGATATCAGGGAGGTGCTCGAGCCATGAGCGGGCGCATCTACTTCGACTCCGATAAGGCGTTCGGGTTCCTACAAACTAAGGGACATGTGTTCACCTTAAGGAAGGCTCCAGCCAAGCCCGATCCGCATGTCCTCCAGACCGTGAATCTCTGGAGACACGGGGAGAGCCTGGGGGTATCAGCTAAGCGGCTAAGGGTAGCGGAGGGCTTCGGCATATCACTCGCGCCTTATGTTGGAGACTCTGGATTCAGCAGCGTGGAAGAGTGGGTCGAGGAGATAAGCCGCCTCCATAAGGGACAGACAATCAAGAACCCGATACTCTACTATGTCCATGAGGTGAGAGGATGAGCTCCCAGAAGATGATCAACATCGTCGAGCTTATGGAGCAGCTCCTCAAAGAAGACATAGATGCCAGAAGCGACCCATCCAATCTCCTAGTCTGGAAGTTCTGGGTTAAGTTCTTCGATCAAAAGGGAGTCCTTAAGGATGTGTTCTATATCTTAGGCAAGGACTTTCTTAGCTTCCAATTACCAGATCCAGACACCATATTGAGGTCTAGGCGCAAGATTCAGAATGATCTGAAGAACCCCAGATGGCAGGCTTCCAGGGACGTAGTAGCCGAGAGACTCAAGAAGAGAACCGCGATGCTCAAGTGGGTAAGAGACTCAAAGACTTGAACCGTCGCGAGATTATCTTCTGGGTCCAGGGACAGATCTATGGCATAAGCATGGCGGCAACCAAGATTCAAATGTTCCAGAATATACCCCAAGAGGAGTCCATCAAGGTCGCCAACCTTATGCTGAGTGCAGTCGGAGAGCCACCACTCATAGAGGGTGAGTGGGACCTACTCGAAGAAGAGACCGACCGCCATCTATTGGCAGCCGCCAAGAGAGAAGGCTCTATCTCTAGACAGATACTCGCCAAGATACTACCAGGCAATCAGGACAGGGGCCAGTAGATGTGCCAGAAACGAAGCTCAGTCCTTGGAATGATTAATGGGAAGCCCATAAGACTCGACTCCTGCCTAAGAGATAAGATCCTAACGCTCAACCGAATCAGCATCGAGACGGTTGGTTCATGTTGCGGACATGGGAAATATCCTGAGACCATCCTATGGCGAAACTTTGCGAAGGAGATCAGAGACTACGATTCCCATATCCTGGTTCACAGGGAGAGAAGGTTCTATCGCAAAGACCAAGACGGCTTCTACTACATCCCAGAGACCTTACGCCAAGCGTAAGCCTAATATAATTCAGTCCTCTACAAACCAAGACCCGAATAGAATAAGGAGCTAAGTGGTCCGTGAATCAAGAAGCCCTGATGGCGCGCAGGCTTCGAGTGCGTGAGCTGGAGGTATTACGTCTGAACAATCCACAGATTATCCTAAGACTGCGAGAAGAGAAGTTCAAGATCAGCAGAACCACTCTCACCAAGGATCTGCAAGCCATAAGACGAGAGGATGGCGACTGGATGGACGAGCTCAGTCGAGATGAGTTCACCCACCAATACCGCGTCTCCCTGGAAGTTCTGAAGAAGCAGCAGTATGATCTACAGGAGGTCTATGAGCATGCTCAGACCGACATGGCGAAGATCTCGGCGAAGAAGACCATAGCGGAGATTGAGACCGTTATCATCCAGCTCCTAGAACAAGGACCGACAGTCAAGGCGATAAGGGACAGGCTTCGAGCGATACCTCAGATACCAGATGCGGGGAAGCGATAATGGACAAGATCAAGATACCAATCTGGTGCCCTCGTTGCGGTAATCGTCATATCGATGAAGGTAGGTTCGCCGTGAATCCACATCACAAGCATCTATGCCAGCATTGCGACAGGCTGTTCGATATCATGGAGGAGACGATCGGAGTATGAGATTCTTCAAGCGCTATTATTGGGAGATGTGGCTCTTCTATCTCTGGCATCAATATTACAAGAAGGA
>SDBV01010825.1_pt1 | contig 11918 bp, 8 predicted proteins | sample 2277081 | NCBI WGS metagenome assembly SDBV01 (sample SAMN10402039, study PRJNA504765) | marine sediment metagenome | isolation source: marine sediment core GS10_PC15, 223 cmbsf | place: Arctic Ocean: Southern Knipovich Ridge | collected 2010
TGAACTACCAGGATTATCTAGCCACCGGCGAAGAGGTCCATCAGCAACGATGGGGCGAGCACTACCAAGCGATTCAGCTTGCTCCTGGGCAACTGGAGTTGATTAATAGTTTCTCCCGTAAACTCAACATCCTCTTCATGTCCGGCATATGGTGCGGCGACTGCGTTCGCCAAGGCCCGCTTATCCAGCGAATCTCTGAGGGTAGCGAGCTCGTAGATCTGCGTTTCATTGACAATAAGGAGAATCCGGAATTAGCTCAGGAGCTTCGTATCAACGGGGCTTCGAAGGTTCCCGTAGCGGTGTTTTTCTCTGAAGACTTCTTTGAGCTGAGCCGATTCGGCGACAGGCACCTAGCGATTTACCGAGCTAAATTAGCTAGCGAAACAGGTCCTGCCTGTGCCAGCGGCATTGGGCTACCTGAGCAAAATGTTCTCCAACAGGATTTGCAAGATTGGCTTGATCTGGTTGAACGCTGTCAGGCTATGCTAAGACTCGCTCCTCTGTTGCGGCAGAGGTATAATGATTAATTGTGATTAGCTTTGTGGTCGAGTTTTGAGTATCGATATCTTCCGGGAATACTTACATGGCTCATTTTGAACTGTCCCCATCGGGGCCCAAGGAGAAGCTGGAGCCTCGGGTGACTTTACCCGGACAAATCGGTTCGGAGGTAGCTGCCCGTAGTGTCCTTTGGTTGATTAGCCTGCGTTGGATTGTGGTGGGTGTTTTTTTGGCGGTTGAGGTTGCGGCTGTAGTCATCGGCCCTGCCCTGCGGGATCACTTTGGAATTGAGGTGCCCAGACAATGGCCCTGGATTCTTGCCTTGGTGCTGGGTTTGGCTAATCTGTGTTTTTTCATTCATGCCCGAAGGCTCAGTGCATGCGCTCCCTACAGTACTAGCGCCTTTCTAAACATCTGGACCCAGATCGTAATCGACTTGCTCATTTTAACCATCGTGGTTCATTACCTAGGTAGCATTAGCACTTTCATCTGCTTCGCTTACCTTTTTCACGCTGTTTTGGCTTGCATCTTTTTTCCCCCTAGATCCAGCTTGGCTGTTACTCTGATGGCTTGTCTACTCTACATTGGCTGTGTCGGGGCGGAGCTGGCTGGTATTATTCCCCCGGCGGGCATATATGCCGAGCAGATAAACCTCGCCCTTCGGGAGCCATTTTTGAATTCGCCAGCTAGGCTCAGCATCCACGTCGGCTCGGCGGTGGGGATATTTCTAGTGGTCTGGTATTTGGCTAGCCATTTTTCCTCAATTGTTCGCCAAAGGGATCGCCAGTTGCTTATCGTCAATGAGCGTCTTTTGGCTGCTGATCGCGAACGCACTCAGCACATGCTGCACACTACTCACGAGCTCAAGGCCCCCTTTGCCGCCATACAGTCTTATGTTCAACTATTGATGAAGGGTTACTGCGGGGCGCTTACTGAGGACTCTCGTGAGGTTTTGGGCAAGATTGACGCTCGCAGCCAAAGGTTATCTAATCAAATTCGCGAGATGCTTCAATTAGCTAATTTGCGTTCCGCTGCCGGTGTTCATGCCTCCGAGCAAATGGATGTAGCTGGGCTTTTGTCCCGGGCTGTCATCTCCAGCCAGGCCCAGGCGCAGCCCCGCGACATATCCTTTCAAACTGACCTTCAATCAGCAAGCGTCTATGGCGTGGCAGATCAATTGGAGATGATGTTGGCGAACATTCTGTCTAACGCGGTGCAGTATTCTCACCCTGCTGGCACTGTAACGGTTAGCTCCGTGCGGCTCGACGATGGCTCAGCACGAGTGCAGATTGCTGATGAAGGTATTGGCATCCGTGAAGACGCTTTGGGCCGAATTTTTGAGGAGTATTATCGTACCAAGGAGGCGGTTAAGCACAATCCCAGGAGTACCGGCTTGGGCTTGGCTATCATTAAACACATCGCTTCGACCCACCAGATCCGTCTGACCGTCGACAGCCAACTCGGCCAAGGCACGAGCTTCACCCTGACCTTCCCACCCGTCAAAACACTACAGCTCCACAGCGACAATCCAACATAGTATTGAGTATTTTGACAAGGGGCGCATAAAAACAGAGGTCCCCCACTATTGGGCAGCCTCTTAATGTTTTACGGTCGCATTTGTGGCCTTACGGTGTATCGTCAACAGGTACATATTCTAACATGTCGCGATTCTCTTTGATGTACTTTTCGTTAAAGCTTGAGGCCCTAAGTTGACTAATGTCGGAGTCCTCATTGAAGTCGCAGGCAAGTATTTTGCCAGTGCCTTGCACTTCGTAGGTTGCCCAATAAAGCCCGGTTTCCCGATGTTTCCAAATAGCAGGAGGTATCTCTAGCGAGCTTTGACTTGCAAGGTGAGCCCTCACGGCTTTTAGTTTTTCGTTATCCATGGTACCTCTGCCTATGTTGGAGTGCTTCTTAATATATGCCTCTATGGTAAGTAACACAAAATTCTTATCCTTAGGATTACTTTCAGCCACCCATTTGGTAAATTCAAATAACTCGCCGACCGCTGTGTTAAGCCACTTTCCGTGTTTGTGTAAAAACACAAGCATTGTTGTAAGCGCTATTCTTTTGTTGCCATTCTTAAAGGGGTGGTTCTTAATCAGCAGGTAGAAAAGGATGCTGGCCTTTGCGTAAAGCGATGGATACGGTGTTATCTTATAGAATCGCTGGAATGGAGTTTCAACGCAACTCTCTAGAATATTAGGATATCGACTCGTAAAGGGCGGGATGGGCTCATCAAACCCTAGCTTCTGAGCCAGCGCAAAGGCTATGCGTTCTACTTCGTCAATACTGACGGGATGAACTATTCTCGACCTAGCCATTCAAGCGCTTTCCCGTATTGGTCAACAACGACACCCACTGCTGCGTCAATACGTCTTTTGTCAGCGGAAGTTAATTGGTGAGGCACTAGGTGGGCCGCATCTTGGCTGCGGATCAAGTAGTTGCGGCCTACACGCTCGGCCCGGATGTTGCCATTTTTAACCCTCTTGTAAACAGCGTTTCGGCTCACGCCTAACTGTTTGGCAAGCTGTGGAATAGTCATAAGTTTAGTTAGCATCGTGATCTCCTTCGATGTCAACCGTTAAACGTGGTTGACTAGTGTTAACCATCACTTAAGGTTAACATTGATATCGGAAATATCAAGGAAAAAATCAAAAAATTCCCCTCTTTTTTTGAGGTATAGATATAACACCCTATAAATACAGGAGTTGGATCGTACATTGGTAATTCATGGACCCCCTACTCCGCCCCCCGCTTAACCCATGTACCTGGATAGCTGTATACTACTAATGAGCCCGCCACAGGCTGGCTGGGCAACTCGCCAAGGCGTGTCCCACCAGGTAAACCAGCGGGCTTATTATGTATACCCTCCACCCAGGCGCTGTATTTTACAGCGCCTGGGTCTTAACCTGGTTGGCGTTTGGGGGGATATCATCTTTTGGGCAGTCTAAGAAGGCGGTTTGCTAGGGTAACTCAGCAGAGCATTGACCGGAATGATCTCTGGGGGTAAACTCTGTGTCCCCAGGCCGTTGTAACGGCGGTATTGTTGGTCTGGTCTTTGTGGGCGTAGCTCAATGGTAGAGCATCGGCTTTCCAAGCCGACTATGTGGGTTCGATTCCCATCGCCCGCTTTCGCTATTTTGAGCGTTTTTTGACCCCCTCTCCGCACTATTCATGAAATGCTGTAGCCCAATCAGGACGAGCTATGTGTGCCGTTTGACTACAAAGCCAGCCATTTTTTCCAAGGCCTCCCGCTCGGCACCAGCTGGCAGAGGGGTTAAGTTTTCCATGGCCCGGTCAATATACTCCTGGGCAGTCTTGTTCGCTGAATCTGCCGCTCCGCAATCGTTGATTATGTGGCGTATGCGGTCCAAATCCTCAGCTTGGGCCCGGCTAAAAAGCTCCGTCAATTCCTTTCGCCCGGCACCACTGAGGCGATCCCTGGCTCTAATCAGGGGCAAGGTTAGCTTGCCCTGGAGAAAATCGCGTCCGAGGGTTTTGCCCATCACGGGTTCGCTGCCGAGCAGGTCCAGCAAATCATCGGTGATTTGAAAGGCCATGCCCAAAGCACAGCCGAAATCGTCCATTGCCCGGGCTAGCTCTTCGGAGCCGGCTGAACACTCCACTCCCAAGCGACAGCAAGTCCCACACAGGCTGGCAGTCTTGCGCGAGATAATCTGCAGATATTCCTCTTCAGTTAGTTCCCAATCGCCTTTATGTGCCACCTGCGTGATTTCACCTTCGCAAACCATGTTGGTGGTCGAGGCGATCATACTGCAAATTCGCTGGGACCTTAGTTGGCTACAGAGGCTAAAGGTGTGGCTGAGAAGGAAGTCGCCCGCTAAAACGGCGGTTTCATTGCCGTAGAGGGCATTTAGCGTGGATCCGCGTCTGCGTATCTGAGACTGGTCAAGAATGTCGTCGTGAATTAAGGAGGCTACGTGAATCATCTCGACCACAGCGCCGACGACATGATGGCTGTGCCCCACAGGACCACAGGCTCGCCCGCATAGCAGCACCAGGCAGGGACGAAGCATTTTGCCTCTGAATTTTCCCACCTGTCCAATTCGCTCGTTGACCAGCGGCAGATCGCTTTGCAATTCCCCAGTAAACAGCTCACGTACCGTCTCTATGTCCTTGGCTAGCACATCGTACATCTGCAGAGCCACGGGGGTATACGACATGAGTCGATCGGTCGATTCCTTGCTCATTTATCAATTTTCCAATAGTTGGTACCATTCACTCAAATCGAGCCATGTGGGTCCCATTCTAGGCTAACTAGCCCGAACTCTCAAGCTCTCGTATGGCGGCTGGTTTTGGCTGGGATTTTTTTTCTTGACCTTCATCTGCCTGGCCGATAGAATCCCGTAGATTCTTGGAGTAAGATTATGAAGAAACAAATCCATCCGAAGTATGTAGAGGCCACTGTAACTTGTGGTTGTGGCGAGACTTTCGCCACTCGTTCCACGAAAGAGAAGATAGTCATCGAGGTCTGTGGCAAGTGTCATCCGTTCTATACGGGTAAGCAGAAGTACGTTGACTCCGCTGGCCGGATCGAAAAATTCCAGCGAAAGTACAACTGGAAGGGTGCTCCTTCGGAGGCTAAAGGCTCTGAAAACAGCGACGAAAAGACCCAATCCGAAGACAAAAAGTAGATACGGTTCGCTATCTCACGCCGCGGCTCTGGTTTAATATCCTGACCGTGGCGTCTTTGTTTTAGCGCATGTCCGGGATGATGGGCCCTCCTGCTGGATTGGAACGCAGATATGAGCATCGAATTGCTGGCTGAGAACCTGGTAGTTCGCCTGGAAGAGATCTCTGCCCGCCATGGTGAGCTTGAGCTTCAGATGGCTAGGCCTGAGGTGGCATCGAACCATCTGCGTCTGGTCGAACTGTCCAAAGAGCGAGGCCAACTGGACAAGCTGGTCGCATCCTACCACAATTACAAGCAGGCGGCGGAGGCTTACGAAGAGGCTCTGCAAATCACCGAGAGCGAAGAACCCGACCCTGATCTGCTGGAGCTAGCCAGTGAAGAATTGCCCCAGCTTGCGGCTAAGGTCACTGGGGCTGTCGAGCGACTCAAGCAAGCTCTGATTACCGACGAGCAGTTAGATGCTGATTCGTGCATTGTGGAAATCCGAGCGGGTACTGGTGGTGGAGAGGCGGCTCTGTTCGCACGCGACCTCTACCAGATGTACATTCATTATGCTGAGACCAAGTCGTGGAAAACGGAGGTCATCCAGTTCTCCCCTACGGATCTGGGTGGATTTCGCGAAATGATCTTTTCTGTCGCGGGTCCGGGGGTTTACAAACGTCTAGCCTTCGAAGGTGGTGGCCATCGTGTCCAGCGGGTACCGGTTACCGAGGCTCAAGGTCGAATTCACACTTCGGCGGCGACGGTGGCAGTTTTGCCCGAACCCGAGAAGTTAGATATCGAGATCAAACCCGACGAAGTCCGCGAGGATGTCTTTCGAGCCAGTGGTCCCGGGGGCCAGAATGTAAATAAAGTATCTTCGGCTGTTAGGCTGACGCACCTGGAAACGGGCATCACGGTTTCTATGCAGGATGAAAAGTCTCAGCACAAGAATCGAGCTAAGGCTTGGCGAATCTTAAAATCACGTGTCTTCGATCATTACGAGACCATCAAGCGAGCTGAGCGTGAAAGCACTCGACGAGATATGATCGGCTCTGGTGATCGTTCCCAGAGGATCCGAACCTATAACTTTCCACAGAACCGTCTGAGTGACCATCGCATTAATCTGGACCTTTATAGCCTCGACCGCATCATCACCGGAGAACTCGATACTCTCCTGGACGCCCTCGAAGCCCAGGACCGGCAGCGGCGACTGGAGAACCTCTGATCGCACACACTCAGCTGAGATGAGCGAAGATGACGCTGAACCCCGTAATTGCAGAACCGATAGCGGCTGAGGTCATCTTGTCAAATGGCCCCATCCGACTGTTGGTCAATCGGACGTATTTGCCATTGTTGAAAGAAGAAGGTCTGCTCCAAGGCGACGCTCTGCTGAAGCTTTCCAATAGTAGCCTTGTAAAAAAGCATTATCACCACGGATTTTGCGACCGTATTGTCGATAGAGTCCTTGTGGGTAAGCAGAAGATAAAAGCTTATCGAAAGATATGTATGTCAGCTTCTTTGGCTGGCAGGGTAAAGTGCAGGCTCGAAGGAGCCTGGACCATTGCCGGTAGAAACTGGAGGGCGAATCTGAAGTTAGCGGCTGCGGGCATACCTGTGGCTGCGCCCATTGCTCTGATCGAAAAGCGGACGGGTCCCTTTGCCCGGGAGTCGGCTCTGCTGACGGCTGAACTTGACGGCTATCAACCTCTTAGTCATTTGCTAAGGCAGGGGTATTTACAGAACGATAGTCAAGCCTTTATCCAACTAAAGTGTAAAGTTACCGACGCTCTGGTGAGCTTGTTGAGCCAACTGATCGAAGCTGGGGTTGTCAATCCCACCTTATCTTCAAAACACATTTACCTAACCCAGAACAACGGCAAGCTGGACTATGCTTTGATCGATGTTGGGCGCTGTCGTTTGGTTAATGGCTTAGAATCTCGGCATCTGGTCAAATCCCTTTGCGTTTTGCACCGTTCTATGCCCTTGGAGATGTTTAGCAGTGCTGATCGTCTTAGGGTATTCAAACGTGTGTTTGAAGGCCGAGGTTTCTGTAGTAATCAAAAAGCGTTTATAAAGAGCATCGTCCGCAAGGCTGGCCAACGAGGCTTTAAAGACATCAACACCGAGGATTATTAGTACGGGACTAGCATGGATAGCGTTGAGCTAAAACTTTTACCGCCCACGTTTGAGCCCTGGACTGCTAAGCCCGGAGCTAAACAAATTATCGTTCTGATGAGTGGCGGTGTTGATAGTTCGGTTACGGCTATGCTGCTTAAGGACGCTGGCTGGGAGGTCCTTGGGATCACTATGAAAATTCCCACTGCTAAGCAGTGTAGTGCGCCCAACAGTTGCTGTGGCGCCCAGGCAGCCTTTGTCTGTGATCAACTGGGGATCCTTCATTATTTTCTGGACGTCGGGCCGGCCTTTCGCAAATTTGTCATCGAACCTTTTCGCCGAGCTTACAACAATGGGGCTACTCCGAGCCCCTGTGTCGACTGTAATACTCATCTAAAATTCAGCCTGGTCTGGGACTTTCTCGAAGCTACCTTCGGTATTAGCCAATTGGCCAGCGGTCACTATGCTCGCCTGGTCGAGTCCAATGGTCGTACGTGTCTTGGGCGCGCTGATGACGCGGCTAGAGATCAAAGCTACTTCCTCTACGGCATTCCTGCTCGGCGTCTATCTCAACTGGTTTTGCCGCTGCACGGACTCACTAAACAAGAGGTTCGCCAACTGGCTCAGGACAAAGGCCTTGACGTGGCTGAGCGACCCGACAGCATGGAGTTGTGTTTCGCTGGTCAAGGCGACTACCGCAAGGCCCTGGACCAAGAGGCTGTTCCCCAGCCAGGGCCTATCCTTGATTCGGCTGGTAAGGTTCTTGGTCAACACCAGGGAATTTTCAATTACACGCTTGGCCAACGGCGAGGACTTGGCATCGCCTTCACCGAGCCTCGCTATGTAATTGCCATCTGTCCGGCAGATAACAGTGTCACGCTGGGAACCCGCGAAGAGGCCCAGGGCCGCTGTGTATCCATGAGGGAGGTGAACGTACTTTTGCCGGGTGAGCTTGAGCTTGGCCAAGAATTGTTCGGCCAAATTCGCTCCCCCTCAAAAGCCTCACCCTGCACGATCACCGGGCTTGGCCCACAAATAAGCGTTGAATTTGCCCAGAGCCAATTTGCCCCTTGCCCCGGCCAACGACTGGTTCTCTACAATTCCTGCCAAAATGTTGTCGCTGGGGGTATAATTACTCACGAGGATAGCCCCGCAACCTGCTAGCAACCGATTCACCCGGAGTGTCCCGATGTCCCTCGAAAAAAAGAAAACACAATTATCTGCTCGAAAAAAACGTCCCCTCTGGCTCAAGATTTTATTGATCGGCTTGGCGGTTGTCTTTGTTCTTATAGCCTTGGGGCCGAGTATCGTTTCCACTTCGCCGTTTCGCAATTGGGCTGTGGGCAAGATTAACGGCCAAATCAACGGCCGAGTGTCCATCGATTCCTGGTCCATCGGCTGGTTCACAGGCGTCGAGATTCAGGGACTGTCTCTCGAAGACGAGAACTCTAAGCCGGTAGCTGCAATCAAAAACATTTCCCTGGATCCGTCCTACTTCTCGCTGTTGGGCCAGAACCCGCGCTTGGGCAAAATCAATCTGGTCAGTCTTCGCTTGGACGTTCGCTTTGACAGCCAGGGCCGAACAAATCTGGAAAAGATTTCCCCTCCCAGCGAGGTTGACGGTCCGAGCGAGATCCAGCCTTCCTTTGAGCTGCAAATCGTTGACAGTACCATCGTCGTCCATAAGCCTGACGTTGCCCCTTTATCCCTTCACAATATTAATGCCTCTGTGCAAATGCCCCCCTCTGCTAAGCCGGTCAGTTTTAAGCTCAATTGCGATGTGAGCGACGCTCGGGCACAAGGCGAAATTCAGGCTGAGGGATCCATCCCTCGCTTAGAGGGCGGTGACTTTGCGCCCGAGTTAGCTAAGGCAAGCGCAAAGGTCAGCGTCAAAGAGCTTGATCTGCAATTGTTGTCACCACTTTTGTGCCGTGCTGGGCTCAAGCTAGAAACGGCCGGCCTATTGGATATCCAGGGGCAGGTGCAACTGGATGGGCTCGAAAACATCGAACTGGACTTTCAGGCGAAATCCGCTGACATTAGCTTCAGCGGTGATCTTCTCAAGAGCGACACGTTACATCTGCGTGATTTTTCCCTGCACAGCCGAGCCCACCGCCGTGATATGTCGCTTAGCCTGGACGAATTGCGGTTAGACTCGGATCTTATCGTTCTTCAAACCAGTGGCACGATGCATCTGGGGTCCACCGCCACGTTGGCCGAACTGGGCTCGGCGGGCTTGAAGGGTGAACTAACTGCTGATTTGGCCAAGATACTCAATCAATTACCCGGCACGTTGCAGTTACAGCCGGGCTTGAAAATTACCAGCGGCGAGCTAACGGCTAACTACGCTATTACGACCACTGATGGAAACACCAAACTTATCGGCAGGGTATCCTTGGGGAATTTGCAGGGCTCTACTGCCAACAGGATAATCCAACTTGACGAACCGGTCGAACTTAGCTTTGACCTTTTCCGCAACAAAGAGCAAGAGTTTGGGATTCGTAATCTATCGGCTACTAGCGGCTTCGGCAGGCTCTCGGCCAGTGGGCAAGCTAAGGACATCGCTGTTCAGGCTGAGATTGATCTGGCTAAGCTCAATACGCAGTTGTCTAAATTTATCGACCTGGGCGAGACTCGCTTTGCTGGGCAGCTCCTCTGTGACGTAAAGCTAATCACTGAGCCAGAGCGTTTGGGTTTTCAGGTGGACTTAGTTGGCACCGATCTGTTTCTGCACGGACTTACCCCGCGAGATCTTAGAGAGCCACAGGCTAAACTGAACCTGCAGGGCTCTGTCGGGCTGGATGAGAATAATCAAATCACTGGGGTTACTATCAAGCAGGCCCAACTGCTTAGCGACCAGACACAGCTTCAATTTTCGGGTAGTGGCAAGGTTCAGCCTTTGAGCGTCTCTGGCCAGATGAAATTGAAAACCGATTTGGCCAAAGTCGATACCTATTTGTCTCAATTCATCGATCTTGGACAAGTCCGCTTTGCTGGTCAACTTCTCTGCGAGGCAGATATTACTACTTTGGATCGGCAGGTAAACTTCAAGGCTGACCTGAGAGCTAACGAGCTGGTTGTTAGCGGCTTGGAGAGCCCTGATATCCGCGAGCCGCAGCTTCAAGTCACCCTCGATGGTTCTGCGACTCGTGGCGAGGATAACAAAATAGCTGCTCTTTCATTCAAGCAAGCTCAATTTATTACCGACCAGACACAGCTTCAATTCGCCGGTAATTGCAACATCGAGCCTTTGAGTGTTTCTGGTCAGATGAAATTGACAACAGATTTGGCCAAGGTTGATGCTTACTTGTCTCAATTCATCGATATGGGCAAACTCAAACTAGCTGGTCAACTTCTCTGCGAGGCAGATATTGCTACTGTGGATCGGCAGGTAAACTTCAAGGCTGACTTGACAGCTAACGAGTTGGTTGTTGGCGGCTTGGCAAGTTCTGAGCTTCGCGAACCTCATCTTCAAGTTACGCTCGATGGTTCTGCGACTCGCGGCGAGGATAACAAAATAGCTGCCCTTTCATTCAAAGAGGCTCAATTTATTACCGACCGGACTCAGCTTCAATTCTCTGGGCAAGTCGATACTGAACCATTGGCTGTCTCTGGTCAGGTAAAATTGAAAAGTGATTTGTCTACCTTGCAAAATTATTTGGTTCAATTCATCGATCTAGGCAAAATCAAGCTGGCTGGTCAACTTCTCTGTGAGGCAGATATTACTACTTTGGATCGGCAGGTAAACTTCAAGGCTGACTTGACGGCTGACGAGTTGGTTATTAGCGGTTTGGAAAGTTCTGAAATTCGTGAGCCGCGACTTCAAGTAATTCTCGATGGTTCTGCGACTCGCGGCGAGGATAATAAAATAACTGCCCTTTCATTCAAGCAAGCTCAACTGCTTAGTAATCAGGCTCAGGTGCAGTTCTCTGGACAAATCGATCCCGAAGCGTTGGCGATAATTGGCCAGGCTCGAATCAAAGCAGACTTGGCTCGGGTGCAGGAATTGGCAGAGGCTTTTGATTTGTTCCCAGAAGATATAAAACAACTGCAAGGCCAACTTGACAGCGCTGTGACTCTTACTGCTCCGCGACCCAAGGCGATTGGCTGTGAAGGGCAAAGCAACATCCAGGATTTGCGTATTGTTCGCAAGGCTGGCCAAACTGTTCACGAGCCCAAGGTTAGTCTTAAACATGATTTGATTTACGACCTTACCTCTGGCACGTTGGATGGCGAATTTCCAGAACTCAAATTAGCTGGCTTGAACGCCCGAGTCCCAAAGCTAACTCTCACCCCGCGGCCAACTGGTGAGTATGACATCAATACTCGGGTTGGCTTTGAGGGCGATCTTGGTTTGCTCAACCCTTGGTTGGTGGCTTTCGCTAAGCTGGACCCGAAAGTTGAACTAGGGGGACAGTTGACAGGAAAGGGTTCCTATTCGCGAGAAGCTCAGCAGGAACGTTTTGCACTAGACACAGATATTCTAAATTTAAAACTTCGCCCGCCTGATCCGGCTGTTTTTGTCGAGCCGAATATTTCTCTGCAAGTCGAAGGTTCCGCTGACCGTGTTGCTGGGACCCTGGAGCTGAGCCGTTTCGATGTTACTTCCGTGTTTCTGCAGGTCAAAGCTCAAGTAACGACGGGCCTTTCCTCTGCACAAACACCT
>SDBV01010826.1_pt1 | contig 11918 bp, 12 predicted proteins | sample 2277081 | NCBI WGS metagenome assembly SDBV01 (sample SAMN10402039, study PRJNA504765) | marine sediment metagenome | isolation source: marine sediment core GS10_PC15, 223 cmbsf | place: Arctic Ocean: Southern Knipovich Ridge | collected 2010
TATCACCTGCCTGAAAGGGGTGGGCAGAGGATCATATACTTGAGCATCGCGAAAACCGCTGCCATAACTGCTTGCTCAGGCACACGTTAGAGAGAATCCAACCGGATTTTGCGGTAATAGTAACTTTGTTAAAAACTTAACGATGTTTGAGATTAGTAGTACAAGGGGAAATCCGACTCCTTCAAGCTGATCCTAACACGAGGATTGCCATACCGAGTCGTCACCCAGATCTCACCAGGACGGCGTTCGAAAACGAAGGGATATGCCATGCCCCATTTGCTTTTTGTGCGGGCGATGACGACAGGCTTTGTCCACGTTTTAGCATCGTCGTCGGACAACGCCATGGAGACTTCCTGGCGATGCCAACTGGAGGATCGCGTGGCTTGGTGGCCGCCGTCACCTTTTTTGCGTGGATAGCTGCTTTTGCCTTCGGGATAAAGCCTGTTCCAGACCAGAACCAGTCGACCGCTTGCCAGCCGCAGCAGATAGCCGGGGGAGCTGCTGGCGTCGATGCCGCTGGGTTGGATTACGCACCAGGAGATGCCGTTGTCAGACGAATAGGCCGACCAGAACTGGTCGAGATTGGTCCGAATCAGCATCAAAAGCCGGCCGTCGGATAGCTGACCGATGGTGCCCTCAAAGGCACCCTCGTGGTTGCCTTGCCCTCCCAGGTCGATGACATTGCTTTGCTTCCAAGTTTTGCCGCAGTCGGGCGAAACGTATGAGCACATGGCAGGATGGGAGCGGTTGACCAAAAGGCCTTGCACAGGCAAAACGATATTGCCGTTGTCGCTTTGCATGATGCCGATGAAGATGGCCCCAAAGCCACGAAAGATGCATTGCCGGTCGATCTACGTCTTGCCGCCATCGAGGCTGCGCATGGTCCAGATGTCTTGCCGCGTATCGCTTGTGTACTGCCTAGCCTTTTTATCCCAAACTGCCTTATAAGTATCCTGGTCGTGATAGGCGAATATGATCGTGCCGTCTTTCGCGCGAACGAGTTGTCCAAATCGCGCCGTGCCCGGCTTGGAGCCATCGTTGAGCTTAGCCAATTTGGACCAAGTCTTGCCGTCGTCCTTGCTGAGAAGTGAGAGTCCAGCGTCGGCGCACAGTAAACTATCGTCGTCGAGTTTGACAAATGGGCCTGACAAGCCCAGCGGCAGCGAGAGCGTGGTGGCCTTAGGGTGTATCCATTCGGGGTCGCGAAGAGTGCGGGCGCGAGCATTGCCGGCCCAAAGCAATAAGCAGATCGCAAGAATCGCGGCAACGCGGATGGGTGTTGATTTTTTCATGATGGTCTCCCGGGTGGGGCGAGGTAAGGTAAGGCGATTTTGGGGTGCAAAGGTAGGAGCTAGAGAAGAAGAACCGTTGTTAGAGAAACGGTGTTACGCCCGGGATGGCCAACTCGTATTTCCCGTCTTTATTCGGCATGACGGGCGGAGTGGTGCCCATGCTGTATTTTTCCAGTCCCAGCGTCTGCTTAGAATTGATGGCCTGGTCCCATGTGATGCGTTTGCCGGTATAGCCAACCATGCGTCCCAGGATGGCCAGCATGCTGCTGTGCGACATATAGACGCCGTGGTTTTGAGGAAATCACGGCGGGATGCAGCGACGGGATGGTTCGGATTCGACATTTACGGACTCCTTAAGTTTATGTGGCGTCTATATAACACGTCCAAGGTTGGCGCCTATCAATCCCGAATCCCGCTTGGCCGGAACGAAAACCCAAGTTTCGCATAGTCCTTCTTCGACTGTTGGAAGCCGGCCAGCAATGCCCGCCAGTCGGAACCGTCAGTGAGATAACGAACACCTTGGTCTATGAGAAAGCGACAATGCTCCGGGTTGATTGCCGGGGTGCCGCAGACCAGGCCATTGGCTTCGCAGGCCTTGACCACGCGTCGCACCGCCTTGATAACCTTGGGGTGGTTGTACTGGCCGGGCACACCCAGGCTAAGTGCCAAGTCGCTGGGCCCCACAAATAGAACGTCGATGCCTTCAACTTCGGCAATCTCGTCGACCCGTTTAACCGACTTCATGTTCTCGATTTGCAACACCACGAGCGTCTCGCGGTTGGCTGCGTTGAGGTAATCTTCCAGCGGCAGAAGCCCGTAGTCGCCATCGGCATTAATGTTTTCCAATTCGCGTTTTCCCACGGGCGGATACTTCACGCGACGCACTATGCGGCGGGCCTGCTTGGCCGTTTTTACATGCGGAACCATCAGCCCGTTGGCACCCATCGATAGAAATCGAGAAAAGTCGTCGCCGCTGTTGGCGCCCGTACGAAGCACGCACTCGATACCGGCCGCCCGCCCCGCCCGCACCATGTTCTCCAGGGTTGTGGGATCGATCGCCTTGTACTCGTTACAAATCCAAACCGAGTCGAAGCCCAGCAGGCCCAGCATTTCCACAATGTTGGGGTCCATGAAGCAGACCTTGGGTACGAGGACCAGTCCGCCGTCGGATAGTTTTCTCTTTACGATGCTTTTCTGCATGATGTTATCTCAAAATTGCTGTGTACGGAAATCCCAATAGGTAAGGCCTTGCGTTTTCTCTTTGGCCGGCCTGGGCATGGCGCAACTCGCCAGGATCCCGACGATAAACGTCGTCAGGCATCCGATAATATTGATCCAAAGGAAGGATAGTCGGGGTGCGTCGGGCGAAATGTCGCAAAAATAGTACGGTGCCGTAACGCCCAAGGCGGCGACCAAGCCGGACGACGCGCCGATCAGGACGCCGCCCGAGTTTGCCCGCCGCGTTAACACGCCCAAGAGGAAAACGCCCAACAGAATCCCGCCGAAGAATCCCAACGTCACCTCGGAAACGATTACCAAGGGGTTCTTGCCCCGCTGTGTGCCATACAGCCACATTATCAAAGCCGCGCTGGCGATGGCTAACAGGCCCCAGACGATTGTCATCTTCTTGGCAAAAGCCAGCTTCCGCGCCTCGGGCAAATTGTCTGGGGCGAAGCGGCAGTAGAAGTCGACCGTGGTACAGGTCGAGAGCGAGTTGAGGCCCGAGTCGACCGTGCTCATTACGGCCGCCAGGATGGCCGCCATGATTATGCCGCCCACGCCCGGCGGCAACTCGTTGGAAATGAAATGTGCCAAGGCCAAATCGCCGGTCATGCCCGGCAAGGCGCGGTCGGGATTGACACCGTAGTACCAGAACAATCCCAGGCCGGTGAGGAAGAGCAGGAACATGACGGGAATGCCCAACACGGTTCCCCACACCAGGCTGCGGGTGGCGTCTTTTTCGTTGCGCGTGCTGAGGTAGCGTTGGATGGAAATCTGGTCGGCTCCGGCCAAGGAAAGCTTGGTGAAGATGGCCGATACGATCATAATCCACAGCGATATTCGCAAGAACGGGTCGAAGGAATAAAAGCTCGGCTGGGAAATCTGGTTGAACGTGTGGCCGTGTTCTTGGGCGTATGACCAGATGCCCAACACGCCGCCCTCGTTTCGCGCGGCTATTATCCACAGCACCAACAGCACACCGCCCAAGAGCACGACGAACTGTACGACGTCGGTCCAGATGACCGACTTCATTCCGCCGAGTGTTGTGTATAACGTGGCAACGATGCCCACCATGGTGATACTGAACCACAAGGGCCAGCCGGTGGCCGGTTGCAAAGCCACGGCCGAGGCGAAGAGCACCACGCCCAGGTAAAAACTTCGCAGCAACAAAAACAGCCCGGCGGCCATGAGGCGGACCTTGAGGTCGAAGCGGCGTTCGAGATATTCGTAGGCCGTGGTAAGGGAAAGGCGGCGGAAGAAACGCACGAAAAGCACCACCGCGGCCGGCACGCCCAAAAGTACACATGCCGATTTGATGAACAGCATCATGCCATTGTTGTAGGCCTCGGCCGGTGCCGAAATGTAGCTCACCGCACTAAAGAGCGAGGCGAACATGCTGATCGCGACCGGAAACCAATGGATACTACGTCCGCCAAGAAAATAGTCCTCGGTGTCCTTCTGACGCGTCATGAAGAACAGGCCCATGACGACGATGCCGCCCAGGTATGCCACCATCGCGACGTAGTCTGGAAGTCCAAATCCCATGGCAATTGTTAACCGCGTGGATAATACTATAAACGTCTACGTCGAAGTCATGTCCTTCGATTCTTCGAACAGTCCGGCACACCGTCAACGGGTGGAAGGCTTGACACCGCCGTAAAAGCTGTATACCTTAGTCTACCTACGACCGCCACAATCTGCAATACCTCCCCAAAACAAATTATCGGACCCGGACGGAATTTACGGCAAATACATGATCCACACTAATTGAGCGTTCCCGAAATGTTGCGTGAAAAACCGAGCGACAAGCGAAATCCAGCTTCTCAGACAATAAACTGCGATCTGGCCGTCGTCGGCGGGGGTTTGGCGGGAGTCTGCTGTGCGATCACCGCCGCCCGGGCGGGAATCGACGTGGCCCTGCTCCAGGACCGGCCGGTGCTGGGCGGAAACGCGTCCAGCGAGGTTCGCATGATTGCCCTGGGAGCCACCGCGTCGATGGCCAACAACAACCGTTGGGCCCGTGAAGGAGGCGTTATAGACGAGTTCCTGGTGGAAAACGCCTACCGAAACCCCGAGGGGAACTCGCTCATCAGCGACACGATCCTGCTGGAAATGGTCGCCCGCGAACCCCGCATTCGCCTGCTGCTGGACACGGCCGTCTTCGATGCGGAAACGACCAAAAACACAATCGACTTTGTACGAGCGTTTTGCCCCCAAAATTCGACCCTTTACAAAATCAACGCACCGCTGTTTTGCGACGCCTCGGGCGACGGCATTCTCGGCTATCTGGGCGGGGCCGCCTTTCGCATGGGGGCCGAATCGGCCGACGAGCACGGCGAGCCGCTGGCCCCGTCGCCCGACTATGGCGAGTTGTTGGGCCACACCATCTACTTCCAATCGAAAGACACCGGCCGCCCCGTGCGATTCGTCCCACCCGATTTTGCGCTGGACGACATCACAAAGATTTCGCGCTGGGAGCGGATCTCGCCGGCCGAACAGGGCTGCCAGTATTGGTGGCTGGAATACGGCGGGCGGCTGGACACGATCCACGACAGCCAGGCCATCAAGTGGGAACTGTGGCGGATCGTCTACGGCATTTGGAACCACATCAAGAACTCGGGCCGCTTTGCCGAGGCCGAGAATCTTACGCTCGAATGGGTCGGCACCGTGCCGGGCAAACGCGAGAGCCGCCGCTTCGAGGGAGATTATATCCTTACCCAAAATGATGTTGTTAGCCGCAAAAACCACCACGACGCGGTTTCCTACGGCGGCTGGTCGATGGACCTGCACCCGGCCGACGGGCTGTACGCCGACCATGCGGCCTGTAGCCAATGGCACGCCAAGGGCGTTTTCCCCATCCCCTTTCGTTCGATGTACAGCCGCAACGTGGGCAATCTGTTTCTGGCCGGTCGCATAATAAGCGTCTCGCATGTTGCCTTCGGGGCCACGCGGGTGATGGCCACCTGTGCGCACAATGCGCAAGCCGTAGGCATGGCGGCTGCGATCTGTCGGCGCGAAAACATCGGCCCGGCCGAGTTGGCCAACCCGCAACGGGTGGGCGTATTGCGGCAAGCCCTGGCCCGCGCGGGTCAATATATTCCCGGCTATCGGTTGGAGGATCCCCACGACCTGGCCCGCGAGGCGGAGATTACCGCATCGAGTTGTCTGTTGCTTGACGAACTCGAGGCAGACGGTCCGCCGCAACCGCTATCGCGACCTTGGGCCGTGCTTTTGCCGGCGGCGGCAGGAAGGCTTCCGCGATTTACCTTCCGGCTGGATGTCGATGCGCCGACCCAAATCGAGTTGCAACTGCGAACCAGCTTGGACGCGGACACTTACACGCCCGAGACCCTCCACGCCACGCGAACCTTCGACCTTTCGCCCGGAGCGGATCAACCGCTGCATGTCGACTTCGATCTTTCCTTCGACAGCGACCGCTACGTGTTCGTTTGTCTGGTGGATAACCCGCACGTCTCGGCGCGTTGCAGCCGGCGGCTGGTAAGCGGCGTTGCCACGCTAACCAACGCCGGTCGGGCCGATGTCACGGCCGGGGCCGCGCAGGATCCGCCCCAGGGTATCGGTATCGACGGCTTCGAATTCTGGCGACCACTGGCGAGAACCACCGATAAAACCAGCCCCGACGGCTGCAACCTGGCCTTCGTGGCCGAGCCGCCGCTGGACGTCTTTGGGCCCCAGTCCGTCGCTAACGGCATCGCCCGCCCCACGGCAACCGCAAACGCCTGGGTGGCCGACCCCAGCGACCCGGCACCCACGCTCAAGCTTGCCTGGGACAAACCCCGCCGCATCGCCAGGATCGAGTTGGTCTTCGACACTGATCGCGATAACCCGCTGTATTCCGTGCTCTACGGCAATGCCGAAAACGTAATGCCGCAGTGCGTGCGCCGCTATCGGATCCTCGACCTCTCCAGAGCGGACGGGCAGCCGCGAGTTTTGTACCAATGCGACGACAACCACCAAACCCGCAACAGCGTGCGGCTCGACCCGGCGGTGAGCACCGACACTCTGGCAATTGAACTGACTGCTCCGCCGCCGAGCGACACGGGTGTTTCCGCGGTCGCGGGTCTTTTTGAGGTGCGTTGTTATGAGGAAGGTGATTGGTAGAGCGGGGAGGACACTACTCCAGCCTTGAAGCGATCAGATCCTTGGCCGCCTGTCGGCCACTGGCCCAGATATGCGCGCGGGCGATTTTTTCGGCGCCGTCGGGGTTCTTTTCGCGAATCATCTCGGCCAGCGAAAGGTGGTCTTTAACGACGCGACCCCTGTTCGCGACGGCCTCTTCTTTCGACGGCATGGTGTGACGCACCCGGCTGGGATGGACGTAGAAGGCGTAATGACTTTCGGCCAGCATGAACTTCATGAAGTGGATCAGGCGTTGGTTGTGGCTGGCGTCGGCAATTGCCGCGTGGAAACGGTGGTCGAGATGTGCCCAACGCTCGGAGCCGTAGTTACCCACCTCGCCTTCGGCTTCCTTGCAGATCATTTCCAACTGGGCCACGTCTACATCCGTGGCGTGCTGGGCCGCCACACGCGCGGCGCCGCCGTCGAATATCTCGCGGAACTCGCTGAGTTGGTGGATGTCGTCGGGAGTGTAGCGTCTTGTCCGCACGCCTTCCCATTTTTCGCCTCCGACCAGCAGTCCCTGCGCGACCATCTCGCGCACCGACTCGCGGACGGGGATGCGGCTCACGCCAAGTTCGCTGGCCAGATTTCGCTCGACAAGTTTCTCGCCGGGCGTCGCGTCCGCGGAAAAAACGATCTTCAAAAGCCGGTCATAAACACTTGATTCTTCGTCAATATGTGAAAATGGCATCTTTATATTCCGTTTTTTTAAATGATCCACATTCGCTCTAGCCGTAATAGTATTAATTATCTCTTCTCCGCCGGGCGCACTTTAACTTTGGCGAGGTAAATGCTTGTTTTGCCTTCGTGGCTTGAATAGTAGCTTACCCAAAGCATATTATCATGCCATACCAACCCGGGGTAGCTGGTATCGCCACCCGATGGGAGGGCTAGTAGTTCGACCAGTTTTCCGGCCTCCGGGTCGAGCCAACTCAGGCTGGTTCGCACTTTTCCGTCATAAAGCCGCGTGGCGGCCACGATATGTCCCGAAGGAAGCTCGATCAGCGACGGACCGCCCACCCGCTTGCCCAGGTTGCGAAACGTCCATTTGGTGAAATCGCCCCGCGCCACGCCGACCTTGCCGTCGCGCTGTTTGCCGTCCTGGCGAACCAGGGCAACGGCCGAACCGTCGCGGCGGAAAATCAACCCCGTTTCGCCGGTTTCCGGTTCCGGCGTCAGGGTTTTCACAATCGTCTGGAAATCCACGCCGTCGCGGCTTCGATACAACCGCGTGGTGCGCGGGTGCTTAGTGATGTCGCCGTAGCCGACGCCGTAGGCCGTGCCATCGGGGTGCCAGGTCACTTGCCACAGCCACCAGTCCTTTTCGCCGACTTCGTGTGCTTTGGACCACTGCCGCCCATCCTTGGAAAACCAAACCAGCGATTGGCGTTGCATATCATTCGTATGCGGCGCGGCGGCCGCCAGCATCATCAGCCGTCCGTCGGGCGTAATGCACAATTTGGCATCGCGAACGTCCTGATTCGGCCCGTAGTCGAGCAACCCCACCGAGATCCAATCCTCTCCGTCTTGGGAGCGGATGATGCGGATCTTTCCGCCCGGCTTGCCAACGGCCGGAGTGCCGTGACTTTCCGCCTCGCGAAAGGCCACATACCATTGGCAGCCGAAACGAGTCATGCCGGTAAAGGCGTTGTGCCGCCCACGGTCCCAGATCTTTTTGACGCTGATCAACTCCAATTCGATGGGCGCCTTTGTTTCCGCGCCTTTAGTCTCTTCCGCGAGCGCGGCCTCGTCAACCGTCAATCCTCCGCCAAACATCAAAACAATGGCCGTCGCCGTAAGCCATTTTCCGCTGAAATTCATTTTCGTGCCTCTTGCGTGTTAGTGCTATTAAAAACCTGTTCCGTCCGCTCGATAACCAAAGGCAGCGCATCTCGCACAACGTCGAACGAATGCGTACCCTCGAGCATTTTCAAATCATGTTCGATGCCCAACTCTTTTAGCCGCCGGCTGAAACGCTCGTTCATCATACGGTCGAAGGCACCGTCGGCGGTTATCAGCATAACCGACATGCCTCGCAGCCGCTGGGCCTGGCGGATTGGGTTGAACTTTGCCCAGTCGCTGGGCTCTTCGCCAAACACCTTCGTCCGCACCGGATAACTTTGCCCGGCGGGGAACCGTTGCGGATCGCGCGGATAATCGAGCAGCCCGATGATCGGCGCCACCAGGGCGAATCGCCAATCGCCATTTGTTTGAGCGAACCGCACGCATCCGTACCCGCCCATCGACCAGCCGGTAATAGCACGCCGCGATGGCTTGCCGCTTAGGGCGAATCGAGCGGATGCCACTCGCAAAACTTCCTTAATGTACTTGTCGTAGCGACCGGCCGGCGAGTCAATGTACCAACTGACGTCGCCGTCGGGCAGCACAACCACAAACGACGCCGCCAACAGGGCCGCCCGCGACCGCGGGTCGTCGATCAGCGATCGTTCGTGTCGACCCCGTCCGTGCAAAAGCAAGAGCCAAGGCCAATCGTCTTTGTCGCTCGTGTATCCGCTCGGCAAAACCACACAGAAGCGTTTCTCCAGGCCCAACACGTCGCTGGTGAAGGAGACCTGCTTTATCCGCGGGGCGATTTCTTCAAGCGTCGGGGCCTTCGAATCGCCGCCGACCGCCTCGGCGGAGACTGCAAAAACGACGACAGCCCAGGCAACGGTCAATGTGGCAAGCATCGCGTTCATCTGGAAGTCAACTCGAAGTTGAATTTATTTTCCTCGCCCGGCTTCACGTCGGCGGTCAATTGGCTTTGCACGTTGTATTTAGGCGGAATGAACTGTTGCGGGACGTTGACCATGCGGCCGGTCTCATGGTCCATGGCCTTGCGGTTGGACGGCCGTGTGGCCGTGACCTCGACGCGAAACTTGCCCGCAAACGTTCCGCCTTCGGACGCGATCGTAAAGGCGCCGTCCTTAATCGCCGCGCCGGCAGCCGGACCCTTGGTGCCTGACATCGGCAGAAAGGAGATTTGTCCGGCCGGGAGCGGTTGCCCGTCGAAGGTCACAGTACCTTCGATGGCCACTCGTCCGTCGCCGCCGCAACCGGACACGGCGACGACAAAACAAGCCGCTAGAACCATTGCGGGTATATTCCGATACATATTTTTTTTCATTGTTCCCATTCCTACTGCCCGCCGTATCCTTCTGGCAGCGGCATGCCGTCGGCGATCGACGCCAACATCCGCCAGACGTCCACGTCGATAACATTTGTGATAAACTCTACGTGCCCATCGGCGAAAACAACGTTTACGCCGCCGGGATGAGCGCTTCTGGCCGACGAATACGTCCGGTCCCAACCGGTGCCGGCCGACCCCGAGCAGGGCATCTGCGGCGTCGGAACACAGCGATTGTAGCCCACCAACGCCGACGGAGCGTCGCCGACGCTGGTGTTGGGCGTATACAGGTGGCTATAGGCGAATGCGCCGAAGTAATGGATGCCCCACATGCCGCGGGTGTCCCACGGCCCATCGTATCTCGATGTGCTCTCTCCCGAAAGCACCTCGGAGCCGATAGCCGTCTTGCTCGTGCCATCGCTCATGTCGCCAATTTTCTTGGGCACGTCCCATTGGAAGGCGGCGTCGCTGGTAAATTGCGGCTTACCACCCGAGTTATCCTGCATATAAGTCGAAGCCATGCAGACCACGAAGTTGGAATGCCCGTAGTTGACGGCCGATTCTTGCGACCCCGTGTGGGGGTCGCTGGGACAATTGTAGGTGGCTATGGATTTGTTAATTATCTGAAAGTTCGGGGTAAACAACACTCGCTTTTCAAAATCGTATTGGTTGGCGTTGGAAGTCTCTTCGATATACTGTAAAAGCAGCGCCTGCGCCGTGTGTCCAGGCCAACCTTGTGTCGGATCGGGAGGATTCCTCGTCGCGATCAACCCGGTCGGGTAAGTCCTGTGCGTGCTCTCGTACATGCAAACCGCCAGCCCGCATTGTTTCAAATTATTGATGCACTGCATCCGCCTCGCGGCTTCGCGCGCCGCCTGCACCGCCGGCAACAGCAAGGCAATCAGAATGCCGATGATCGCAATCACAACCAGAAGTTCGACAAGCGTGAAAGCGCGTCTTTTCACATAAAACCCATTCACAACTATAATCTCCTTGTTTCTCTTTTCGTTTAAGAGCCGGAGGCCGACACTTGGCCTCCGGCTCGTTTTATTATGCACTCTTCACGTTTGTTCGGCCCCTTAATCAGACAGACCGCTTTCTCCAGAATAGAATCGCAACCAAAGCGGAAATCAACACCACGGCCATGCCCGGCTCGGGGACGGAGGCCGCCGTACCGACTCCCCAGTTTGCGGCCAATATCGTGGCATCGGTGTCGTCGACAAGACCGTCGCCGGTAAAGTCGCCTTGGAGCCAACCGCCGGAATTCTGCCAGTTGGCGGCAAGAATCGCCGCATCGTCGCTGTCCACGCTGCCATCGTAGTTGGCGTCGCCGGGTCCCGGAAGCGTATAAGTGTAAGAGATCGTCAACTTAGGCCGTTGTTCCAGCCCTAGGATCTCCCCGTCCACTTCATATTCACAATCGTCGGACCAAAAGGCCACGAAGTTTCGTTGATTATAGGGCTCGGAGTCTGGCGCCATGATCACCAAATCGAGCGGGGCATTGCTGTCCAAGGCGTCCTGGGCGGCGGCGACGAATTCCGCCGTGTTGGCAAACGTCTTAACGGTTCCAACGGCTTCGCTTCCGAACTCGGGAACCGAACTCAAAAGGGTCGTTGGATCTCCACCAGACACTGGCCAAAAATTGGGACTGCCACCGGGACCGTCGAAGTTGATAATGTACCAGTTCACGTCAGCTTCGACCATCTCGGCGTTGATGGCCGGATTGCTCAGATAGATCTCAATGTCTCCAGTGCCGACGCCCTGAATGTCGATCCGATTCACGGTCATTTCCAAAGCCACATCGTTTATCGTCGAATTCGGGGGAATCCCTTCCAAACCGAACCCCAACATCGATCGCATGGGAAAGGCAATCGAGCCGCTTACCGTGCCAATCACGTTCTCAACCCTACCCTCCCTAAATGTCGCGTTGTCATAGCGAATCTCTACATTGACGCTTTCGTAATCGTTAAGCCCCTCTTGCAGAATCATTGTATTGGTCACCTCGATCGTATCCTCTCAACCGCTAGCAAACCTTTTGTTGCCAAGTTGCGTATTATTAGCCAATGAACGGATTTGATGTCAAAACGATACTGAAGCAAGTCGAGCAGTTACTGGCTACGGCCGGAAGGCTGCCAGCC
>SDBV01010828.1_pt1 | contig 11917 bp, 15 predicted proteins | sample 2277081 | NCBI WGS metagenome assembly SDBV01 (sample SAMN10402039, study PRJNA504765) | marine sediment metagenome | isolation source: marine sediment core GS10_PC15, 223 cmbsf | place: Arctic Ocean: Southern Knipovich Ridge | collected 2010
CCGGCAGGCAATCGATGCATCCTGCTGGTGTGACGCCTCAATCGTATTCCACAACAAGAACCCCTTATTCATCCGCAGGCGTTCGTTGTTGCCCGCAACTGCCGCCCGGGTCCCCCGGTCGGTTCCCTGTCGATACTGCAAGTCGGTATTGCCCGACAGGCTCAATCCGTAGTTGTTGCCCCCGGCCACAATCGCCGCGATTACCTGACCGACGGCGTTGGCCGTGAAACTGGCGTCCGGGGTCTGGCTGCGGATGCCGCGGAACAACGGCAAGTGATGGCCGGCCGAATACCCGACAAGTTCCTCCGTGTTGGCCGCCGGGCTGGTATCGGTCAGCTCCGAAATCAATGCCCCGGAGGGCAGTAGAATCCCGTGCAGATAGTAAATGGACGAGATGCCCATGGTTGGTCTCCTATCGAATGGTTTCCTTGTGCGTCACTTTGTCGCCCTCCGCAGCGACCAGCTCCGGCAACGCCCGATCCACTTCGGCAATCATCTCCCGCATTTCGTCTTCGATAACCCGGGTAGCCTCTTCGCCCAGGTTGGGCATGTTCGAGCCGCCCATGGGCCGCATACCAACGTGTTTAGGCCCCTTCATCGTCAACGAGAATCGCGTCGGGAAGGCCCGCGGCGTCGCGAAACTCTTTAGGTCCCGCCGCATCGCGCCGGAAAACGCCAAGTCGTATTCCCGGTTCTGTTCGACCGGCATCCCCCACCGGCGGGCGCGTCGCTTGATGTACGACTCCGACCGCGGCTTGTATCCGTACTTCTGCCCGGCTCCCCGCTTGAAGTGGCGTTCAAGAATGTGCTTGTGCCAGTACTCCATCAGGATCGTGTGGACCGCCTTCCCGATGCGCTCCATCGCCCGTTTGCCGTTCTTGGCGGCGATGATGCCTCTTTCTTCCATGCTGAATTTGAAGACAATCACGGTTTAGTACCAGGAAATAAGGTAAGAGCAACTCCAGTACCACGTGCCCAGCCCGGTTATCACCTCATCGGGCGGCAACGACGGGGGCCATTCCTGCACGATGCCATCGGCGTTGAGTTCATCGCTCCTGCCGAACTGCGCCCGCAGGTCATCCATCAGTTGACCCACGTAAATCCCAAACTCCCGACAGGATTGCTCCATGTCGCCACTGGCGCGATCTTCATCGGCCAGGATCAACCGCAACGTGCCCTTGGGATGCGTATAGTTGCTGGACCCGCCTGACCGCCATTCCGCCCTCCACTCCGGCCCGAATTGAATCACCGCAGACGGAAACACGTCGAACGAAGACCAGTCCACCTCGGGGTAAAAAATCCTCCGCTGAAACCCTCCCAACCCGTCGATCAGTTTCGTGCTGCCCTGCGGATCATCCGCCGCCAGGCCACACCGCACGCGAAACGTAGGGGTCGCCGCCAACAACGTCACCAGCTTAGCCAGCGGGTGAATGATCGGCCCCTCGGGATCCGGCGACGGCCAGGTGTACACCGTACCCACGTAGATGTCGCTCGTTACCGCGTATCGGCGAGGGAACATCTTGGTTACGCCCTCTGTTGTGTTCCGATCCTCACCGGCTTGGGCCGGACGAATTCCAGCAGCCAGCCGTGCGCTGACTCGGAGAGAATCCGTCCGGTAAACGCGAATTTCTCAGTCAGCGTATCGCCCGCCCGAACCAACTTATCCGCCACGGTGGACTGGCGGTCCGGTGTGGCGAGACCGCCCTTCGCGTGGGATTCATCTTTGAGGATGAAGACCTCGATCCGCTCGGTGTCGTAGTTGATCGGTCCAAAGTCCTTTGACTCCTGCTGATACGTGATCCTCACGTCGATCGAGCGTGACGCGCCGCCGGCGGCAGGGTAAAACGTGACCGATTCGGCGAAGTCATTCGTGTTAAGAAAGCAGTTCGCCGCATCGATCTTCATGTCGTCTTTGAGCGTGTTGCCCATCTACGCCTCGACCAGCTCTTCAAGTGCCTGGGCTTGACCCTCCCGAACACCGTCCGCGCGGGCCTCATCGACGTCGTGCTGGTGTTGCTCGCGGGTCATCTCGAAAGGCTCTGCCACCGGGACTTTCACCGGGCGGACCTTGCCGTCCTCGGTGGTCACCTCGACGAGCGCCCCCTTCTCGATATCCGGGGCGATCGCGTCGAAGTCCCGTCCGTTGACCGACACGACTTCCCCGGCCGGAAACTCCAGCATCTTGGCGATCTTCCCCTTGCTGTTGCGCACGCTTCGACGAAACGTGCCTGACTTACGGTTCAGCCTAACCTCTGCCATCGTGATTTATCCTTTGCGTTGGAGCCGTGGCGGACCGGCAACATTGCCGGCCCGCTTGCGGATCATTACGTAAACCGCACCCGTACCGCGGAACTCCACTGACCGTAGCCGGCCACGTACCGCGAGTCGGTCATGAACTTGACGCCCTTGAACTCGATGTCGCTGGAACCCAAACCCTTCAACTGCCGGCGAATCGGACGGCGTTGCTGGAAGATGAACGGCTTCAACGGCATGTTGTTCATGAAGATGTCGAAGCTGTCCGTACCGGTGTAGGCCGGGCTGGCGTAGATGTTCGGATGCTCCAACACGACGTTGGTACCGCCGGTCGAGATCAGCGCGGCGGTCAGGGCGTCGTAGGCCGCCTGGCGAAAAGCCATCGGGCACAGAACAACCAGGTTTTGCAGCCCCTGGACAATCAACCCGTTGGCGAACTCCCCTCGATCGTCCTTGAAGCCGAACAGGGAATTGCAGCCGGTGTTGAACGCCACCTTCAATTCGGCGGCGGTCGGGGCCGTGGCGCTGGACGCCGTTGCGCCGAGCAGGTTGTCCTGTGTGCCACTGTCACCCCACGAATGATCGTTGTCGAAGAAGTATTGACCGTCGTAACACACCCCGGTCTCGGCGTTGTTGATCAGATTGAACAACAGGATGTCAGGGTGCTCGGCCATACGCACGCCCATCTGGGGGAACGTGATATCGTATTGTCCGAGCCGGTCATCTTCGATTTCCGTCTCGTCGATCAAGATGCTTTCTTCGTAGAGGACGTTGGTCATCGTCCAATCCGCTGCCCGCATCTGCTTGAAGTCTCGCTCCCCCTTCCATTCCCGCACGGAGGGAACGCGGCCGAGCATGGCGTACCGCTCGTCCGCGCCCGTGCTCTTCGTTGGGGTTGCGACAACGGGCCAGAACGGCTTGTACGATCTGGCCGAGTTGTCGAATTTTGCCGTCAGCCCCCGCAGTTTCGTGGTGGCTGTTGCTGTATCGAGAGCCATTAGCGGATCTCCCTTTCAATTTGGGGGCGATCCGCTAAGATGGGTGTTGAGCACAGGCCATCCGGCGAAGTCGCCCGGTGTGTCTGCCCGGCCGGGCGTGTTCGCAGCATGCCCGGCCGGGGTCTTCAATTACGCTTGGATCGTGTCGATGTCCACTCGCATTTCCGTGGTCGAGATGAATTCCGAAAACGAGCCGATCAACGTCATGCTGCCGGAAGTCTCGGTGATCGTGTAGTTGTCGTCGGCATACGCCAGGTCGCCGACGTTCGACTGGTCTAAGGCGACACCCACCAGGACGAATCCGCCGGTGGTGTAGACCTCGATATTCGTGTCCCCGGCGCTGCCGGCGGAGTTGTCCACCTCGGCCACGGCAATCCCGGCAAAGTCGTTGGCACCACCGTCATCGGTGTTGGTGGCGTAACCCTCCGCCGCGCCGCTGGTCCGCTCGTGGAAGACCATCGTCCCCCCGTAAATGTGAACGGCGTCCATGGGGATACTTCGGCGGTTGCCGGCATTCTGGGCCTGAATGAGTTGGTTGGCTGTTACGGCCATGAGTTATTCTCCTTTGTGTTGTGCGCGCCGCTATTGCGGGTGCGTTTGGTGCGGGTGCGTTTGGTTTACTCGATCACGCCGCCAGCGTCGTCGCGTACGCGACTGGCGATGTAGTCTTCCTCACTGACCCCGACCTCCGACTCCCCGCCGGCAGCCTTGAACTCCGCCCGATACTTCGCGGTGGGGTCTTTCTTCGCTCCCGGGTCGGAACCGCCGCCGTCACCCACGGACTTGTTTCGGGCGGCCTGCGCCTTGATCACCTCGTCCTTGGCGTCTTCGAGCGAGATATCCCGCTCGATCATGTCGCGGGCATCGGCCAGGGAAATGCTCGCAATCTCACAACGCGCCAACACGTCCTTGATGCCGTCGCGTACGGCCGCGGTCGTGTCCTTGGCCACCTTGTTGACCGCCTCGGTGACGGCCTTTTCCTGGCTCGCCGTGGCCTCTTCGGCCCACTTATTGCGGGCCTCGGTCAGGGCCTTTTCCTGATTGGTCTTGGCCTCTGCGGTCCATTTGTTCTGAGCCTCGGCAAGACGAGTCTCAACGTCGGTTTCTGTCAAAGCGGTTTTGGCCGCCATGGCGTTCTCCTTATTTGCAGGGTGTTGTTTGTTGTCGGATTTCCGATCAACGTCAGAAGGCTCGCTCCCGAACACTTCCGGGAATCCGGCCACTATTGATTCAATCGCTTGCCGCGAATAGCCGCGGGGTGCCAAGGGTCGTTTCCTGGCCTGCGGCATAAGCGACGGCGGCGTGTTGTTGAATACGCTCCAGTCAAAGTCGTTCTTGACCTCTTTGTTCTCGGCAACTGTATCTGCAAAGCCATGTTCCTTGGCTTCGGTGGCATCAAACCACGTTTCCTCGTCCATCCACGCTGTAATTTGCTCGGTAGAATTGCCAGTACGGGCTACGTACATCGCTGCAATAGTCGCCCGAAACCGATCGAGTTTCTCGACCACGTATCGCAAATCGTCAGCGTCGCCTATCGCGAACACAGTGGGATTGTGGATCATCATGTAGGCATTCGCCGCCATGATGATCTCGTCTCCCGCCATGGCAACTACCGATGCGCTCGATGCAGCAACGCCGTCAACGTAAACGACAACATTTGCTGCCGCCCGCCGAAGTTGGTTGTAAATGGCAAACGCTCCCCAGACCGATCCGCCCGGCGAGTTGATGTAGACGTTGATCGTGGTCGCACTGGGCGCATCCGCAAGGGCATCAGCGACATCTTTTGCCGACACCTCCCACGGGGCAATCTCGTCGTAGATGTACAGATTGAGCGTCTTGCCCTTGGCTTCCGCTCGAAATCCGTCGGTGCGTTTGGCTACCATGGATTATTCCTTGTCGGCGGCGTCCATCGAACTCTTAATGGCCGTGTGCGTTACCTCTGCCTTCACGGCCGCGGCGGAGACCGCCTTGTACAATTCCTTGATGTTGGCTCGATCCGCTTGCAGTGCTTCCCGTACGGCCCGCATGTGGTCACCAAGTTGCGACCCTTGCTTTTTGATGAGTGCCTGTTGTGCGGCTCTGGCGTCCCGTGCAGTTTGCTCCATTACGGCGATACGATTCTCTACCGCGCCTTCCTTGTCCCGCCCCTCGCTGTTCTCTTCTTCTCGAAGCCCGATCGTTTTTCGGTACTCCTGCATAGTCTTCTTATCGTCGGCGTCGGCCATCGCTTCCCGCAATCGCTGTTGACGCAACTCGTCTTCGTCCAGGCCATGCGCCTTGTTGATCAGCGTGCGGCTACTGAATCCGCTTTCGACGGCCAGCGCATCCGCCTCCGCTTCCCTCTTCTTGTCCACCCGAGGCCAGCCGGTCAGCACCCATTCCACATCTTCGTAGACCCAGGGGACCTTGAGGTATTCGCGGGGTGTAATGGTTAGTTCATCAGCCAGCACACCCTCGACGATCAACCGTGGCCACACGCGGTCGAGCACCTGTTCAATCGTGAACTTCTGGGAACATTGATACTCCGCCTGCTCGTCCAAGCGAACCGCGCGGGCCGAGCTGTAGGAGGCCTTGCCGAAGTTTTTGGTCAGTGATTCGTGCGAACAGTTCAGCCCGGCCGCCACTTTGTGGTATTGGCCGTCCATGTACACGCCGTGGTCGCCGCCGCTGGAGCGGTTTGGGTTGGCGAACTCGATCTCTTCATCCATGCCGATCCGCTGAATGAAACCGGGGCTGATCTCTTCCAGGCGATTGTTGTTGGCGTCCGTCCCCGTTGCCGCGCCGATAGCGGCGCCCAGCGGATCGGACGTCTTGTGGATCATCCCGAAACACGCCTCGACCTGTCGGCCGATCAGCACCGCCTCGTCGTGATCCTTCAAGTCCTTCAGTGTGCCGGCCGACGAACAGGCCGGCGGCAGTCCGCGACTCTGGTCAGCCTCTTCCTCTTCGTACAAATGACACACCCGATCGGCCGGCACACGATCATAATGGTCTTCGATGTTCTTGGTGTCGTTGGGGTCGACCGTGCGGATGTAGTAGGCGACCGGATTGCCGTCGGCGTCGCGTTCGATGCCCAGACGCACCGACGGCTTGCCTTCTTGTTCCGGCGGGGTGGCTACGCGAGTAACCGACACGACCTCCAGAGCCAGTGGGATCGGCTTGCCCGGCAAGGGCGCATCAGAGAACACCACGAACGATTCGCCGTCCCGAGCGCGGCACCGCTGAGCAAGCCGCAGGATCTGCCATAGGCTTTTTCGTCCCGATCGGTCGGCCTGCTTGGACCACCGGCGGAAAAGCGACTCGGCCGATTCATTGAACCTCTTCGCCTGCTTCTTTTTGATCACACCCTTGGTCTTCTTGACCCGGGCCTGGACCCCGAATCCGGTCCCCACAACGTTGGTCACCTGGGTTTTGACGTAGCCGGCGGCAATCGGGTCGTTGAGGTACAGGTCCCGGCTGCGGTCGCGAATCGTCTCCAGGTCTGCCTCGGCCTCGCTATCCGGCGACAACCGGGAGGTGAGCCATTTGGCCCCGCGGAACCGATCCCTATCGGCCATCTCGCGGCTGTTCTCGATCCGGTCCAGGGAACGCCTCTGAAACTCCAGCCGGTTGCGCACCGCGATCCGCTTGCCCATCGTGACCGGCGCGGCCCAGAACGCAATCGCGCCCACAGCCGTCATCGTGGCCCCGATGGCTCGTATCGTCTTTCGCTGCATTTGCCGAATCCTGCCCACTTAGGGCCTCCGTTGGAATTCCACCAGGTTGCGGGCCGGGCCGCTGGCCGCGTCGATCTTGGCTGTCAATTCCTTTTCTTGCCGTCTCAATTCGCTCAGATCGGGAAGCCGCACCATGTGGCCGTGCTGGTCCCGGTACTCCTGGCCCGTGACGTTAATCCGCTGGATCATCGCCCGAACCGCGTCGAGCATCTCTTGGTCGGTTCCAGTTCCACTGGCTACGTGTGCGAATGGCATGGTAGTAAGAACCGACAATGTGAATCCGCAGGGCAGGCCCAAGAAACAAAAATGGCAATCTGACTCTGGCAGCCAGATTGCCATTCTGTTTTTGGGCCGCCACACCTTGCCGACTGGCCGGTCGACGAGGGGGAGCCCTGCTGGATTGTCAACTTTGTACGGTTACACCAGCCTCCTGTAATAATGCCAGTTCGGCTTCCAATTCATTGACGCGAGCCCTCAATTGGGCGTTCTCGTGCGACAACTTCCCAGCTTCCCATGTTTGATCAGCGTGCCGTCGGGTATGCTCGCCACGATCAAGAACCATTAAGTTGTCGGCGCGATTGTCCCAGCTTGTTTCCGTTTAGATGATGCACTACTTCATCTGGCCCTAACGCTCGACCCAATTGCTTTTCCATAATCAAGCGATGCTCTCGCACTTCTCGTCCGTTAATCCAGACAGCGCGATAACCATCAGATGTAATTCGCCCCTTCGCCGGCCGAGCACAGCCTGGGGCACCGCAACTACGGCGATTTCTGTGGCCCGGGCTTGCAACACCAGCAAGTGTACTCGAAAATTGTTTGCCGCAATCGCACTGAAGCCACACGCGATAACCGCGGCCCACCTTCCAGGTACTTACTACTACCAATCGCCCCAATCGATCTCCAGCGGCAATCATCCGCAGTGCCTTTCTGCTTCGGCACCAGACTGCCTAACGCCTAAAGATCGGGCGGAGCTTACCCGCCTGACTCAACTCTACACCCGTATTCTACGGCGTTTCGCCTGCCTTTGCTACGTTGCTATTTGACAACCCTAATCGTTCGGTGCGCGTTGGGCGTTCGTTCGACAAGCCCCTTGCCCTCAAGGGTGTCCACTCGCTTGCTTGCCGCCTGACGCGAGATCCCAAACCAATCGGCAATCTCTACCTCTGACGGCGCATACCCCTTCTCTTTGGTGAAGTCCCGAATGAAGTCGAGCGTGGCTTGTTGCTGTTCGGACATGCTTATCTCAGGGCTTTCGCGGCGTACTGTGCGGCTACCAGGCGGCTTTCAATAACCGCATGGCGAGCTGCCAGGTCTTCGTTGATTGCCGCCATATTGACGGGAAATGGCACCCCAGGACGATCAACTACACACATGCACCCTGCACCTGACGTGAACATTTTCCACGAGGTGATTTCTCCGTGTTTCACAGCACCATCCAGAACGTCCAGCCAGCCCTTCGCAGCGTCTAGCCAATTCCCCGCCACAACTTACCTCCCGCGAATGAACCCGCCGCCCTGCGGACGACGAACAAACCCCTGTTTTTCGTCCCCTTCTCTCGCCTCTTGCCGCTTGGGTGGCCGCCGGAACCGGGCGATCAGGTTTTCCCAGTTACCGTTGACCACCATGTCGGCCACGGCTCTCGCGATGACCTCGCAATCGAAGTAGTGGTTTCCGATCCCCGGCTGAAGCATCTGCCAGACCAATCTCGTGTGCCCCGTCCGGTTCGTCACGGACACCTGCCCCTCGTTGGTGATCTGCCTGAGATAGGTGGCTACATCGTCGAGAGAAGCACCCGTCAAGAACCACGCCCCGGGCTCGTCCAGGGGAGCCGTATAGCGTCCGATGAGGTCCGCCTTGTAATGCTCGGTGTTGATCGCCCATCGCCTCAAACCACCCGGATACGGCTTGCCCGTGCGTTGATTTCGATCGACCACGTTAAATGAATACTTGATGCCCTGCGTCGGCTTGGCGTCCCCGGCCACCGTCAACACCAGGTCCTTGTGGTACTTCCGCGCGAAGTCATGCACCAACCCGGGGTTCCACCCGCAGTCGATACCCATTTTGAGCACCTGGAGCGTCTTGGCCCCCAGTGCGTTTTCGGTGACCAGCGGCCATTCCCGGTTGATCACCAGCCCGTCCAGTGGCGTCATGTGACCGTCGGGCTTAGACTGCATCTGCCCATCGAACGTTTGGTTGACTTTGCCCCAGTTGACCAACCAGCTCGTACACCCTTCACCCCACGCCCGCACGACCCAGTACGTGCAATCATCGTGGAAGTCGCTGCCGGCTGTCAGGAAAAACGCCCCGGGCGGCACGGTCCCCGGCTTGTGTCCGGCCGAAAGCCGCCTGCCTAACGTCGACCATTTGGGTGTCTTGCTGGGCGTCAGCCACCGCATCCCACACCAGTTGTTGATGAAGTTGCGATACTCGTCGAGCTTGTCCCGGCTTTCCAGATATTCGGCGGCCATCCGCCCGATCGTGATCGTATCGGCGTAGAGCGAGCACAACCCGGCAAACCCCTTGCGGCGCCGCGACCGCTTGGGCGTCCCGGTCATCGCCCCATCGGTGCCGATCTTGCACCCCTCGGGACACCACGCGCCCTTGCGGACCATTTCGTCTTTCTCTCGCTGCTCGATCCGGCAACCCTTTTCGCAAAGATAGAATGCCGCGTCGCGGACCTTGTCGGCCGACAGCCAATTGTCGTTGTCGTCTTTCAGTCCGCCGACGCCGCCGAACCCTACGTAAGGGCCTTCCTTGTGGACAAAGAACCGCAGCGGTTGATAGTGGCCGCAATGCGGGCAGGGCACGTGGAACTTGCACTTGTCGCTTTTCTCGTACAAGTCCATGATCGTGCTATTTTCATCGGTGGGCGTGCCCTCAAAGACGATCAGGTAATCAAACCACGCCTTGACCCGCTCGGAGATCAGCTTGTGCAGAGCGCCCTCGTGGATAGCATTGTGGGCCCGGTCCGTCTCGGTCACCAGGACCACCCGGCACGATTCGGCCGATACCCGCTGCGGGTTGCCCGTCCAAGCCAAGTGGCAGATTGAATCGCCGAAGTCGATCTCGCTCATGTTCCGCTTGTGCGGGGGCGGTACCTTGTGCCGCAATGCCGGGCTGGCATCGCAAAGAGCATAGAACTTGTTGCGGAGTTTTTTGGTCGCATCGGCATCCGGGGCGCAGAGCATTGCCGGCGACGGTCGTAACACGGCCAAGGACGCCAGGATCGCCTGGAGGATCGTCGTCTTGCCGACCTGGGTCGCCGTGCAAATCACGATCTCCTCTACCTCGGGATCGTCGATCGAGTCAAGGATCTCCCGGCCGTAGGGGAATCGCTCCCAATCAACCCGCCCGGGGTTCGGCCCGGCTTCTGCCGGCAGGTACAACTCACGCGCGCACCACTCGGCCGAGCCCATCCGCTCACGCGGTGCCCAGGCGTTGTGCATCCCGGCTCGGAGTTTTTCAGTTGGGGCTACCATGGCCGCCCGGTTCATATTCCCCTGTAGACCATCTCGCCCCGCAGCCAATCCAACAGACCGCACCTCACGAGTTGCCGCGGCGGCGGCCCCGGCGGCGGTTCATACACCTCGGGCCCGCGCCTTCGCGCCTCGTTCGCCTCAAACCAACCCTTGACGACCGCGGCCAGTAATCGCCGGCACCTCCTGCACATTGTCCTCGCCGGCTCACCGCAAACCTCAGTGCCCGGGTAGAACGATATCTCTTCCGGATGAGCCTCCCCACCAGTATTACAGCGACACTGGCAGTTGTCACACACTATCATTACACACCCTCCTGTTTAGGTTCGGGAACCTGAAAAAGATCCATGACCGGCTTCGGTGGAATCTTCCAATCCGGATTAGTCTCCATGTTCGGGTACGAAATTCTTCTTGGCCGCTCCCACTTCGCAATCTTCCCAAGTACCCACCCCAGCAATGCGAACGGGGCCGCCAGGGCAATCCCAGCGATCCACAGCAGACACGTCAATCCCAGTAGCGTGCATTCAACGAAAGGCGGAAGAGTACGATCTTCTTCGCGCGCGGGATTGCCCGGCGGAGGGTTATCCTTCATCGTTTTTTCTCCGCTTCCTTTCGTCAAAGTCAGTGATCGCGGCCAACGCAGACTTGCGGCCATATTTGTCGGCATGCTTCGCGGCGGTCATCAGGGCATTGCGTACGTCAATCCACTCGTCCCAATCCTCCATCCCCTCTGTGGATTTGAAGAGAACCCGGCTGACCGTCGACACCAAAGCATCCAGGGCCATCGGCATCCCGTCGCGAACGCACTTGCACGGGCTGGGCCGCTTTCGCTCTCGTGTTCTCGGTGGAGTCCGGCGACCTTTGCTCATGGTTCCTCTACCTTCAGCCCCCGGTGAAGTGCCTCGATCACATCGTCAATCGCCCGCTGTGCCTCTCGTCGAAACCGTCGCTTGTCATCGCCCGTCGAATCCGGTGGCAACAGCCCCAATAGCCGGTCGGGAACTTGTGCCATCAGCGCTCGGCTGTGGGTTGCGTGGTGGGCGTACTCCCGGATGACATCCTCGACCTCGATCAGTTCGCCGCGGACGGTCGCCAACTTTAACTCCTTTAGGTCCGCCTCAGCAACAGCCCGCCGTCGATCCGCTTCCGTCCGACTGGCGTCCCCGCCCTCGTTCCGGCCGCTGCTGCCTACGTTGCCAGAGAACCAAATCAGCCAGGCAGCCACGTCGTAGCCTCGCGACGTTTTCTCCGGGGCCCCTTTCCGTCGCCAATCCTTCACCGTTTCCCGGCTGCAGGTGAAAATATCGGCCAACTGATTGAGCGTGTCGACGTGCATCGCGTGAGGGCGGCCGTTCTCATTCACCGGAGATCGTGTGGAGCGTGTTTTGCCCATTCGCGACTCGCCACCCTTAGTTTTCCAGGCTTCTACGGCTCCCCCTATGGGCATGTGTGTGGACCCAAAAAACCCGACGCC
>SDBV01010829.1_pt1 | contig 11917 bp, 10 predicted proteins | sample 2277081 | NCBI WGS metagenome assembly SDBV01 (sample SAMN10402039, study PRJNA504765) | marine sediment metagenome | isolation source: marine sediment core GS10_PC15, 223 cmbsf | place: Arctic Ocean: Southern Knipovich Ridge | collected 2010
CTCTCCGACGAAAAGGTGCTGGTGCTCGATTTCGGGTCGCAGTATGCCCAACTCATTGCCCGACGCGTTCGTCAGGAACAGGTCTATTGTGAGATCGTCCGCCACGACCTCTCGGCCGAGCGGATCCGCGAGTTGGCGCCCAAGGGCCTGATCCTCTCGGGCGGACCGTCGAGCGTTTATGAGCAGGGCGCCCCGAAATGCGATCCCGAGATTTTTCGGTTAGGAGTGCCCGTGTTGGGTATCTGCTACGGCATGCAACTGGCCTGCGAGGCGCTGGGCGGTCAGGTGGAGAACACGCCGGCTCGCGAGTACGGCCGGGCCCATTGCCAGGTGATCAACGGCAGCGAACTGTTCGCCGGCGTGCCCGCCAAGACCGAGGTCTGGATGAGCCATGGCGATCAGGTCTCGCAAGTCTCCGAGGATTTCGAGCCGCTGGCCACCACCGAGACGTGCCGGTTTGCCGCCGTGAAGCATCGCCGGTTGCCCGTCTATGGATTGCAGTTCCATCCCGAGGTGACGCACACGCCCGAGGGCCAAAAGATCCTCGCCAACTTCCTCATGACCGCCTGCAATTGCTCCGGCACATGGAAGCTGGGTGACTTTGCCCGCGAGACGATCGAAACCGTTCGCCGACGCGTGGGTAAGGATCGGGTCATCTGTGGGCTCTCCGGCGGCGTCGATTCGGCGGTTGTGGCCGCGCTGCTCTCGCAAGCCATCGGGTCGCAACTCTCGTGCATCCTGGTCGACAACGGGCTGCTGCGAAAGGGCGAGGCCGAGTCGGTTATCAAGGAGTTCAGCGACCATTTTCGAAGCGACTTGCACGTGGTCCATGCCGAGGCGAAGTTCCTCGGCGCCTTGGCCGGCGTGGTCGATCCGCAGGAGAAACGTCGCCTCATCGGGCACGCCTTCATCGACTGCTTCGCCGACGAGGCGGCCCGCATCAAGGGCGCCAAATTCCTGGCCCAAGGAACGCTCTACCCCGACGTGATCGAAAGCGGCGGCGCGGTCGACGGCCCGGCCGCCACGATCAAGCTGCACCACAACGTCGGCGGGCTGCCCGAGGACCTCGATTTCGAGCTGATCGAACCCCTGCGCGACCTGTTCAAGGACGAGGGCCGACGGCTGGGTGAAGAATTGGGATTACCCCAGGAGATCGTCTGGCGGCATCCGTTCCCCGGCCCGGGTCTGGCCGTGCGTTGTCTGGGTGAGGTCACCAAGACCCGGCTCGATACGCTGCGCGAGGCCGACGCGATCGTGGTCGAAGAGATCAAAGGTGCCGGGCTCTATCGCCAGACGTCGCAGTCGTTCGCCGTGCTGTTGCCGATCCAAAGCGTGGGCGTGATGGGCGACGCGCGAACCTACGAAGACGCCGTGGCCGTCCGCTCGATCGACAGCGAAGACTTCATGACGGCCGACTGGAGCCAATTGCCCTATGAACTGCTGGCCACCATCTCGACGCGCATCATCAACGAAGTCCCCGGCGTGAACCGAGTCGTCTACGACATCAGTTCAAAACCCCCCGCCACGATCGAGTGGGAGTAAATGCCGGTAAAAGGCCACCACGGGGCTTGTCCCCGTGGAGCCATGATTGACCACTAGCACAACGACGTAGGACCGAAGGCCACCACGGGGCTTGTCCCCGTGGAGCCATGATTGACCACTAGCGGCGAGCAATATGTCATCTCCGGCGCCCATCTACACTAAGGAGAACTGCCGCCCCGCGTACCAGCTCAACTGGGTCCTCTCTGTCTTCTGGAACCAAGCGCCGGACAACTCGTCTTGGTTGGATAGCTTGAAGGAGGCGGCCGAGCCGGACGGAGTCCGCATCTTGCAACACCAATTCGCTGAATCGGGTGTGAGCCAATTCCTCCTGAGCACCAAGCCCGACGTCGCGCCGCCGCAGTTTGTGCGTTCTGTGAAAGGCCGTCTTCAGCATCTGGTGCGCGACGAGTTTCCAAAGGCTTTTCGGCGAAACTATGGTTTTCGCAGCATCGGTTCCGTCAAACGAGACGCCGCTGAGGGTTACATCCAGTCGCAAGTCGAGCATCATCCCATGGCCGATCCGGGCGTGCAGGAGCGTCTCCGACACCTTCAAATCAATGACGAGACGATCGATCTCTCTCAGCCGCGACGCAGTAGCCACGCGGTCTACTGGTACAATCTGCACGTCGTGCTGGTTCGCGACAGCCGCCACATGGAGATTCGCCAGGAAGAACTGCAGGCCGTCCGCCGGATGATCCTCAAGGTCAGCGAGAAGCACAGCTATCGACTGTCCCATGCGGGTATTGTTCCCGACCATATTCACTTGGCAGTCGGGTGCAACAGCGAACAGACTCCCGTCGAGGTGGCTTTGTGCTACATGAACAATCTCGCATTTGCTTGCGGGATGAAACGGATCTTCAAGTTTGGGTTTTACGCGGGGACTTTCGGCGAGTACGACTTGGGCGTCACCTGGTAGTTTTCAATCATGGCTCCACGGGGACAAGCCCCGTGGTGGCCTTGGATCGGATGTGTCTGCGTTGTAGTGGTCAATCAGCGCTCCACCGGGACAAGCCCGGTGGTGGCGATGCCGTTTGGGGGGCGGTTGAGTATTCTCTGACGATTGTCGAGAATAGCTTGAGCAATGTTTCGGTAGTCTTGCGAGAAGAGAGGCCCTCAGCACCATGGCCAAGAAAGAACCGACCGCGAAATCATCCGACGAACCCCGTTTCGAGGAGACCCTCTCGAAACTCGAGGGCATTGTTCGTCAACTCGAAGAGGGGGAAATCGGGCTGGATGAGGCCCTGGGGGCTTATGAAAATGGGGTCCAACTGCTGCGGCGGGCCTATGAGACGCTTCAGCAGGCCGAGCGGAAGGTGGAATTGCTCAGCGGCGTCGACGCCCAGGGCAATCCGGTCACCCGGCCGTTCGACGAGCAGAACGCCGGCTCGCTCGAGGAAAAGGCCGGGCGCCGCGACCGGCGTCGCTCGATGAAAAAGACGCCCGAGGAGGACTCCCCCCTTTCGGAGGAGCCCGGCCTGGACTCGCCCGGCGAGTTGTTTTAAGATAGAAGTTTGTGCCTTGCGGGTCTCCATTGCGTACGGTCAATAGCCGGGGGACTACTCCTGTGGCCCTGTGAGCAACGCGGAATCCTCTCGGTGTAGAACATCTCGGGCTGTCGCTTCATGCCGGAAACCTCTTCACTCTCGTTTTCCCAGCAGACCGACCGGTTGCGTCAACTGGTCGACGAGGCCTTGCAGTGCCAGGTCGAACCGGCCCCCGGATGTCCCGATGGGCTGCGCGAGGCCATGGCTTATAGCCTGCTGGCCCCGGGAAAGCGGTTTCGCCCGATGCTGGTATTGATGGCGGTCGAGGCCTGTGGGGGCCGGATCGAGGCGGCCATGCCGGCGGCCTGTGCCGTCGAGATGGTCCACGCCTATTCGCTGATCCACGACGATCTACCGGCCATGGACGACGACGACCTGCGGCGTGGAAGGCCGACTTGTCACAAGAAGTTCGACGAGGCCACGGCCATCCTCGCCGGCGATGCCTTGCTTACCCGGGCCTTCGAGGTTCTGGCCGATCAACTGAAACCGGGCGAATTGGCCGCGCGTTGCTGTGCCGCCTTGGCCGCGGCGGCCGGGCCGTGTGGCATGGTGGGCGGACAGGCCGACGACATGACCGACCCAACCGGCGATGCAGATATCGAAGGGCTCGAGTCGATCCACCTGCGGAAGACGGGGGCCCTGATCGAGGTCTCGCTGAAGCTCGGCGCCATGATCGCCGGAGCCGAGGCCCGACAGCTTGACGCCCTGGCCCGGTATGGGCGGAAGTTGGGCCTGGCCTTTCAGGTGACGGACGACCTGTTGGATGTTTGTAGCAGTCAGGTAGCCATGGGGAAACAGGTAAGGAAGGATGCCCAACAGGGAAAGCTCACCTATCCGGGGGTGCTTGGGGTTGACGAGACTGCCGCCTATGCGAGACAATTGGTCGACGAGGCGTGTGAAGCGCTGATGCCGCTGGGCACGAAAGCCGGAAGCCTGGAAGTGTTCGCCCGATATGTCCTCGAAAGGAATCGATAAATGGACGAACTTCTTTCGACTATCAACTCGCCGCAGGACCTGAAGAAGCTCTCGCACGGGCAGTTGAAGCAGCTTGCCGGCGAGATGCGCGAGGCCCTGTGTCGGCTGGTCAGCACGCGGACGGCCCATTTCGCCTCGAACCTCGGCGTGGTCGAGCTGACCCTGGCCCTGCACACCAGCTTCGATTTCTCCCGCGATCGGCTCATCTGGGACACCGGACACCAGATCTATCCCCACAAGATGGTCACCGGCCGTTACGACGAGTTCACGACCATGCGGGCCAAGGGCGGGTTGATGGGATATCCCAACCCGGCCGAAAGCGAATACGATCTGCTGATGACCGGCCATGCCGGGTGCAGTGTGTCGACCGGACTGGGGCTGAAGTGCGGCGACGACCTGATGCGGCCCGACGACGATCGGCACACCGTGGCCGTGGTCGGCGACGGGGCGTTCGTTTCCGGCGTGATCTTCGAGGCGCTGAACAACGCCGGCGGCCTGAAAAAGAACATGACCGTGGTGCTCAACGACAACAAGATGTCGATCTGTCCCCGCGTGGGTGGATTGGCCGACGCCCTGGACCGGCTGCGGCTGATGCCCTTGTATACGGGGCTGAAGATGGAAGTACAGAAGATCCTCGGCAAGGTGCCCGTGTTCGGCGACCCGGTCGAGCGATTCCTCTTGCAGTTGAAAGACTCGGTCAAGGCCGGGCTGCTCGGCGGGATGTTGTTCGAGGAATTGGGCTTCCGCTACATCGGCCCGGTCGACGGGCACAATATCCGCCAGATGCAGAAGTACCTCACCCGCGCCCGACAATTCGAAGGGCCCGTGCTGCTGCACGTGGTGACGGAAAAAGGGCACGGTTTCAAGCCGGCGGCCGAGGATCCGACGTCGTTCCATGCCCCGGCCCCGTTCTCGCGGGAAAACGGCTCGGTCGTCTCGATGAAGGTCAGCGTTTCCCGGCCCTATACGCAAGTGGTCCGCGATGCGATCCTTGACCAGATGCGCGAAAATCCCCAGGTCGTGGCCATTACGGCCGCCATGTGCCAGGGCAACATGCTCGAACCGGTCCGCGAAGAGTTTCCCGAGCGGTTCTTCGACGTGGGGATCTGCGAGTCGCACGCGGTGGCCTTTGCCGCCGGGCTGGCCAAGACGGGAATGCGGCCGATCGTCGACATCTACAGCACGTTCATGCAACGCAGCTACGATCAGATCTTCCAAGAGGTGGCCCTGCAAAACCTGCCGGTAACCATGCTCTTGGATCGGGCCGGCATCGTGGGTCCCGACGGCCCGACGCACCATGGCGTGTTCGACCTGAGTTACCTGCGACCGTTTCCCAATCTGGTCATCATGGCCCCGGGCGACGAGGCCGACGTGGCCGGGATGCTCGATTTTGCCATGCACCACGACGGCCCCACGGCCATCCGCTATCCCAAGGCGGCCGCCGAAGCGATTCGCCGCGAGCCGGCGCCCGTCAAGTTGGGCACGGCCGAGGTGATCCGCCGGGGAACCGACGGGATGATCGTCGCTTGTGGAACCCTGTTGGGTAGTTGCGTCAAGGCGGCCGAACGGCTGGCCGCCGAGGGGTTGGAGGTCGGCGTGATCAACGCCCGATTCGTCAAACCGTTGGACATCGAGACGATCCTTGCCGCAGTTCGCGACTGTCCGTTCGTGCTGAGCGTCGAAGAGGGCCAATTGGCCGGCGGATTCGGCAGCGCCGTGCTGGAGGCCGCCTCGGATGCCGGATTGGACACCAGCCGTATCCGCCGTCTGGGCATTCCCGACCGGTTCGTCGAGCACGGCAGCCGGGCCGAACTGCTGGCCGACTTGGGCCTGGACACCGAAGGCATCGCCGAGGCCTGCCGCCAATTGGCCGCCGATCTACCTCAACCGGCGCCGGCCGACCGACTGAGGGCAAGCTGAGTCGTGTTGTCGCACGGGCAGTGGGCGGCTATCATCGAACGTATGAGCGAAACGTCGCAATCGTCGATCCCTTCCTCCAGCCGGGCGATCTTGCTCGGGTTCGGCCAACGGCCCGAGGTGCTGGCCGAGGCCCAGCGGCTGCGCCCCCTGATTGAACGGTTCGCCCGAATCGTGGCCACCGATCTAACCGGCAGCGAAGATATGTCGCAAGTCGAGGCCGACGTGGCGATCGTGCTCGGCGGCGACGGCTCGATCCTGCGGGCAGCGCACCAGATGGGCGAAAAGCAACTTCCGGTGGTGGCGGTGAATCTAGGTAAGCTGGGGTTTCTGGCGGACCTTTCCCCCGCCGAGTTACCCGATGTGCTCCGCGATTTCGTCGCCGGCAAATCACAGGTGACCGAGCACCTGATGCTGCAATGTTCCGTGTTACGCGACGGGGCGATCTGGCAGCGGCAGCTTGGGCTCAACGAGGTGGCTGTCCAGGCCGGGCCGCCCTTTGCCATCATGGACGTCGATCTTTACGTTGACTCGGAATTGGTTACCACCTATAGTTGCGACGGCCTGATTATCAGCACGCCGGTCGGGTCCACGGCACACGGCCTCTCGGCCGGCGGGCCGATCCTGCGGAAGGATTTGCGGGCCTTCGTCATCTCGCCGATCAGCCCCCATACGCTCACGAATCGGCCCGTGGTCGACTCGGACCAGCGGACCTACGAGTTGGTCGTCGCCGAGCCGAACGAAGGCACCTCGGTCGTGGTCGACGGCCATGTGCTGTGCAGCCTCGAGCCGGGCGATCGCGTACGAGTAGAAAAGGCGGCCGTGCAGTTCAAACTGGTCACGGCCCCGGGCCATAGTTACTACCGCACCTTGCGCGAAAAACTCGGCTGGGGCGGCCGACTGCAAATAAACGAGTGATCGGGCCGCTTGCGGCTTTGCAACAAGCTTCGAAAGGAATCGAGCATGTCAAAAACCCTCACCCACTTCTCGTACACACTGCTGATCCTCACGGCCATGGCCGCCGCCGCCCAGGCCGCCGTTTCCAAGGTCGCCGTTTCCAAGGTCGCCGTTTCCAAGGTCGCCGTTTCCAAGGTCGCCGTTTCCAAGGTCGCCGTTTCCAAGGTCGAAGCCCCCACCTATCGCCTCCGCTATCAGTTCCACCCGGGCGAAACGCTCCGTTGGGACGTGGTGCATCGCACGCAGACCCGCACGACCATCACCGGCAAGACCGAACGGGCCGAGACGTTCAGCAAGTCGATCAAAGTCTGGCGGGTGAAGGATGCCCAACCGGGCGGGACGGCCACCTTCGAGTACTCGATCGAGAAGGTGCAAATGCGGCAGGAGATCGGCGACTTTCCCGAGGTCCGCTACAACAGCGAAACCGACGAGGTTCCGCCCGGCCCGTTTAAGAACATCGCCGATTCGGTCGGCGTGATCCTCTCGACGATCACGATCGACGATCGGGGTAAAGTAATCGAGCGGACGCGCAACCCGGTGATGAAGGCCGCCGGCAAGGAGGGGCAAATCACCATCGCCTTGCCCGAGGAAGCCATTCCCGTCGGCCATGTATGGTCCAAACCTCAGGACATCGAGGTGCCGTTGCCCGGCGGCGGGGTCCGCAAGATCAAGGCCCGGCAGACGTTCACGCTGGAGAATGTCAAGACAGGCGTAGCCACGATCCGTTTCGCCACACAGATCCTCACGCCGATCAACGACCCGGCCATCGAGTCGCAACTGATCCAGCGCGAGTCGGCCGGTCGAATCCGCTTCGACATCGATGCCGGCCGGGTCCTCGAGCAGCAGATGGACATCGACAAGGGGGTCGTCGGCTTCCGCGGCCCGGCCAGCAGTGTGCACTATCTGAACCGTTTCACCGAGAAGCTCCTCCCGGTAGTGACCAAGACGGCCGCCCGGCGTTGAGTGCTTCCCTGGCAAGCGAAACGATTGTCGAGATTGTAGCGGCAGCGTCTGGACCGGGCCGGCGACTTTCGGCCACCGTGACGCGGTTGTGTCGATTTTAGCTCTTGGCCTTGATGTTCCCGTCGGGTAAACCGCCATGCTTGACCCTGCCGTCGGCAAGCCGCACCGGCAGCCATGCCGATTCTTAGTATAGGAGCCACGTCACGGAGAATCGAACGATGTTCAGACTGATGGCATTTAGCGTCTTGGGACTGGTTGTCGCGGCGGCGACCCCGATCGTGCTCTTTACGGCGCCGGATTTCGTCAAGGCGGTCCGTCAGCAATGGACCTCGACGTCGGCTGTCGCTCCGGCCGAAACACCCGGCCAAGCGTCTGGGCTCAATACGGCTGCGCCCGGCGCGACAAACTCTGTCACGGCCTGGGAAGGGGAACCGGTCGACGATCTGGCCGAGGTCTTGCGGTTCGACGTCACCCCGCACTGGATCATGCGACGCTGGCCTCGCGTGTCGACCGGGCTGGCCGAACTTCCCTTGCAAGGCTATCGCGTCCCCTTGGTGACCGGCACGGCCGAGAGCGACGTGGCCGGCTCGCTGACCTACTACTTCAACGCCCAACAACAAGTGCAGCGGATCACCTTCCACGGCACCTCCGGCGATGTGCGAGAGCTGGTCGGCGCCATGACTTCACGGTATCGGTTCGCCCGAAAGTTGACCAACGATCCGGGGATGTTCGTCTACGAGGCCCCTTCTTCGTCGGGTAAGCCGTCCGGGTGGCTGAAGATCACCACCGCTGGCGTCTTCAAGGCGAGCGAGCCCCACCGGCGGTTCCGAGTCGATCTCTCCATGGAACGACCGTCGTGAGTCAGCTTTCGCTCTTCGACTTGCCCTTGCTCTCCTTGCCCTTGCTCTCCTTGCCCTTGCTCTCCTTGCCCTTGCTCTCCTTGCCCTTGCTCTCCACGGCCGGCGGTTCGTACTCGAACTCTTTCCAGACCATGGGCCGACGTAGATAGGGCTCGATCCGCAACACGACCTCGCCGTTGTTGAACAGTCGCACCGTGCCGTTGCTCTGGCTGACCGTCACGGCCACGGCGTTGGTGGCGCGACTCACCGCCGCAGCGGCCCAATGCCGGGCGCCAAGGCCCTTCGAGAGCGTGACCGAGGCGGCCGAGCAATCCAGGTAGCGGCAGGCGGCCTCGATCGTCCCGTCGGCCGAGACGAGGATCGCCCCGTCCATCTGCGAGATCTCTTTGACCCCTTCGCGAACCCGCGGATCGTCCAGATTGCGTTCCTTGCGGTTGTATCCCTTGACCGGGTCGAAGCCGACCGAGCGGCTGCAGGCGATCACCTTCCGCGTATCGCCGACCACGAACAGCGTACCCACCGGTTTGCCCTCGCGACCTTCGCGGCCGATCTCGATCGCCAGGTCGACCACGATCTTCAGCGTATCCAACGGCACCCGGGTCTCGATCTGCCGCAGATCGCGACCGGTCAGTCGGTTCAGGTGCTCGTCGAGATTGATCAGACTGACCGAGTCGAGCATGTCGGCGTCGAAGCCGCTATAGAGCGAGACCACAGCCGAGCCGGGAGCCAGAATATCGTCGGCCACGGCCTCGAGGACCGCTTGGGTCAACTGCTCGTAGACGGGGCTATCAGGCATGTCCAGCAGCACGGTCTGCAGGCCCGCCTCCTTGGCTCCTTCGAGATCCTCGGCCAAATTGCAGGCCACGATGGTCTTCTCGTCCTTGGCCAGTTTCTTCAGCCGTTGCCAATCGGCCGGCCCGTCCAACAGCAGCAAAATAGCATCGGCCCCGGCCGACTCGGTCAAACGAATCGCCAGGCTATAGAGGGTTTTGAACTGTTCGGTGAAACGCAGCACCTTCGAACCCTTTCGGCCGACCTGCGGCTGGGTGGTCCGTTTCTCCGTAGCGTGCCGCGCCGAAGCCCGACCCTTACCATGCTGTTTATGCCAAAGTTTTGCCGCCGCCACTTGCGAAACTACCCAGAAGAAGGGGATATCTTGCTCTGTCACCCTATGTTACGCGGTTTTCCGATCTCGGGCAACGGCGGTTTGGTGGGGACGTTAGTGGGGAGTGGATAGTGGTTAGTGGATAGAGGGGAGTGGATAGAGGGGAGTGGATAGTGGTTGGTGGATAGTGGTTAGTGGATAGTGTGCCACTGCTTCGCAGAAGCAGTGCTCTTAACAGCGGCTCGGCTTTCAGCTTTCCGCTTTCCGTCCCGGCTCGCTGGAGGTTCAGCTCCAGCAGTTTCTCTAGTAGTTCCTCGTCCGAGATCCCCGGCTCCCAGCCGTAGGCGCCGAAGACGGCTTGGTCGAGTTTGTGGTGGGCCAGGCAGGTAGTTTATGCTTCAGCATGTCGCCTCGCCATTGGACGTTTCTATTGACAAAACATACGCCCCGGACGACACTTTGCCGAAGAGCTAGATCTTCCCGACGAAGTTGTTGTAGTCTTCGTGTGAACCTATCCAGTACCAGACGTTCGTGTTGGTCTCGCGGTCCACCACGTAGATGGCGCGGTACCGGTAGGTCACGGAAACTTTGAAACTTCCATCCCGGTGCCGACCCTTGTCGGTGTCCTTTAGCGGGCGGTGTTCAAGCGCCGGGCATGCAGGGTTTTCGCAGAACCGCTCAAACACCCGCCTGGCGATCTCCTGGATACGGGCGGGAAGCCTGTCGAACAACTTCTTGAATTCAGGTGTTCGACGGTTGCTTCTACTCGCAGAGGTCGCGGAACTCAACGGTGTCGCCCCTTCGATGAGTGTCGATGGCCTCGTCCCGGGCCTGCAACAAGGCGTCACCGGAGAAGAATTCTTCGTCGGGCGTCAGAAGACCGGCACACTCCCGATGACACTGCCGGAATCTTTCGCCGTTCTTGGTGGGACCGAATTCGCGTTCAAAGGTCTCAAGCTGAGCTTCGACTTCCGCGCACGGTCTGAACCAGCACTGATAGGCCTCTTTGATCTCATCGGCCACCATCGGGTCGTGCTGCTCTTCGCCCGCCAAGACGTTGCTGCGCCAACTTTCATCCCATCGCGTGATGGACTCGAACAGTTGGATTCCGGTGCCCAGATGGTCGTCGAAGCGGAAGAAAGCCATCGCTCGGTCGTGATCGGTCTTCCACAACTCCGTTTCTATGGCATAGACGCGGAGTTTGCTGTGGAGCAAATCGGCGGGAGCGTTCATATCGAAACCTCAGAATAAAATGTCGCCTGCCCGAAATCCCTGGCCGCACTGTTACCCCATAATCTTATCGGCAGCAGGGCAACAGGGCTCCGCCTCTATTGTACACTCCCCACGACTAGTGTGGGAAGCGACTTGCCCCGAAACACAACGCCTTCTACGTGGTTTTACGCTCAGTGGTCAAGAGGTTTCCGTTGAGGATACTACAAATAGGGGGGGCTGTCAAAGGTAAAAACTGGCCGGCCGGCCGTGGCACACTTGTGGATAATGCCCGTTAGTGGTTAGTGGGGAGTGGTTAGTGGATAGTGTGCCACTGCTTCGCAGAAGCAGTGCTCTTAACACCGGTTCGGCTTTCCGCTTTCAGCTTTCCGTCCCGGCTCGCTTCAGGTTCAGTTCCAACAGTTTCTCCAACAACTCTTCGTCCGAGACCCCCGGCTCCCAGCCGTAGCGGGTCTGACAAGGTTTCCTGGCAAGCCCCAATTATCGCAAACGCGTCGCAATCTTCAGTCCCGAAGGGACGGCAGCCAATAGCCCAGGGCGTCAGCCCTCGTTGTTACACACAAGTCATCGAGAATGGAGGATAACCACCCGGAGGGCCGTTTACGGCCCTTTTCCGCGAAGCGGTATTAGGCCCGTGCTTTAGCACGGGTCGTCAGGCAGCCTAGCGAGTTCCGCTGCCGTGCCCGTCCCGCCCCGGCGAAGCCGGGGCGGGACGGGCACGGCCAGAACGTGGCGGGTAGAGCCAGCGCAACCCGGCGTAAACGCCGGGTCTAATACCGCCTGCGGCGGAAAGGACCATAAATGGCCCTATTGCTGAAGCCATC
>SDBV01010830.1_pt1 | contig 11917 bp, 8 predicted proteins | sample 2277081 | NCBI WGS metagenome assembly SDBV01 (sample SAMN10402039, study PRJNA504765) | marine sediment metagenome | isolation source: marine sediment core GS10_PC15, 223 cmbsf | place: Arctic Ocean: Southern Knipovich Ridge | collected 2010
AAATATTTGACCCTTGATTATCAGACATTTAGAATTTGTCAAAATGAAAATACTTTACATAATGCAATAAATACTTCATTATGTCATAGTTCGTAAACCCTAATTTTCAAGTTGGGTTAATAATTCATGAAAATTTTCCATTTTGGGATAAGGCTTTCCTCCTGCTCTGGCATAATGCAACTGCTTCTGGCTCCTGTCTCCAGCCCTTTGCCAAATATTATTCCTAAGATAAAGAAATGCGTTTCCCTTGGTAATGCATTAAGCGGGTAAGTAGAAAAAATTATTTTCTCCCGTATTTACTAGTTCCTTTTATGGTGTAATTCAACATTTTAGTCCCAAGATTTACCTCTCCACGGTCAATCAGCAATTGCCCATATAAATTATAAGCCGGCTTATAAAATGGATTAATGCGCAGACATGCCTTTAAATAGTGGATGGCCTCATCATCATTTCCTTTCGAAATGTAAGCTTTGGCCAGGGAAATGTATGTGTGATAAAATTTGTGGTTGTGCTCAATATTAAGTTTAAATAATGCTATGGCTTCGTCATAACCCCCTTGTTTTAGGTATATTTCGCCTTTCAAATCTATCGCCCATTCGTTTTTGGGATAGATCGACAACAACTGTTCTAAGATGATATTGGCCTGTACAAAATTATTTATTTTCAAATAAGACTTTGCAAGATTAATCAGGACAGACTCGTTGTTTTTATCGATTTCCAGAGCCTGATTAAATTTTTCAATTGCCCCCGCATAATCTCCCACATTCAAAAGTTGTTTTCCTTCCAGGTCAACTTTGGCTTCTCTTTTTAAAATCGCCAAAATGGGTTTCCCATCAACTTCTTCGGTATAAATGGTGTTGGCAGGAGGCCAAATCCCTTCTTTCAATTGATTAGGTTCAAGAAAAGTATTGCAGATGATAGCGTAATCCCAATCTGTACTGGATCGATCATAGTAATCAATAAGTTTTTGCCGGTATGATTTTCCTTTATAATACTCAGGAATGATAAAAGTTGCCGCTACAATTTTCGGATGGTCCTTCTGTCGATCAATAAAATAATAGGCCTTTTTATAACTGGTAAAATAATAATCAAGCTCATAATTGCCATATGCCCCACTGGCGCCACCAATCAACTGATTGAAATAGATGTATTGATAGGGATAGTTAAAAACAGCGAATTTAATAGGATGGAAAAGTAACAAGGCAAATACAATTACCAGCGCGATTCCCAGCCTTTGAATATTGATAAATCGATCATATATAGCCCAAAGTCCGATGGCAGATAAAATAACCAGGGGAGGATAGCAAAATAACATTTGCCTCCAGCCTCCATACACATTGGCTCCGGTAGCTGCAACATAAAACAAAGGGAAACCAAAAGCGATCAACAAGAATATGGATAAAATCAAACTCGTGGTTCGGCTTATTTTTTTGATGAATATAAAAAATGCCACAAATCCCACCAAGACAACTATCGGAAGTGAGATCAATAAATATTTGAATAAGTAGTACCACGGAAATCGGTCTGACCAATGTAGTTCTCCTTCAAAGATTTGTCGGACGGTGGTCGGATAATTGTGCATCAGATCAAGCGAAGCAATAGGATTAGATAAAGGATTTTCCAAAGCATAAGGCCAGATGAGTATGCCGGTGAAATAGGAAAGTAAAAGCACAGAAAAGGATAGAACCCCAAGCTTCAAACTTAATTTTAGGATGAGATTTTTTTTGATCCCGCCGGAAATAACGAGAAAATAAACATATAGACTAACAAAAAGGATGAAATAGGCGAAAATCAATAATCCGCCAATCCGTATGCTTATTCCAAAAGCTAATCCCTGGGTCAAGAGAGCGAGGTCAATCCATGAAATCTTGGGAAGCTTCAGCGCAAAGCGAAAAATAAAATAAATGGAAAAAATAAAGGTGAAAGCAAATGGAATGTCTTTCAGGTTGTTCATGGCATGGCCCATAAATCGTGCAGATACCAGGAATAACAAGACGGTAAGGAAAGCCGCTAGTTTACTTCTGGTTATTTTGATGGTGATCAGGGAGCTGAACAGAATGATCAACCAGGCCATAACGGCATTGGACACATGTCTGAAACGATAAAGATTGTCAATTTCAAAAACATTAGCCAGCCATGTGGTAATGGTATCAAAGGATTGTCCATAATGTTTGAGCCTGCTGATAGGAGTAACCAGCGCCTCTTTATCCTTTCCAAGGGTCTTGATGTAGTTAATATTTTTCTCAGCCTGCTTTACATGAACATATTCATCCCCAGAGATTGGAGCATTCCAGCTCGACATCAACAATATAATCGCCGCCAGGAGAAGGGTGATTTTATAAAGATGATCTGATTTGGAACTACTCCTACGAAACATCAATCCAAATATTCATTCCTCACGAAATACATTGGGCGGTTCTGGGATTCTTTATAGCCTTTGAATACATATTCCCCAACAATCCCCATAAATGTCAGTTGTATGGATCCCAGGAAAAACAGGCCGACAAGCATCGGTTTATAATCGGTCATCAGGCTGGTACTGGAATCTCCAAAAATCATGATTATCCCAAGGATCAGAAAAACAATAGTCCCGGCAAGTCCAAGGTAAAAGCATATCATAATCGGCAGGCGTGAAAATGAAAAAATGGCATCAGTAGCTAATTTCATAAGGTGTTTTAAGCGCATCTTGGGCTTTCCTTCTTTTCTATCTTCCCGATCATAATCCAGGAAACCCTGTTTAAAACCAACGTATGTCCGAAGGCCGGGGAGATAGCGGGTTTTTTCCTTCATTTGTTTCATCGCTTCCAGGGCGTCCCGCTTGATCATCGAAAAATTGCCGATGTTTTCCACATCACTTGTACCAATGACGATGGCAAAAAGTTTGTGGAAAAGAAAAAACATCAATCCCCGAAAGCCTTTTTCAGTTCTAGATTTCCGATAGCCATTGACGATATCGAATGATCCGGATTTCATTTTCTCAAACATATCCTTGATTAGTTCAGGAGTATCCTGTAAGTCCCCATCCATCATAACGGTATATTCCCCTTTCGATCTTTTTATACCGGCAGTAAAGGCAGCCTGATGGCCAAAATTTCTTGACAATTCCACCACCTTCACGCGTGCATCGTTCTTCCGGTGTTCGAGTAGTTTTTGGAGTGAATTATCCTTACTGCCATCATCAACAATGATGATTTCAAAAGGTCGGTCGATTTCTTTCAATGTCGCCAGACTCCGGTAGAGCAATTCATCAATTATTGCCTCTTCATTATAAACAGGAATTACTAAGGAAATCATATAGAACAGTTTGTATCGGCAATTTATAAATAACTTGGATGAATTATTAGTTTTTGCAATTATTGGAGAATAATTTTATTGTTATGGTTTTTCTACCAAGATTAGTGGAGGTTTTGGATTATTTTATTACTGCATCATCAAGCCGCCTTTCGCCCGATCCATAAATGTTACGACAAAAGCGCCATATTCCAATAAACCTTGAAAGGAAAAAACTTTGTGCCAGAACCCGTTTATCCATAGGTCGCTTTTTGGAGATTCATGTGCTGTCAATATGTGCTGTTTGGTCACAAGTGAGACCCTCATAAGGAGATTATACTTCTCCAGACGGTTGTATTTATAAAAACAACGCCAATTATGGGTGTAAAAAAATGATTAAAAAAATGCGCACCTTCACAGGTACGCATTTCATATCAGATCTTATTATAAGATTTACCAGTTCAGAATTTTGTAGAAATCCAGTTCTTCAGGATTGCTGACAAATTCTTTAGCCGCTTCATAATCTGCCGGCTCGATAAATTGTAAGTTATTTTTAATTAAAGTAGTGGCTCCATGACCTTCGATATCTACCAATCTAGGTGGAATCTTTCCATCCTCATTCTGAAGATCTTCAAGATACAATGGCTTAGCTTCCCCAGAAGAACCCACATAAACCATACATCCGGAGGCTCCCTGATTGAAAAGCTCATACACGCCGATGCCCAACAGCGAACAATATACCAAATCATACCCGATAGGTCGCACACATCTCACTTCATAACCGACTTCTACCGGTCTGCTTTTTACATCCAAACCAAGCTCATTCAATTTGGTTTCGATCATTTCATTGAAAATATGCGCTTTGGATACTTTGCCCAACTCAGGATGACCATGATCGTCATATGAGAAACTGATCCCCGAATTCTTAATTTCCTCTTCGCTTAAGGCGTGAAAAACTCCTTCAGAAACAATTGCAGCTCCGTAAGGCACACCTAACACTTTCCTTTTCACCATGGATGAAACAACCAGATTCACAATTTTATCGATTGTAATCTCTGTTTTGTTGAACATCTCAGGAATTACCAGCATTGGAAAGTGGCAAGCTCCACCAATGCCTGCTGCGAGGTGACCGGCTGATCTTCCCATGGCAGAAACGATGAACCAGTTTTCACTTGTTCTTGCATCTTCATAAACGGTATTGCAAATTGCCACACCTGCTTCTTTAGCGCTCTGGTAGCCAAAAGTTGGTGTATTGTCCGGCAATGGTAAATCGTTATCAATAGTCTTTGGCACGTGAATGTTCTTCAATTCATAGCCTTTATCTTTTATATATTTAGCAATTCTGTTTGCAGTAGAAGCTGTATCGTCACCGCCGACGGTAACCAAAAGTTTGACGTTGTTGTCTTTGAAAAAATCAAGGTTGAAGTTGTTTTCAAAATCAGCTTCCTTTGGCTTGAATCTACTCATTTTCAAAGCAGACCCTCCCCGGTTGAAAATATCATCAGCATATAAAAAATCAATATCCACCATTTTTGGGTCCTGCGAAAACAAACCCGAATATCCACCATGTAATCCAATTACTTTCCATCCATTTCTCAGAAATATTTTGGCAACACTACCAACGACTGTATTCATTCCCGGTGCAGGGCCACCGCCACAACAAATTGCTACTGCATTTTTCATCTTTATAAATATTAAAGTTTAACTCAGTTAAAAGCATTATTGACCTGTTTGAAGCCGGTCAAAATCGCTGCAAAAATAATTAATTTTATCCTCAAAAGTAAGGGGGACTTTTGCTAATTGACAAAAGACTGACTTATATCAGGGAATGCTTATTTGAGAATCAAAAACAATTCCGAAGAAATCCTTCCATCTCTATTGTGGGACCTTAAAATGTAGGCTCCATTCCGAAGATGGCCAACATCAAGACTTGAAGTAATGAACTTTTTCACAGGAAATGGGGCTACAATTTTTTGCCCCAGCACAGAAATCAGCTCGACAGTAAGATCCTGGTTTGCTTTTATATGTAGGCCGGTAGCGCCCTTAATTGGATTCGGATAAATATTGACCTCAATAGATCCATCACTTCCCCCGGGATTGCCAATGGATGTGTTCCTAAATAATTGAAGTCCGCCCCGAACGCCACCCACAACGAGGCTTTCAGTTCCCACATTGAACAAATCAGCAGCAGAAACCCATGAATGAGCATCGAATCTCATGCCCTCTCCCTGATTCGTAATACTATTGTTATACGTCAAATCAACATACCTTGGCTCCGTCTCAATTTGTTGCTGGAAATCAAAATAAACCCTTCCTTCTCCACTATAATCTGTTGTGATCAAATCAGCCTTACCATTCAGGTCAAGGTCGCTAATTGTTGCTACCAGGCTTTTTCTTTCAAACATAAAATCACGTTCAATGCCAAGAAACGCCGGATCGATGAGTTCAAAGGTATTGTCACCTTTATTGCCATGGTATTCCAGGGCGCCGTCGGCTTTCCCAAGCAATAAGTCTAAGGCTCCATCTTCGTCAACATCGTAGAAAACAGGGCTGTCTCCATGATTCATCACGTCATCTTCCACCTGAATTTTCTCTTTTATATTTATATTAAAAAAAACAGCCTGATCAGCGGCAGCCTGATTGATAAATAACCATGAGATCAATTCAGAGGTCTGGATTTGCATCCCGGTATAAACCAAATCCAGTGCGTGATCACCATTAAAATCAACTAAATTTATTTTTGGATCAATGAGCTGCAGAGAAGCTAAATCAAGATAGTTTTTATTTTTTATTTTAAATGAAGGATTAGCCGGCGTCCCTGAATTTTCAATTTCAATAACATAACCACTAAAATTACTACCGGTCCAATACCCGTTTGCGGCAACTAACATATCGATTTTTCCATCGGCATTCAGATCAGTCAGGGCAGGCATGGAATTTTCACCGAAATCATTCATCTGATGTTGAATAAAATCGCTTTTCTGAAAAACAAAATTGGGATTGGCGTTTGTCCCCTGGTTTTTATAGTACCAATTTGAATTTGCAAAATCAATTTTAAAATCAATATTTTCTTCAAAACCAGGTGATACGATCAAATCCTTTACTCCATCAAAATCCAGATCCTCATAAAAGGCAATGGGATAAACATGGAAATTGACTGGTTGAATATCATCCGGAAACTTATCGGAAAAATCTATCATATAGGCGCTGTCTGCATCGCCCAAATTTTCAAAGAAGTACAGTTCCTCACATTGCTCATGACCTGCCAACAAATCTTTGTCTCCATCCCCATCGGTATCGATCGCCAAAAGCGCTTTTCCTCCGATATGAGCAACCCTTCCATTTGAAATATCGCCACAGGTTTCTCCGTTAAATGCGAAAAGATTGCAATCGCATTCCTCAAACTCTCCCCAGGTTCTGGTGTAAATCTCATATTCCAATGCATCGGCATGTCCATAAAGCTCCTGACTGAGGTTTTTATTGAACCTGATGTATCCGCCAATCGCAAAATTATAAACCAAAATATCTATGTCTCCATCACCATCAATATCTGTGATGGCAGGCAAATCGGCTGAGTTTGCAATTAAATTAATCTTTCCCGAAAATCCGGTCGTAAACAGTGGATCGGCTACTTTTTCCCATTGAGCTGACTGACCCGATATAGAAATATTTTTAAAAACAACGATACCCCGATCTCCATTAGAAAAAATGTCCTTTTTGCCATCCTGGTTATAATCCACAAACAACACCCAGCCTGCCGGTATTTCCGGGATCAGCACACACAAATCATTTGATGGCACATAGCGATTTGCCTCTGCCCGAAAAACCTGATATACATTTGCACTTCGATCATATAGCACCAACTCTTCCGTTCCATCGCCATCCAAGTCTGCTTTATTATACTGACATGAATTTAATCCCCCACCCCAGCTAAGATCAAAATTATCCCCTTCATACTCTACGGGGACATCATAAATCTGTTCAAACACCAACTGGCATCGGCCAAAAACCGGAATGATAATTAAAAGTATCGCGAGAATTCTCTTCAAAAGTCTTTGCATTTGTTCGTTAAAAAATTACCGCTACCCATATCTTTTGTTATTGAAACAATATATCTTGCCTGAAAAATTCAAGGTCGAAATATATAGACATAATAGCTCAATTCATTCAGATCAAAAAGTAAACGAATTTTTTTAAATAAAGATCTATGATCGGAAAAATATATCAGATTTTTTTGAAAAGCACAGGCATTTGCACTGACACCAGATGCATTTCTGAAGGCAATCTCTTTGTCGCATTGAACGGTCCAAATTTTAATGCGAATAAATTTGCGGCGCAAGCCATCGAAAAAGGAGCAGTGGCGGCGGTAATTGACGATGAAGCCTACGCCATTCCCGGAAAAACAATACTTGTGGAAGATGGACTCCAGGCTCTACAAGAACTGGCCTTAGCCCATCGAAAAAATCTTAAAATCCCAATTATTGGCATTACAGGTTCGAATGGAAAAACTACCACCAAAGAACTGGCCCATGCTGTATTGAACTCCACCTTCCATACTTTTGCCACAACGGGCAATCTGAACAATCACATCGGTGTACCGCTGAGCTTGCTTTCTATCACCAAAGATCATGAACTGGCCATTATAGAAATGGGCGCGAACCACATTGGAGAAATTGCCCTTTTATCATCGATTGCCAGACCTACACATGGATTGATTACCAATATTGGGAAAGCACATACCGGGTTGTTTGGAGGTTTTGAAGGGGTGATCCGTGCAAAAAGTGAGCTTTATGATTTCTTCATTAAGAACAACGGGACAGTCTTCATCAACCAACATCAGGCAATTCTCATGAATATGAGTAAGCGAATTAAAAATGCGGTTTTCTACCCAAATGAAAAAAGCTATTACCCATGCAGCATAATCGGCGCTGATCCGTATGTGGAAATAAAAACCGAACTTGGGAATGTTGTGAAGACCAATTTATTGGGAATGTATAATTTCGAAAATATCGCTACTGCATTATGCCTGGGTAAATATTTTAAGGTTCCCGAAGAGAAGGCGAATCAGGCCATCGCTTCATTCACCCCGGAAAACAACCGCTCCCAAATCATCAAAAAGGGCAATAATACCATTATTCTTGATGCATATAATGCCAATCCCTCTTCGATGGAAAAAGCATTGGAAAATTTAGCCCAGATAAAGGCATCGAAAAAAGTAGCGATTATCGGTGATATGTTTGAACTAGGTGATGATACCCAATCCGAGCATCAGCGGATTGGAGACCTACTAAAAGAATTCAATATAAACGATGCGATTTTTTGTGGTGAATCCATGAAACATGCTTATGAATCATTTGGCAAAGGAGTTTACAAGAAAACCAGAGAATTGTTAATTGCTTATTTAAAAGAAAATAAATTTTCAGATTCAACTATATTGATCAAAGCCTCGCGTGGAATGGAGCTGGAGAATGTTGTGGAGTTTATTTGAGAAGATTGATGAATGATTGATGGGAGATCAATAAGAGATTGAAAACGGTAATTTGCTTTGCAGAATGTTGGCGTTTATTCGTAACCAAGAAAACCAGAGAAATGAAAAAAGTTTTTTACTAGTTTTAATAAAAACTGCATGCATTGCATGTGGAGAAAAAGAGAATATTATTGAACTTGATGAAAAAATCATTTTGGATACAGACATGGGGTCAGATTGCGATAATGTTCGGGCTTTAGCGCTGTTAAACGAATATTCCAATCAAGAAAAAGCAGAAATACCAGGAGTAATTTATAGCTCTGGCGCTATTCCTTATGGTGTTGGGGTGATTGATGCAATAAACAAATACAATGGGAATAATAACATTCCTATTGGTGCAAATTATGATAAATCGCTTGGTGACCCAGTGGATGAAATGGAGGCAGAAAAGCTATCGAAGGATACGAGCGCCTTTAAAAACAGATTCATTTTAAATACAGATGTGCCCGAACAAACCCAACTCATCAGGAGCCTAGTGTCTGAGCAAAAAGATAATAGTGTAGTATATGTTACTATAGGTCATACAAAAGGCTTATACGATTTTTTGACATCTGAACCTGATACAATTTCTGATTTATCAGGGTATAAACTTGCAAAAAAGAAAATAAAAAAATGGGTTGCTTTAGGCGCCCTTAATGCGTGCAACAAAGAGGGATATCATGTTAAAGATTGGAATTTCTTTTTCAATGGAACTGATTCTTACACCAAATACCTTGTAGATAATTTTCCTAATCCAATATATTTTGTAGACGGCGGAAATAATGTCATGACAGGTTAATCACTTGCAAACACCCCTAATGGAAATATAGTTAGAACGGCATATCGGGATTGGTTATGGAATGTTGAAAAAAAGACTCCAGGGCACCTCTATATGAACAAAGACCAAGTTGGAATTTAGTAACAGTATATTTTGCGGTTGAGAAATCAAACGAGTATTTTGACATAAAGGCCAACGGCTACCTTGATTTTGATATTGAAAAGGGGTGTAAATGGATTAAAACGGATACTATTTCCAATCATAATTTTGTAATGCAAAAAAAACGGAATCGCTGAAAAGTTTTCTAATTATCTAAACAGGATGATTTCAAAACCATAAAATGAATAGGCATTAGCGCTAATGTATATGGATTATGGCAGGGTTTGTAGACTATTCAAGCGCTCTACCTCGCTTTAAGTTGGTGTAATTTGACAGGAAAGCGCCTCGAAATCCGACACTACTCATTCATCAAGCAATATATTCAAACCTTAATCAGGATATCAATGGAGCCCTGATATGAGGAAAGGTCTTTATAACCACATAAAATCAAGCAAATACCGGCTTCCATGTAGTATTCGAACGGTTCGTTTACTTGTGGGTCCAGACCAGCCTTTTTTAATTTCCTTCCGGAGATCTTCACTACTTCTATGACGGCAAACCTGATGCAAGCGAATTATATTTTCTACAAGAAAAAAATACTCCCCCCATCAAAAAGAGGCCCATCGTGCAATTGAACGATCTCCAAACCAGCTTCATCAATAAACTCCCTGATCCGGCTATCCGGATCTGAAAAAGCCAGATTACCATTGAAAAATATGTGTCCATCAAAAATCCCATTAGTGCCTCCGAACAATCCATGCTTGAATCCTGGTAATTCGATCGACTCAGGATTTACATACATTACTTGGAGTCCTTCTCCGAACAGTACCTTTTCGATATTTCGATCCGAAGTGAGAAATCGATCGCATGAAAGCGCTGTTAATGAACAGCGGGTAAAGGCCTGACGGGTATGAATTGGCTTCTTGTTTTTATTCAATTTTCGGATCACAGGGTCCGTTTTTTTTAGTTGATGAATAAAATGACTTGTGGTACTTACGCAATTATAACAGGTACTTGAGTCATTCGTGAGTTTCACTTCCGATTCGCCAAAATGAAAATCAATACCATGTGCTATCATTTTATCGATCACATATGCAGGTGTGTTTGGCGCGACAATCAGGTGTTCCGCATCCTGAAACATAAAAATATCAGGATGACCTTCCAGTGGTGGCATCACAAGTTTAGGCGCTCTGAAAAGTAGCACTTCGGCAAAAGGTTCCAACTTACCAATTGCTTTGTCTGACGATCGATAATCAATGATAGCTAACATGATATTGGTAACGAGTACACATGTTATCTTCCAGGAATTTGACATTACGGAAATTCTTCATCAGCATCTCCCGATTGATTCCTTTAAAACCAATGGCGTAATTTAGTTGCTTCGGAGCAACCGAAATACAAATATCCTTTTGAGAAATTGAATTAATTTTCATCAATTCCTCTTGCCATATTTTTGTCAGGACCAATTCCTTAAATGAAGCATGAAAGGGCCCGTCAATATACCCTTTGCCATCAGTCAGATCTTCAGAAGGGTGAAGTCCAACCCTCAATATCTTCACATCACTTTCTTCAAACATCCTAAGAATGATAGCACACCAATTCGTAGCCATTTCGATCGTAAGCGGTATATACTCGCCTTTGGCATACATATTAGCAAGCTCTGTATTCTTTATAACCAAAGTCGGGTAGATCCGTGTATTATCTGCTCCTAAAGAAATAAAATCCTTTGCTGTCTGAATTGATTTTTCCGGATTATCCCCCGGCAAACCGGTCATCATTTGCAAGCCCAGTTCAAATCCGAATGATTTAATCAAACGGGCAGCATCAAAAATCGCCTCTGCATCATGCCCTCTGCCAGACCATTCCAGCACCTCATCATCAGTAGACTGAGCCCCCAACTCAATGCACCCCACATGAAAAGACTTTAGCATTATGAGAATCCCTTCATTAATATAATCCGGACGTGTAGACAGTCGAATACTTTTTACTTTTCCTTCGGCAATGAAGGGCTCAACGGCAGAAAGATATGCTTCTTGTGTTGATAGCATCAACCCGGTAAAACTCCCCCAAAAAAATGCCACTTCCACATGGTTCTCCCAATAATTAATTGTTGCTAAATATTGATTGATAATACCAGGCACTTTATATTAGCCCCGATTAAATGTAAGCAGAAAAAATCCTTAAAAATAGTTATAATGGAAGAAGGAAAAACTGCAAAAATGGAAGACCATAAGCCGAGACGTCGAATTAGCAGAAAGCAAAAA
>SDBV01010831.1_pt1 | contig 11916 bp, 11 predicted proteins | sample 2277081 | NCBI WGS metagenome assembly SDBV01 (sample SAMN10402039, study PRJNA504765) | marine sediment metagenome | isolation source: marine sediment core GS10_PC15, 223 cmbsf | place: Arctic Ocean: Southern Knipovich Ridge | collected 2010
GCGACCACTCCGAAACTCCCAGAATCTTTATCAGATCGATATTCGTTCTGGGAGTTCTATTACCCGCCAACTAACCGCATCGCCAGGCTAGGCAGCGCCTTACGAACTTCTGCAAGGCAGACTCTGTAAGGTCATGGCACGGCGATCTACACATCACCCGCTGCAAGGGCAAGGCACACAATTATCGATGATCTGTCTGCCGGTTCCGAAGATCGGCTTCTGGCCGCACTGCGACCTATGGCTGGATCGCGCGAGTTAGCGATGGGTGAATCTATGCGAAAGGCATAAAACGACCCGAAGCGGCCGGTCGCCTTTCTCACGAGCAGGCGCTAACCTTGCCTGATGACTCACCGGGTATGGATCGTTGCCCTCCCCGTCGGCCGCCCGGCAGGGCGACCGCTATCGACCGTTTGAATCCGCAACCCAAAACGGGCGCTCAAAACGCCCAACCGACCACCAAATGACGGACGCTCAACGTTTGACATGAGAGGAGGCTGCTTGGCCTCGCGGCTCCGCTCGACTGAAGGCTTAGGCCTCGGGTTGATGGCAAACCACTTCGATGTTGTGTCCGTCGGGACCAATGACAAAAGCTGCATAGTAGTTCGCGTGGTAGCGCGGGCGCAGACCCGGCGCACCATTGTCCTGGCCACCCGCCTCCAGAGCCGCGCGATAGAAAGCGTCGACTTGCTGGCGGTTCTCGGCCACGAACGCCAGGTGAAGATGCGCCGGCTTCTCATCGGTCTGGAGCAGGCACAACGAAGTCTTACCATCGGAGCTAAGCTCGATACCACCCTGCCTCTCCATGACAACAGCTAGGCCCAGCGGTTCCAGTGCCTTGAGGAAGAACGCTTTGCTCGCTGCATAGTCGCTGACTCCGAATACGACGTGGTCAAACATGAGTCCTCCTGAAGTGCGCAGGCCTGTGCATGGCCTAATTTGATTTATAGATTACCGGAATCTTGTCATGCGTAGCCACAGATCCCGCGAAGAGGCGGGATGTCCGGCAATGGCCCGACAGGTTGCGCAGACCATGAAAGATCTGCGCTGTGTGACCGGATGACCGCGAAAACTCTAGCAGATCTTACTGTGCAGGCGTCGCCAGCACAGTCAGCTTCGACTCCTTCACGCCAGCTTGCCCGGTTTGGTCGTCGACCAGTTGGAGTTTGTTACGCGCATACATGATGCCCATCTTGACCTCCTGCCAGACGTAATAGCTCTTGCCGGCAACCACGTCGAAGTCCAGTGTGGAGTTGTTCTCAGCCGCGGAGATCAGCTGATGGTGTCCCGGTGCGACCTCTTCATAAAGATAAGTCTTGGCAGCCGTCTCACCGATCGGCTTGCCATCGAGCGAGACGTCCATCTTGACGCCCGCTCCCATGCTCTCATTGCGATACACGTAGACCGCGGCCTTGTCCTGCGGCGCGTTAAACGTCTTCAGCGTGGCATCCCGCTGCGAATCTCCCATCGGTACGGACGCGCAGCCGCCCATAACGAGAAGTGATGCAAACGACATAGCGATGAAAGTACGCTTGAACTGCATGTGTGGCTCCTCTTTTGAATTGGAACGGCGCAACCGTGTAGCTTCGGAGAACGGTTGCGGAATCTGAGCCTTCTACGGCGCGTAGCGGCGTCCTCGATTTAACGGCAGATCTTTCTGAACCTTGAGCTACCTTGAGGCACCCCTAGCCGCCACAGCGTTAGGTGAACGACCTTCATCAAAAGAATCGACAGCGTGAATCGAACGTTCAGGCGAGCTTCGTCGCTGCGAACAACACGTGTCCACCGCCTGAACGTGACGCGCCACCTTCCCCGGTTGATCGTGCGGCCGTCGTTGTCTGTTCAACGTAGCGGGAAAGCAAGCTGCGACCGATAACATCATCGATCTCGATGAAGCCCAGCTTGCGTAGCTTTTCGTGCAACGCCGGAGGATCGAAATAGCTGAGAAATGGTTCGCCGGCGGCAGCCACACGCGCCGCTCTTGCCTGGTGCAACGCCAATAGCTCCGTGGAAAACGAAGCCGGAGGATCGCTGTAGTCGAACACCACTTCGGCGCCGCCAGCGAGACTGGCAATTGCGCCCAGCGTCTGGTCAATCGCTTTCTGCGTCAAATAAGGAACGACGCCGAGCCAGATGAAAAACGTTCGCTGCGTTGGGTCGAAGCCGACCGCATCGAGCCCATTCAAGAGCGTATCCGTTTCGAAATCGACGGGCGCGTAGATCAGTGAATCCGGGCGCTCTATGCCGGCTTGCTCAAGCCGTCTTTGTTTCCATGCTTGTGTGGCCGGATGATCGACTTCGAAAATACGAGCATTGCTGGGGAGTCGGCTACGATACGCAAACGTATCCAGGCCCGCACCGAGTATCACGATCTGCCGCACACCGCGCTGGTCAACGGCGCGCCCGAGGGCCGCTTCGGCGTAGCTTGACCGGGCCGCGATGAACAATCGGATTGCGCGTCTGGACGTTTGCAATTCGTCGTCATGCTGCACGTCCTCGGCCTTCATTCCTACTATCGCGAGGGCGAGCGGGTCGCTGAAAATTTTTCCCTCTTCCACCACCTGATGGACGGCTCGATGGATAGCCGCAGCAAATGCTGTACGGCTCGGTTCCTGTTCTCTCATTTCATTCCCGATGCATATCGTGTATCACAGGTTCGGAAGGTAAAGCCGCTTGCCCGCGGCCTATCGGCCGGCAGCTTCAGGCGAGAAACCGCGGCTTTCGAATAGCCGCTCCGATGCGTCGTTCCCAACGGTAATCATCGCACAGCATTCCAGATAGCCGAGCGCCACGAGCGATAACAGCGCTGCGTCCACCAGGCTTCCACCCTCACCCGCTCGCTTGTGTGAAGGTGTAGTGGCTACCACGGCAATGACTGGGCAACCATACGGTTTGTAGTCGCAAACGAGGCATGCGGATCGAAGACCGCCCGCTTCTTCAATCGCCCACGATGCCGCGGGAATCCATTCGCCGTATCGACCGGCGACGATTGCTGTTGCCTTTGATTCGTATTGGGTCGCAGCCTGACCGGCATCGTCGATCGTTCCAAAGAACGCGTCAAAAAAGAGCGCACCCAGTGCAGTTACGTCCTCCGGCGTCACGTTGCGGAGATTGGCAGGTCTCACGCCCGCGTCAGAATTGGCCAGCAGCGTCCGCTTCCAGAGTCGGGAGTTACGCTCGTGTGTCTCATCTGACATGGTGCGTTTGTCCACGAAGGTCATTGAACATAAGGTCGCGGCCGGATCTCAACATCGAATTGACGTTTGTCACGTACTACCGACAAAGTGACCGGCGTGTCGGCACTCGAAGCAACCTGGCTGTGAAGCCTACCCAGCACGCTATCAGACACCTGCTCGCCATTGATCGCGAAGACCTTGTCGTCAACCGACAGTCCCGCCTCTGCGGCCGGCGAATCCGGACGCACGTATTTGACCACGGCGATGTTTCCAGCCCAGGATGTGAAACCAAATCCAGCGTGATTATAAAAAGGCGAAAACGGTTGATCGCGCCGGGAAGGAGCCGATGCCCAGATCTTTCGTTGCGAATAATCAATCGTCAATTGGCCGCCCGAAAACAGCGGCGTACCGGCATTCGCTCCGGTGTCGCTATTGGTGTCTGGACCAGTCCTTTGATTCGTGAAGATACCGACCACATCGGTCGAGTCGCGAGTACCGATAGACAAACGCCGGACTACCCCAAGCAATGCAGGACTTCCGGCATCGCCTATTCCTCCAACCCGCATTCCCACGTCATAGAGACGGGTTGCCATCGCGCTCGGGTGATTCTTCGTAAAGGCTGCAGCCACGAACAACGGTGCGCCGTTACCCGTATCGATCCAGATGCTGGTTGGAACACCGTTGAGCTGGCCCTGCACGCCAGGAACGGTATTGTCCAACGTAAAGGGGATCGGGTCGGCGGCGTCGCCGGCCGCATCGTGGTCCGACGCGAGCGTGAATCGGCCGCCTTCAAAATCGAACGTGGACCGGAACCGCGACAATACCTCGTATCCGATCGTTCCGCCTATAGCCGATTTACCGATGTCGTCTGGCCCATCGAGGACCTGCGCAAACTGATTCTCGATGTGCGCGGACCCAATCCGAAGATCGTCGACATGGACGAACTGAATCGAAGCTGCCGCGCCGGTCACACCGGTTTGATAGCCGTGCCCGGCACGTTTCAGCTTTGCAAGTGCAGCGACCCTGGCTGTCAGCATTAACGAACCGCCCGTGTCGACGATCATCTTGATCGGGCCATGTCCATTGACGAAAACATCCACCATAGGCTGACCCTCGACGGTCATTGGCACGGTGGTTTGCCGCTGCCCGTTCTCGATCCAATGGTCTTGCACGGACTCGCCTGGCCAGGCTGCGAGCGCGGCGATCCGGGTCGAACTGACGCCACGCTTGATGTGCTCAGTGACAAACACCCATCTGTTTCCGTCGCGATCGATCCGCGTCTGCCGGCACGCAAATTCACGAAGGGTATCGTCCCGACAATACGTCAAGCTCGTCGTAGCAAGGTCGGGCTCGTCTCGACGTGTCCACTTGACGACATGACGTGTCGCTCTCGACACCCAGACATGCATCACTTTCCCGCCGGCTGGCACCACCGCAAGCTCATCCAGTGTGTCGTGTGCGGTGGATAAGGTCTGGACGTAAGCCACGTCTGCCGGCCAGCATCGATTGGCCAATCCTCCGCCTGCCCAGTAGGCGTCGTCGACAAGTCCTTGGCGAAATCCAATGAAGTCGGCTTTTCTTGGCGCACGATCCCGATCCGAGATCCACGCGATTTCGTTTGCCACGCCGACACTGAAATTTTCGGGCCCAACGCCGAAAACGCGAATGGCCGCCGTACGAGAGGCGGGATCCGCAACAACCTGAAAGCGCCCTTTCATATCGTTTGCCAGCACCGTGCCTTCGATCTCAACGGTTTGACACAGGTCGGATTGATGTTTGACGAGCTGCCGCACGATTGAGAGATCGTCAGTGGTTGGTTTCGACTCCTGCAGGGCTTGAGCAGAGGCCGCCCAGGAGTACGTAAGCAGCGTAAGCACAAATGCCGCAGCGAGCGTCTTGAACACTGCGTGGCTTGACGTCCATGTACGCCGCGTCAGCACCAATCCGGTCACCTTTTGCGACATCAGCCACTCCTCAATAGCGTTCTGCAGATCAGAGTACGCGTCGCCGCGACGAAAAGGCGTGCAAACACAAGAGCCTCCCGACTGCAAGATCTGCGTCAGTACCTTGCGACCATCACCTTGTTCTCGTGCCTGATACCGTCGAGTTCAAAGTACGCTATCCCTTCCTGCGTCATCCCACGGGAATGATAGAAAGAGATTGCCTTTTCGTTTCGCGAGTTAACCATGAGCCAGAATGCACGATTTCCGGTTCTTGCCTCTGCAATGCCTTTTGCATGATTCATCAAGGCCGATCCGATTCCACGACCGGAAAAAGAATCCTGGACATAGAGTGTTTCAATCTCGATGGGAACGTCCGCATGGTGCGAGTCAAAGCGTATGACTATATATCCGGCAAGATTTCCTCCTGTCTCTGCAACCAACAGAACGACGCCCGGATCGTTCACTAGAGTCAGGATTCTTTCGGTCGTAAATGTTTTCAGAACATATTGCGCGATGGGCTCAGATACGCCCGCCTCTGCATAGGTCTGTACCCACACATGAGCTCCGAGCACCGCAAGACGCGCAGCGTCTTCCGGCCTGGCTGTTCTTGTCGAATACGTAGTTTTCATTTTTGTTCTTTTTTCGGAGTTCGTTGGCAAAGGTGGGTTTGATGAGCCGACACGCTGATGAATGTAGCGTCTGTCCAACGATTCGGGAGCCCGTTCACTAGAAGTCCGAGAGCCTATCCGTTCGCCCGTTGGTTGTACGTCGGTCCTCACTCCCCGACATTATCAGCAAGCCAGCGAATCGCCGCATGGTGGCCGGGCAACACGTCACGGCTAATGTCATCCATCAACCGCCGCCCCCTATTGCTGTTAGTGAGCAACACCACCCCCGCCTGGTGCTCGAGGCTCCCCATTACAAAGGCTCGCACACCTGACATTTTGCCCCACTGAAAAAACGTTCTTCGGCTTGGCTCGACTCCCCAACCCAGCCCCCAGCCTATGTCCGCCTCGGTTGCCGATGGCTCGCCGTCCAGGTGAACGATCGCCCCCTTGGGTACCATGACATTCGCGCTCAAGAACTGCTCCCAGGTGGATGCCTTCAGACGTTCGCCGCGCAGTATCGCCGCCACGAACGCGCCGTAATCGCCAGCGGTCGTATGGAGCGTATAGGATGCGTTGGCCGATGGAGGACGATGCATCTCGATCTGCTTTTCCGCTTCATGCGGGCTGGCCATGTTGCCGAGAAATCGATCACACCACTCGAGACTCGACGAGTCCATCGCCAGCGGCGCGAATACAAGGCGCCGTACGGTTGCTTCCAGTCGTTCGCCGGTCCGGGTTTCAATGGCAGACTGCATCAGCGAAAAACCCAAACTGGAGTAGCTGAACCAGGAACCCGGTCGAAAATACATGCGCACGGGCTCCTTCCCGCGAATGTTTTGCAGACCACAGGTGTGCGTCAGCACGTGGCGGAAGGTGACAAGAGCTGACATCGGATCGTCAGGCACGATTGCCGGGATCGAGCGCGAAAGAGGCTCGTCGAGATCCAGCACGCCGGAATCGGCAAGCTGGAGCACGGCGTATGACACGAGTGGCTTGGTGAGGGATGCCGCGGGAAACACGGTATTCACATCGACGGGAACGGCCGTGTTCTGATCCCTTAGACCCGCGGCGGCTACCTCTATTGATCCGTTTCGCAAGACTGCTACAGACGCGCCCGTCACCGATCTGTCGGCCAGCAAGGGCTGAAGTCGGAGATCGAACGGCGATTTCGATTGATCCATTTGTCCTCTCGTGGTTCGAGATCAAACAGGGCGGTGAGTTTATTGATTGTCACCAGCGGGGCATCGCAGCGGATTGTCGACGATTTTCAGAGGTGTGTCGAACGACCGAGCGGTTGAACAAGTTCATCCAGTGATGCAGCGAGGTCGAGAGACCCATTACCCCCTCATCCCCCTCATCCCCCTCATTTACCCCATTCTCTTGAAGAATAGGCCTTATGAGCAATCGGGTGGTTATCGTTCCTGGCAGCGGCAGCTACGATGAACCTTCTGTTCACGGTCATGCACGAGACCCGCCTGAATCGACGCGCTCCGATCAACTACCTTTCGCACCGCGAAGACATCCGATGCCCAATCTCGACGTCCTCTTCAATTCCTACCGGCTAAACGCCCTCACCTTGCCGAACCGCGTCGTCATGGCGCCGATGACTCGCTCCATGTCGCCGGGCGGCGTGCCGACCACCGAGGTCGCCAGCTACTATCGCCGCCGCGCGGAGAATGGCGTCGGTCTCATCATCACAGAGGCGGCCGGGATCGGCCGTCCGGCGGCGCTCAATGAGCCTGACATGCCCCGCTTTCATGGCGAAGCGGCGCTCGCAGGCTGGCGGAAGGTCGTGGACGAGGTTCACGCGGCGGGTGGGCTCATCGCGCCGCAACTGGTTCATGTGGGACATAAGCGCTCTAACCTGACACCGGACTGGATACCGCCGGCGCCCTATGAAAGCCCCTCAGGGCTTTCAGTGACAGGCGAACGCGTCAGTCAGCCGATGAGCGAAGCTGATGTGGCCAATGCCATCGACGCCTTCGCGCGCGCGGCGTCGGACGCCGAACGGCTCGGGTTCGATGCCGTAGAGCTGATGGGCGCGCATGGCTACCTCATCAATCAGTTCTTCTACGATCATCTCAACTTGCGCAACGACGGATATGGCGGCTCGACGCTCGTCGAACGCTCGCGCTTCGTGGTCGAAATTCTGAAGGCTGTGCGGATGGTGGTCAGCCCCGGTTTCCCGGTGATTCTTCGCCTTTCGCAATGGAAGCCAAAAGACTTCAGCGCACGGCTCGCCGAGACGCCGAAGGCGCTGGAACAGTGGCTTAGCGTGCTCGTCGAAGCCGGCGTGGACGCCTTCCATCTCTCGCAGCCGAAATTCTGGCAGCCCGCCTTCCCTGAGATCGATGCGGAACTGAACCTTGCCGGCTGTGCGAAGAAGCTAACGGGCGTCACCGCAATAACCGTGGGCGCCGTCGGCCTGTCTGGTGACGTCTATGAATCTCTTGGAGGCAAGATCGCCCAACCGACGCCGCTGAACGGACTGCTCGCGCGGCTGGAGCGCGGCGAGTTCGATCTGGTGGCGGTCGGACGCGCTTTGCTGCAGGACCCTGCCTGGCTCGAGAAGGTACGGCAAAAGCGCATCGACCAGCTTGCCGACTTCACGCCGGCCGCATTTGCCACCCTGCGTTAGTCACGGCGGGAACCGCTGACCGGATGAAGAAGGACCTCCATCCGATCCTGAACCGCTTCGATTTACTTGCTATCGTCCTTGATCTGCGGCAGCGCCAACGCCTCACCCGGCGCGAGCAAGCCGACGTCGGAATAGATCACCAGCTTCGCACGCGTATCCGTGATATCCAGATTCCGCATCGTCAACTGGCCGATCCGGTCGCGCGGCGAGAACGTCGATGCGACCTTCTCCATCGAAAGCCGCTCCGGCTGGTACGTCAGGTTCGGCGACTTCGTGCTGAGGATCGAGTAGTCGTTCCCGCGGCGCAGTTCGACCGTGACTTCGCCCGTGATCGCGCGCGCCACCCAGCGCTGTGCCGTTTCGCGCAGCATGATGGCCTGCGGGTCGAACCAGCGGCCCTGATACAGCAGCCGGCCCAGGCGCCGGCCGTTTTCGCGGTACTGCTCGATGGTGTCTTCGTTGTGGATGCCCGTGACAAGACGCTCATAAGCGATGTACAGCAGCGCGAGTCCCGGTGCTTCGTAGATGCCGCGGCTCTTCGCCTCGATGATCCGGTTCTCGATCTGGTCGCTCATGCCGAGACCGTGGCGGCCGCCGATGCGGTTCGCCTCCAGCAGCAGTTCGACGGCATCCGTGTACTGAACGCCGTTAAGCGCAACCGGATGGCCTTCTTCGAAGCGGATCGTGACTTCTTCCTTGGCGATCTGCACGTCATCGCGCCAGAAGGCGACGCCCATGATCGGATTGACGATCCGAATGCCGCTTTCGAGGCTTTCGAGGTCCTTCGCTTCGTGCGTCGCGCCGAGCAGGTTCGAGTCGGTGGAGTACGCTTTTTCCGCCGACATCTTGTATTCGAAGCCCGACTGGCGCATGAACTCGGACATTTCCGCGCGGCCACCCAGTTCGTCGATGAAGGCCTGGTCGAGCCACGGCTTGTAGATCTTCAGTTCCGGATTGACGAGCAGGCCGTAGCGGTAGAAGCGCTCGATGTCGTTACCCTTGTACGTGCTGCCGTCGCCCCAGATGTTGACGCCGTCTTCCTTCATGGCGGCGACCAGCATCGTGCCGGTCACCGCGCGGCCGATCGGCGTCGTGTTGAAGTAGGTCACGCCGGCGGTCGAGATGTGGAACGCGCCCGACTGGAGGGCCGCGATGCCCTCGGCCACCAGTTGGGCACGGCAGTCGATCAGTCGCGCGCCTTCCGCACCGTACTGGATCGCGCGGCGCGGAATCGACTCGTAGTCGTCCTCGTCGGGCTGGCCGAGGTTGGCCGTGTAGGCGTACGGGACGGCGCCCTTGAGTCGCATCCAGTGCAGCGCGGCGCTGGTGTCGAGGCCGCCGGAGAAGGCGATGCCGACTTTCTGGCCGGCCGGGAGACTTTCGAGAATTGTACTCATGTGGAAAACCGCTAGATCGAGGTAGGGAGAATGACGTGCGACCTGAAAGTATCGGCTTTGCCCGGCTTTCAGGCAAGTCCGGCGTAGAGGCGTGGCCCCGCGAACCCTAGATCATAGCTGAATTGCGCCGCGGCGCCGCCGTTAGCCCTCCCGCTGCGGCACCAGGTGCTTCTCGAACAGGACGCCAGGCGGCTCATCCTCGCCGAAATCGTGTGACGACAGCAAGGTGTAGCCGCTTGTCTGGTACAGCCCGACGGCTTCGGGCTGGCGCGGGCCCGTGCCGAGGTACACGCGCGTGTAGCCCTGGCGGAGCGCCTGCGCCTCCAGTTCGGCCAGCACACGGCGGGCAAGGCCCTGCCGGCGGTGGTTGCGGCTTGCCCAGATGCGCTTGAACTCGGTCGTGCCGGGGTCGGCATGGGGCATGAAGGCGCCGCCCGCGATGGCCTGCCCGTCGCGCAGCAGCAGCACGAAGGCGCCCTGCGGCGGCGCGAACGCCTCGGCAGGATAGCGCTGCATTTCTTTCGCGATCTCGTCCTTGTCGACGAGGCCGGCGTAGCGGCTGCTGTACTCATAGGCCAGTTCCTCGAGCAGAGGCTGGGCCAATGGGTCGTGAACCGACACGTAAACAAAGCGGTCGTCCGGCACGGTTGGACTCTGCGGCGAGGCAGCGGCTGTGGAAGTCAAGGTGGCGTCGGTCATAAGGTCAATCACTCGATCCGGCAAGATGCCCAGCACGGCTAGGCGGCAACGGACTGGCCCGCGGCGGCGGGCCGCCAGCCCAGTTCGGGGGCGACGCGCGTGACGAAGTCCTCGAGAATCTGCTGATAGTTTTCGAACGGCAGATCATACGGCAGTTCGAGACGCAATTCGCTGACCTGCGCGACGACCGGATCGTCAAGCAAGCGGTCAACGATTTCGTCGGCCGTACCGACCAGATCCGGCGCAAATAGCGTGCGCCGCTCGCCGTGCGGCGTCAGCGTGCGCGCGTGGCGTCCCTCGGCGAACTCGCGGTAGCGCTGCCGCGTCTGGGCGTCGGCGCCGTCGATCGGCACGATCACGCGCCCCAATGCGATCCGCGGGGCCCGCGCTTCGCTCCAGTGCGAGCGGAACAGGTCGAGCTGGCTTAGCTGCGCCGTGCGGTAGTCGTCGGTGCCCTCGCCCGTCGTGATGTTGCCGATCAGCAGATTGAAGCCGTTGCGGCCGGCCCATTCGATCGAGCGCCGCGAGCCGCCGCCATACCAGAGCCGCTCGGTCAGCCCCGGCGCATACGGGCTCACGCGCGGCCGCACGCGGCCCGCCGCCGATTCGACGAAGCTGTCCTCGCCGCCGAGCCATTCGCCCGCGAGATTGCGGCGCAAGCGCTCGACGCGCGCGTGCGAGAAGTCGATCAGCTCGGGATTCGCATCGAAAAGCCGGTCGCCGAGCAGGATGCCGTGCGCGGGAGCGCCCGCGCTGAGGCCAATGTTCAGGCGCCCGCGCGACAGCACATCCACGGTCGCAAGATCCTCGGCAAGGCGAAACGGGTTCTCATACCCCATCTGGATGACCGCCGCGCCGAGTCCGATGCGCGTCGTGCGCTGGCTGGCCGCCGCGAGAAACGTCGCCGCGGACGACACCGCGCGCTCCAGATGGCGCTGGCGTACCCACGCACTGTCGTAACCGAGCGCCTCGCCGGCGCCGAACAGCTCGAGCGTTCGCTCGAAACCCGCAAGCGGTGCATCGTCCGGGTAATTGCCCGGGGTCAGGAAAGCAAGATGATCAATGCGCACGGCACACATAGGGGCCCTCTGTTGTTCTGGCGATGCGCCGGCATCCGCTTGACGGCGCCTCGCATCGAAGTCGTGATTGCGGTTGGGGAAGGAAACGCCCGTGGTCAGGCATCCGGAAAGCCGGGAGGATTGGTCTCCGAACGATCGACGGCTTCCGTTTGCAGCCCCCAGCGCGCGAGCGCGGCGCGATACTGGCCGCCGTGGATCAAGCCGTTGGTGGCGGCTGTGAGCGCCGGCGCGAGCCCGCTGCCCTTGCGTGTGGCGATCGCGACATCGGCCTTGAACGGCCAGCCGGCGTTGACCGTGCCCACCTGGCGAATCTGTCCCTGGGTCGCGGCCTCGTAGGCGAGCGGCGCATCCGGGTTGAAGATGGCGTCCGCGCGCCCCG
>SDBV01010832.1_pt1 | contig 11916 bp, 11 predicted proteins | sample 2277081 | NCBI WGS metagenome assembly SDBV01 (sample SAMN10402039, study PRJNA504765) | marine sediment metagenome | isolation source: marine sediment core GS10_PC15, 223 cmbsf | place: Arctic Ocean: Southern Knipovich Ridge | collected 2010
TGGAATCTGGAAGGAACTGGACCACCAGGGCGACACCGCAGAAATGAACCCATCAGAAATCAAGGTCATTTGCAAGCTTTTTAATCCCAGCGGCCCTGGCACTTGGTACATCTATGACTTTGACAAAGCTTGCCCTGATAGATTATGGATATTTGCAAATCTTGGCGACCCAGAAATGGCAGAATGCGGAACCATATTCCTGTCAGAACTCGCTGAGTTTACAGGCCCATTTGGCCTGGGAATCGAAAGAGACATAAATTTTGTACCCGGTTCAAAAACCCTACAAGAAGTAATCGACCGAATAAAATCTGGCGGTCATGTATGAAATTTATAAAATAATTAAGGCTAATAAAATATTATCTGTTTTGAGGTTTTCTGATTTTGGTTTGTTTTGGTTTTTGTGTTTTTGCCCCCAGCTCCCCAACAAGAGCTGGGGGATTTTCCACCTGAATTATTAAGTCTTTTACCGATGTAATTATTATAAAAAAGATGCGAATAAATTGTACGAAAACCTGGGGAATAAGAAGGAAATACATGGAGATTAAAAATTGGACATATCGCCATGAAAAATTAGAATCTGAATTGTTCGATTCAAACGGGGCAATATATGCAAATCTTGATTTCTTGCTATGTGAGAGCTACAACTGTACCAATAAATATCATGGTAGTGGTAGAAATCCATCACATAAATTTCAGGTCGCAATCCTAGAAAGTATGATTAAAGTTCATGACTCCTGGAAAACTCAGATTGTTGAAATGGAAGATATATATGATTTAAAGCTCTGGGTATTCTCAGAGTTTATTAAATCGAGCGTGGCACTTTCTAACAAGGATATCACTCTGGAGAATGAGAGCAATCTAGTTGCTTGTAATGAGGATTTCCCATTTGACAGATACCCAACTATTAGAAATGACCTTAATACATTTTCATGGAAAGGATATTATAATGATTCCATTTTTTTTGAATCGGATTTTAATAAAGCTCAGTTTGCAGGTCAGAGGCGGGTTTTTTCTAGAGAGGAGATGCTGACTGAGATGATTAAGCTGGGGGCAATAAAAGAACATGTAATATTCGAAAACGGCCAGAAGGATGTTAGATATACGATTAGGGATGACAATAATATAATATGGATAGGGACAAAATTATAAAACAACTTTGCTATATGAGAAGGATTGAGACAAGAAAATTTGCCTTCAAGATGTTCTTTCTTGATACGGATTACACATTTATTAAAACCCAAGGGGATGGGTTTCCGGTCACATGCAATAGGGTGGTCTACCAGGTTAATATGGGTCTTGACGAAGTCGTAATGTTTGTGGTCCTTGAGTACTTTATAAATGATATCAAGGTAAATTACTATTCTGAGTCAGAAATTTCCAAAAAGATGTATGAAGTTGGACGAGCGTTTAGAAGATGGTATTTGAATATGGTTTATGGGCTGGATGAAGTGAAAGATGAATGATTGGTATTTTATGATTCCATTTAAAGCGTTAATACCTGCCAGTTTGAACACCTATGAATTTGATTATTAACTTATTATACGATTGAGGTTATACAGAAAAGTAAGAATAATTATGAGACTTTGCAATGTTTTTAGTGATAACCTAATGGACATTACTGGTTATGTAGCAATGAATTAACAATGAAAACCGCTTAATTAATGAAGAAAAGGATAATGACAAAATTAAAGCTGCCAGGCATGAGAGAACGTGTCACTAAATTATATAAAAGTAACACCTTTGGGATTTTGATATTATTCACTTTTGTGTAAATCTGGTTGTTTTTAATTAAAAATCAATGATAACAGGGGTTACAGAGTGGCACTAAAACTAAGGCAAAAAAATAACATTCACTAACATCTGAAACCACATAAAACTGAAACAAAATGAGCGCAAAATACAGTAACACAACCGCAGACCATCTTGAATGGTCACAAGCCATGAATTTGGTTAGAAATCTTTTCAATGACGAAAATTACAAAATGTCGTTACTAATTTCTTTCGGCAGTTTCTGGGGACTCAGAATTTCTGATATACTTTCTCTTAAGTGGGAACAGGTTTATGATAAGGACGAGTTTATAATTGTCGAGAAGAAAACAAAAAAGAACCGTGAAATTAAAATTAACACGCAGTTAAAACGTCATATCGAGGATTGCTATCAGAAAATCAACCCCAGAACATCTGATGAGTTTATTTTCACCAGCCAGAAGGGAAGTGTATTCAGCATCCAGCGAATAAATGTGATTCTAAAAGAATTGAAAGTCAAATATAATTTGAAAATCAAGAACTTCAGCAGTCATAGTCTAAGGAAATGCTTTGGTCGTGAGATTTTCAATCGCTCCAGTGCTGAAAATGCAGAACTTGCGATAGTTAAATTGAGTTTGTTGTTTAATCATTCAAGCCCCTCATTAACAAGACGTTACCTTGGTATTAGCCAGAAAGAGTTAATGGAGACCTATGATGTTTTAAGTTTTTAAAGCATCAGGAATTAGTATCATGGCTATTTCAGCAAAGGAACAATATATACATACCTTTGAATTATCAATTGCCTATCACAAAACTTAATCAATATGAAAGAACAACTTATTACATGCCCGCATTGCAATAAAAAGTTTCCATTGTCGGAAGCCATGCAACATGAGATTGAAGAAAAAGTAAAATATGACCACCAGAGGGAGTTAGATGAACTTGAAAACGAACATCAACAGCAAATTGAAATTGCAAAGAAGGAAGCATCAAATCAAGCAGCTCTAAAAACAAAGAAAGAGGGTCAGACAGAAGTTGATAATCTGAAAAATCAAGTGAAAGAACTCGAAACTAAATCAGAAGAATTTACTCAAAAGGAACTCAATTTTCTGAAACGAGAAAGAGAAGTTTCTGCTAAAGAAAAACAGATTGAACTTGACCAGCAGCGTTTCATTAATAAAAAAACGGAAGAACTTCAGACAACCATTCGTGAAAAAGTTGAAACCGAATTAAAAGGAAAACTTTCAGAAAAAGACCAAAAAATTACTCGACTTGAGAAACTGGCTGAGGAACTCCAAAAGAAAGCCAAGCAGGGTTCAATGGAAGAACAGGGGGAAGCCTTTGAGCAAGAACTGGAAAACATATTGCGTAGTTGTTTCCCAATTGATGAATTCGAACCTGTTCCAAAAGGGAAACGAGGTGCAGACATTATACATCGTGTGAAGACCGAAAATCTGAAACATTGCGGAACAATTATATGGGAAGCAAAGAACGCTGAAAACTGGAGTGAGGGATGGATTGCAAAACTAAAAGATGACCAAAGACAAACTGGCGGTGAAACCGTAGGGATAATTGTGACAAAAGCATTGCCCAAATCAATAAAACGTTTCGGTTTTCAAGATGGCATATGGATAAGCGATTTTTATTCAATCATAGGACTTGCAACAGCGATACGAACAAAATTCCAAGAACTTCATCAAACTAAATCAGCCATAGCAGGTCGTTCAAGTATTAGTGATTTAATCTACAATTATATCACAGGAACTGAATTCAAAACAAGAATTGAAGCGACTGGTGAAGCATTAAGAGAAATGAAATCTGACATAGAAAAGGAACGAACTGCTATGGAAAAAATTTGGGCAAAAAGAGACAAACAACTTTATCGTGTTGTCCATAATATGGCGGGCGTTTATGGTGACCTGAATGGTCTTGGTGCGACCTTACAGAAGGTTCAAACATTAGAACTTGACTCAGGAGATGGTAATGTGTAGTGCTAAAATTGAAACGATATATTAAAAATCAACCATTGCCGTACCTATACGGTCATAAATGATGTTTACTGAAATCACTCCAAAGACTACAAGAATCAGTTGGACTAAATCTTAATTAGAGATATTTTAATCATAAAGGGATAATACCCTTATAACATTATAAAAAATGATGGAAGCAAATATTGAACTAATAAATGCTTGGAGCAAAACCAAAAATATTCCAATATTTCCTATGGAGAAAGATAAGGAATTAAAGAAAATAGACTGGAAGCATCAGGAAGAGAATTCAAATAAATCCTTGTCAGATTTTTTGGATTTCTTAATCATTATTCAACCAAAATTTGTCATGCTTGAATTTGATACATTTGATTATTCTATATTAGAAAATGATTATAAATCAACTACTAAAGGAATCAAAGAGGCTGAATCAAATGAGATTTTACCAAAGTTTTCTGCATTAAATAAGTTATTGAAAGAGAAAGACGGGAAAATATATTTTTTGGAATTATCTTTTGTAAATAATGGATTTTGTTTTTCCTTCTGTGATTATGCTGATTGGTCTTCTGAGTATTCTGAGTATTCAGAAATAATTGAAGAATATAATAATATTGATTACTTATTGGATGCCAACCTAATAAATGATGAAACGTTAAAACTCGCAAAAGAATTGGCAAATTTTGGTACATTTAATAAAGCAACGAATAAGGCTCAGAGGGAATTAGCAGCCTCTCTTTTTTTCAAGAATCGACAAATTGGGAAAAGAGTTCTGCATAATATTAGTTCAATTATTGAGTATGCAGATAGTATAAAGAAGATGGAAATTGAAGATTTGATAAATTAATATGGGACTAACCGAATAGATAATATAGCAAATAAGCACTGATAGAATGCGCATCTCATTATTGGATGATATTTTGAAGCGAGATATTTATGAAAATAGTGAGTTCAAATAAACGTTCCATTATTTGGCCGGGGAATTGAGGAATACCTTTTAATTAAATGCAAAGTTCCTGCATATTACTTTAAGTCGAAACAAATCGGATTCACTTAGGTTGTCAGTTTCTTCAGTGAACTCCCAGGCACCACTTCTCCTGAACATTCTCGCCATAATTATTGGTAAGTTACTACGGTGCGCATATACCTCACCAGAAGACCCCATAATTAAATTGAGGTCTAGCTCAAGCATGAGAATGGTATCCATGTCGACATCAAAATCATTAAAAGCATACCAGACGGCATATGCTCTGTCTCCAAATACCAATTGGAATTTAATATTCGGCGTCTTATCTGTATTTTTTTCCTGTTCTATAGATATTAATAGAGATAGGACGCATAATGTTACCTCCCCCTCCACTTCTTAAAATATTAATCTTTTCAGGATTATAAGGATGATGGCCTATGCTGGTACCGTGAGGATTGGGATTGGGGGACTGAGCTGGGGGAGATAGAAATTACCAGTCCTGGTTCCGGAGCTCGCAGTAAGTGAATCTAAGCATGTGTAGTAGTGAGATATTAATCAACAACCCTATAGATACGGTCCATTTAATTCAGTTCCTCCAGTTTATTATTCCAATATTCCACGTAGGCCTCATAAGCTTTCCTGCTGTCCAAGAAACCTATATGCTGCTCCACATTCAGTCTATAGGCTGGTACCATTTTTATTCCCAGCCTCCGAGCTCTTTCCATTCTGTGATTGCCATCAATTAAGTTATATCGACCAGGGGCAATTTCAGCCAGTATAACAGGTTTGGTTACATCAACAGTTTCAACATGCTCTTCGTTAATCTTTGAAAAACCTTCGTAAAAATCATCCACGGCCACTTCTTCAAGAGGAATATCATTAGAACTTTTTTGAATATATTCTATTATCCTGGTAATGTTAAAAACGAAGAAGCCGTTTCGGTAAAGTTCGTCGTCTTCTTCAACCGGATAAGGTGTGAACTTTTTATCTATTTTCAGTTTGTTTTTCATATAACATTTCTTCGCAAAGATTATCTTCTACCAATATCGGTATTTCATTTGTTTTAACGTCACTGGTCTTAAGCATCGTTACACAAAGAGTCACAGATTGGTCACTTCTGCCTATTGGGGACTCAATAGCAGAGAGGAAGGACTGTGACAGGCAGGCTTTGACCTGGGATATATGGTCTTCCTATTTCTTTTTAGTATCCAATTTTAATCACAACCCAGTTCAGTCCCCCAATAGGAAATTTTAATCTTCTAAAGGGTATTATTCTGGGAATTGGAAGTTATGGCTGAATTCTTAGTCGTAGCCGTGATTAAACTTGAAACCGATTGTTACTCATAGACTATTTCAGATACATCACCGTAAACCCATTTATCAAATCTTACTTTAACGACATTATCAATCCTTTCTGGGGAACTATAATATGTACGTTCCTGATAGTACCACCAGGTTACATCAATTGCTACTAATTCCTTAACCCTATCAGGAGAACCTAATACTTTTTTAACATAATCTTCGCGCTTACCCCAGAAGATTGTTTCAAACTCAACTCTCTCATAAATTTTCTGGTTTTCTGAATTATAGAACTCTTTCTTAGAGTCATTATTATTCTTATTACTCTGACAACTCAATAATAGAATAATAGTCATGATAATTAATCCTGTTTTTTTCATCCTTATGAATATGTGGAATACCCCTAGCAAACAGTGGTGTTGATTAATATACATTTCTTCGTCGCAGGCAGCAGGAAATAATCATATTATGTACTTAAAAGTTGTCAATAAAGAATATCCGCCATTTATTATCCAAAAATATTAATCCAACATCTCCATGATGCAATTTGTTATCATCGTCAACGTTATTCCATGATAAAACAGAATACATTTTTACAATTATTGGGTCATAATAAACAAAAGATGTCAATGGCTTACTATCTTCATAGCTATAGTCATTTGGATTATCATTGTCCGTTAATCTAAGGTTATTAAAAAGGTCATTAACATTACTAATCATAGCTTTTTTAAATTCAATTTTTTCTTCGGATGAATAATTCCTAAACTCTTCATAATTTGTTCTTCCAAAACCAAAATAAATCTCGAACCATAAATCCCTATTTTCTTTTAATTCTTCAAAGTATTTTACAACATCATCATATTTATGATGAGTTTTTTGAGTTGAAAGCTCATACATTTTCTCAATATTACCAATTTTGTATGCCTCAATGTACTCTTCAACAACTAAAAGTGGACTAAGTTCGTTTTGGTAGGAACTTGCCCATTTTTTCCTTTCCTGGATTATTCCGAGCATCTCTGTAAACTCATCAACATTGTCGGCGTCTTCGAGAAGTCCACTAAATTCAAATTCTGTGTACATTCCCTTCTCGATACCCGCCTTTTCATTTTTTTCTTTGAGTTCATAAGTTAAATCGAAATAATCATCGGATTTCAAATCTTTATATCGTTCATAGATTTCCGGAAAATATTTCTTACTTATCTGTAAATTTGATTCATAAGACTGTCTACGAAACTTTTCTAAACGTTCTATTTCTTGATATTCGGCCATTAAGGATTCTATTTTATCCACCTCTTTACTCATATACGTTTTCAAACTTTCCACCTTCTGAATTACATCTTCTCCTTGTCTATCAGGGAATTTAGATTCATTAAGAGGATTAACATCCAATTCTGTTATATCATCAATCGCCCGGTTAAAGAAAAAAATACATGAATCAGCGTATAAAGCTGATTTTTTTTCAATTGCTAAATCAGAGTAAATTTTACCTGCCCAGTAGTTACCGTTTGCATGGTTTTCCTTCGTAGCTAGAAAATTCCTTAATATTGGCAAAGCTTCAGAATAGTTGCCATCTTTTATCAATGAGTATACATCCTTGTTATACTTTATTTTTTGTCCGGACGCAAAACCAATAAGTCCGAATAACAAGATGAGAGATAGTAGATTCTTCATGATTTTGTAATGGTTGATTATTCAATCCGGTTCCGAGATTGAGTTAATAACAAAGAAAAAGCGTGGAACCTTAACTTATTCTAGACAGAGGCTCTGACAAGCCCTAAGACACAAATAAGTAGCTCCACGCCGTGCGGCATGAAGCATTGTCTTATTGCTGTGTCCAATGGAAATTGTCAGATTTCTGTCTTAGACAATAAGCAAACGCTTCAAAATATTTTCATCCTCTCTAATACCAGAATCATCTGATACTGAAGAGGAACAAATAAATTTACGAAATAATGATGTACAAGGAAAGTATTTATTCATTTATTCAAGAGCTTATAAGCAATCTTTAGGGAAAGAATTCAGGTTGAGTTCCCGGTAAGATGGCCTCTGATATTCGAAGAACCAGGGTGACATTCAGGTGATAGGCAGTCAAATTAATTGTATTCTTTAGGGCCCCACCATCGTACTTTAAGTTAACCGCCTGATTAACAGGTACTTGGATATAGATGCTGATAGGCTTGCAAATCGTTCCTCGATTTTGTATAAGCTCCTCAACCTCAGTATTTTAGGGAATTTATATTTCTTTTTGCCTCTGAAAATTTTTTGCCAAATTTTGGCTTAGAAAAAACTGCACCATGGAAACTTATTGAATACTAAGGATTTAGCTTGGTCCAAAAATTTTCTCACCAGATTTTCAATACTTGTTTTGCACCTCGAAAAATTTCATGCTCTCAATTATCCGGATTTTGATGGGTGGTTTGGTGGTGGGCGCGGAGCTTTGAGCTATGTGGGGCTGGGCTTTCGAGCATAAAAACAATTGCTATCTACACACATGGTAGCAATGCATCCATATTAAGCATCAAAAAGTTCCGATTGGTTGTAACTGTTATTAAGCGGTGTTAAAATGCCATGGCGAAGGTCATTATGTAAACATTTCATGGAATATTTAGCGTATCACTTTATAATAATCCAAATAATGTCTAATTTAAATTCGTGTATAAATAAGTTGGCAACTAGGCTAAAAAAGACACTGCATATTGAAACATATCACATACTTATTAGGAGCTGGTGCTAGTTATTATTCTTGCCCGATATGGAAAGAACAAGGACAAAAAATGATAGAACTTGCTAGAAAATATCTTGCTCCGGATAAGTGTAATTTCGAAAATAGACCAAGTTTAAAATCAGAAAAAGAGGAAATTCTTTGGGATATTGGCCATTTCGGACTTAAAGCAGAAAAGTATGGAACAATTGATACATATGCTCGAAAACTATTTTTAAATCAATCCCATTCGGATTTATCACGATTAAAAACTGCTGTGAGTATATTTTTCACACTTTGGCATTTAGCGGATGATTTCACTTTTAAGAGCAGAAAAATAGGTGGAGATATAATTAATTTTGAGGAGATTGACAGAAGATATATTTCATTACTAGCAGCTATAACAGAATCTAAAAACAATAAAGATGTATTTATAAAGGACAACATAAGGTTTGTAACATGGAATTATGATTTACAACTCGAATTTGCATTTAAGGCGTTCAATCATGATAGCTTGTCTCTGGAATACATATCACAGAACTTAAGATTTAGGTGTAAAACTGGCGATAATAATCCACTACAAATTTGCCACCTAAATGGATACCATGGATTTTATTACACAGACCAGAAAGAATATGATTTTCTTACTGTTTCTAAAACAAAAGACATTAATGAAATATTAGAATCAATTGGTTATGTATCCACATCAGAACGACGAAAGCAGATACAGATTTCCAATCACATAAATTATGCATGGGAGTCAAACCCTTTAGCTGAAAAAACAAGGACTGAAGCAAACCGCATATTTTCAGAGACTGACATTTTAGTGATAATTGGATATTCCTTTCCTAATTTTAATAAGGAAATTGACAAAATGCTATTTGATAAACTAAAAGGACGTCAAACAAAAATATATTATCAAGACCCTAATGCAAGTGAGACTTTTATAAACCAATTGGTTAACATTAAAGAAACAGAAGTTGTCTGTGATAGAGTTAAGAATGATAATTTTTATTTACCATATGACTTTTAAATAAAGCCCAGTTGCACGAAATCCCACCCCTTAAAAATCATCTTCTTCTAAAGGATTTTCATGGTGATAAAATTGGCAAAAGTGGTTTATGGGGGTACCGCGGTGGTTTTGAGCTGGCATGGACAGGCAAATAGTATGACTTTCTGGAATTCTTTTCCATATTGTCATCCAGTTAAAGGTGCTGAAAATTTTTCCGGCTAACCGATAAGTTACCAATAATTTCATTAAGGGTAAATAACCAACCCTTAATAAAATGAAAACGGATAAAGAAGAATGGAAAAGGTTCAACCACTATCTTAGAATTTTCATGGAAGACTGGGAGAGGTAAGAAGAAATAGAAGGAATGATTTGTAGAAGGTTCAAAAAGTTTACCCTGAAAAAAGGGCGAAGTTAATTTTACCGAAATTTTACCGAAAAAGAAAAGCCCCTGTAAAATGTTAGTTTACAAGGGTTTATCTTTAAAAAAGTCGGGGTGAGAAGATTCGAACTTCCGACCCCTCGCCCCCCAGAAGATATCTAAAGTCTAGATAAAAAAATCCTCTACTCTTCTCTGGCTTTCCAAAACTCCAGCATCTTCTGCGCCGCCATCTGCTCATCAACCTTTATGTATTTAAGAAAATTTCTTTCGGTTCTATGGCCACTGATCTTCATTATAAATAGTGCCGGTGTTCCTTTAAGGTATTCATTTGTGCAGAAAGATCTCCTGCAGGTATGAGAGGCAATCAATTCAAATTTCTTGTATGTTGTTTCAACACGTTCGCCTCCTCTTTTTTGAGTGATGATTATCTCCTCATTTAATCCAGCCTCTTCTGCAATGCCTTTGATCAGTTTGTTGAAATCATTCATATGTATGCCCTCCGGGATTCCCCCATGGTATTTCTGAATTATTTTTTTAGCCGTATCATGAAGTGGGATTATCACTTGATTCATTGTTTTACCCTGCTTCAAACGGATAAAATCACCTTTGATGTTAGCCGGCTTTATACTGTTAAGATCTGAATAGCGGAGTCCGGTAAAACATCCCAGTACAAACAGGTCTCTTATCCTCTCACGATCCTTCTCATTTGACAGATCAAGATTATTAATGGTATTAATCTCATTTTCTGTCAGGTAGATGTTTTCAACCTCCTCATGGTAGACTTTGAAATCACTTGTATCTATCGGATCAATTATATTCTTCCTTGCACAATCCCTCAGAAATATCTTGAGGTTTACAAGTATTTTTCCAACCGTATTAACGGCTAATCCTTTCTCTCCATCAGGTTTTATAACGTCATGGCTGAGGTATTTCACAAACCTCTGATAGAAACTGTAGTTGATGGATTTAAATTCAACCTTTGATCTGGTCCTTCGTTCAAAACCTCTGAGATGTTTTTTAAGTACATTATTATCGTAGACGGTATGCTTGTTAACTCTGAAACTTTTATCCTAGACATAATCATCAAAATATTTAAAAAAATCCTTCTTACTTATTTTACTCTGCTCCTGGTTGATGCCACTATATACATTGAGTACATATTCCGGATTAGGCTCAATCCCTTCATCCAGGGCATTACTTACAATGCTCTCAATCTCTAATTTTATTTTTTTGATGTGTCTATTTATGGAATCATATTTGGGATGATTCCTTCGCAGAACATCATTGTCAAAGCCCCAGTATTTAAGTTCCGTTCTTCTGTGGGTATTAATTAAGATCCTCTTATCCCTGTTGTAATTATACTGGACATAAATCGGGGTTTTTCCATCCCTCTTGGAAACATTGTGCTTTTTTACCAGAAGTTTTACAGATGCCATTTATTATTCCTTTATGTCTCGCTATTTGTCTCGCAAACTTAGATAAAGCTTATATAAGTCGAATATACAAAATTTTGAAATACCTTCCAAAAAGTGTGTGTAATAGGCACTTTGGAGTTAATTGAAGTAAACCTGGGTAAATAGGTGAAGTGGTACCAGCTACACCACTTATTTTGTTACGGATTTTAACCGGTTTTTACTTTGAGAGTAAATAATCGGCACTTAATCATCAATTATTAGCTCTAGGTTTTGCCACTGAATTAATATCATAGGGGTTCACAAAACTAATTTATGAGATTTCAAGTTAAAAAATTTGGGACAAATGATTTCACAAATCTCATTTTATCCTGTTGTTCTGTAAGGTATGCTGTCAGAGCTACCAGTAAAACTG
>SDBV01010833.1_pt1 | contig 11915 bp, 13 predicted proteins | sample 2277081 | NCBI WGS metagenome assembly SDBV01 (sample SAMN10402039, study PRJNA504765) | marine sediment metagenome | isolation source: marine sediment core GS10_PC15, 223 cmbsf | place: Arctic Ocean: Southern Knipovich Ridge | collected 2010
GTTATATTCCAATCACCAGGGATATATGCTCCATTTTCAAATTCAAAAGAATGATAAAATCTAATTCCATTAAGTTTTGATTCGACTTCCTGTTTTGTTAGTTCTGTTTTAAATTTCATAAAACTTCCTTTCATTAAATCTCACTATCATTCTGATGAATGGAGAAATCTTTACCATTTGCTAGCGACACAAGTATTAATAGGGCAGTATCAGAGTGAATATGCGCTGAAAACTAAAAACGCGTACAACCAGCCTTCCGGTTAATAATCAACATCGCTCTTGGACGCGATCAGAGTGATATCTGACGCTCCTTCAATTTCTCCCATGGCTGAGGCAAACATATCAGCATTAATGCCTTCCAGTAAGATAATATCATATGTAAGATTGAGACTGGCGCCATCTCCGGACGGTTCGATATGCAGCAGATTCGATCTCTTTGCATGCTGCTTGATAAGTTCCAGGTACGCCTCACTGCCGTAGCTCTGGTCATAGTTGAAGCGCAGAATAAACTCACTTTTGTACAGGGAGCCGTAATTCAGCTTGTAAAGTGCAATGGCAATGATGCTGATGAATATCGTTGAGCTTGATGCCAGGAAATAATTGCTTGTGCCTACAACCATTCCGGCGGCCAGCCCGAAAAAAAACATAAGCCGTATCTTTCGTGTCCTTTACCACAGTACGGAAGCGTATAATAGAAAGTGCGCCGACCAGAGCAAACGCCCGTGCCAGACTTGACCCTATTACCATCATTACCACAGCTACAACGACTGTCACAAAAACAATGGTAAGGGTAAAAGACTGTGAATAGGAAAGCCCTTTGTGTGTATAGCGGTAGACTGCAGAAATAATTATCCCGAGAACGAATGCCAGGGTCATATTGATTAAAATCTCGTAGGGGCCATAATTAAACACTGTGCCAACGGCTGCTAATGGATTGTCCTGCATTTATATCCTCCGTAATTATTTCCATTACTATATCAAATTGCTGCTGTTTAAAACAATTTGTGAAATCAGCATTCAAACAACTGATCTCCGGAAAGGAATAACTTTCAGGGCGTCTACTCCAGATTAGAGGCCAGTCTGCATACTTCTATTACTTTGCAATATTTTGAAATTGATACCCGCTTAAGTTCATATGACTGAATGATCCGGTGGAACCACGAGGGAACATGATATCTGAATTTGACCTCCATGACAGTGTAGCCGCGGAGGGCGGAAAAAGACTGCCTCATTCTTTCAGGGTGCAGACTATCCGCGCGAGTTCCCTGTAATGTATCATCAAAAGTAAGCCGGAACTCCGGAGAATACCTGCTTATATACGGCCGGCGCCAGTAATCGATCAATACAGCCGGCTTCAGGGACTTGCGCTGCAATTCATACCTGAACTGCTGTAATACAGGACTCTCGACTGTCCTGGAGATTATATTTTCGGCTGTATTGCCTCCGCTCCAGATATACTCCCCGCCATTAGATTTTTTCATCGGCGACCGGTGTTTGAAGACAAGCATATTATATTTTCCCTTGATTTCAAGAAACGTGGCGCATCTCTCATCGGCATTATTACTGTATGTGCGAAGCCGGAACTTCGTACGCCTGAGCATCCCGTCTGTCTTTTCATAATAGTGGGAGAATACAGGATCATCAAAATAGAGACTTCTCACAAAATACTTTTTATGGGGTTTTGATGCGACAAAAGGATCGAGTTGAAGAAAATAAGCGAGTTCGCTCTCAATATCATAGCGCAGTCCTTTTGGTAATATATATTTGAATTCAAAGCGAGAAAAATGAAGTTTAGTAATCAAACCGGACTGCTCCTCTCTGTTGTGGATTGGCCCTGGACCAGTATTGATCAAAACTGTCCGGACCGCCGGCTTCGTCCGGGTGTTTCCAAAGCTTTTTAATTCTGGCCTCTTTATCATTGAGGCTGTCTACAGTCGTGTCTATCCTTATCCTCTTGCTTTCTGTAATTTCACCCTTGACATAAGAATCATAAACCCATATATACGATTTTTTATCCGAATTGAATGTGTTCTCATTGCCGGACACGCGTCCCTTGTAAAGACGGATCATGCCACCTTTCCCATATCTCCAATTTTTCTTATAGGCGTCCAGTGCCTTACGATTTTTCTCCAAATCTACATTATAAAGAACAGCTATGGAATTGTCCTTTGACTGGAGGCCGACCTCATTTTGAACAAGCCGGCTGTTGATTAGAAACAGAGAACTTTGCTCGCCTACAGAAATCCCTTTATCGGAATTGCGCTTCATCAGGGTTTCATTTATGAAAGCCTCGGATGTCATAAGATCAACTGCGTCGTTTCCACTGTCAAGAAAAACAGAGCGCTCTATAACCACTTTACCTATGTCAATGTCGAGGGCATCGGAATGAGAGCGTTCAAAGACTGAGTTGGTAAATGTTATGTCAGCGTAGGCAGCATGGACCATATCATCAACTATTTTATTGTCATGAAAATAACAGCGGTCAACACGGACATCCTTAACGTCCCGGACTGATAACATGGCCGAATATTCAAAGAGATCCCCTTTAAGTCCGCTGCCTCCTGAAAATTCGCAGTGTCTTAACCGGGAACCGGATGCATCCCCGCCTCTCAGTACGACCGCGCCCCATGGTTCCTGATTTTTCCTTGCAGGAATAAAACTTACGGGGTTCTGCTCAGTCCCTTCAGCAGTAAGGCGTCCATGAATAATCAGCGAAGCCCCCTCATCCATCTTTACGGTCGTCCCTGCCTTTATGATCAAATTATTCCGGATAGTGCGGACACCTTCAATGGTAATATCACCCTTCCAGATTTCAGGGAACGTAACGGGATGCGGCTTTATAATTCCATAGGAGTTGTGAAATTCTTTCTTGTCCAGATGTTCCAGCCTCCCGGCCTTTTCCGGTATTTCGCCCCCACGGTATGCAAAGACAGACTCCAGTACATTTCCCTCTGTCCCCCCTTCTAAAATCAACTCATAATAAGCGGGCCTGATTTCCAAACGCCTTGATTTCAGAAAATGATTTCCTACCCTTACGGGGACATGCTGCGCGAGCAAGGGAACATTTACAAGAAGACTGGAGCCGCTAAAACTGACGGCATCGGATATATCAACTTCTTTACGCTTTCCGTCTACCCAAAAAGCAATATTAGCCTTAACCTTGTTCTCTATGGGGCGCAAATAGTTCAGCTGCAGCTGCTCTACAGGGCGACGGCCATCGATCAAAAATTGCAAAGATACATTGTCCGCTGCAGCATACTTGACCGATCCCGAACCTCCTGTATATCCGTTACGCACATCATCGAAAATGGATTTAATGGATTGCGACAATTTGTTCATTGCCTCTCTGGACTCTTCAGGCGATATGACTCTGAAATCGTAGACAATATTATAATCATGATCAATCGCAGAATTCATTTTGGCAATAATATTGTCAACTTCCATAAGAAACCTCTTATCCAGACCTGAACGGTAAAAATCATCTATAGTCCTGTAACGCGACAGGAGAAACTGATAGTTGCGGACCAATACCTCATGGAGTTGACTTGTTATAATATCAAGTTGTGCACTCTCATCCCCGGTCGGGCGCCAATGGATATACCATCCTCCCGGGTCCCAGACCACGGGTTCAAATGTATTTTTTACAGGATCATAATATAGCCGCCAGTTATGTGAATTGACATAGTGATAAGTTTGAACAAGGATTTCCAAGGCAGAGAAACGGGCCCACATTTCCAAATCTATCATCTCAAACATTTGTTTGTACGTTTCTTCGTCATGGTCAGAATTCAGAAGTTGAACAAAGTGTTTAAGAGGCTTAAATGATTCCCTGGGGTAGTGGTTATTATAAGCAACCTTTTCCCACAGACCCGGATACTCAAAAACACGCTGGGGCAAATCTCTATAAGAATCCCGACCTACAAGTTCTCCGACATACAAATCTCCGGGCATGCGGTTATTTCGGCGCAGAGTAAGTTCCCTTAACTGCTCAAGCAGCAAATGGACTCCTCTATAATTACCATTTACCCTAAGGTTTACCATCTCAGCATGAGGAGTGATTAAGCCCAGCATACCTGCAAGTTTATAGGCAAGATAGTTGTTTAGCTGACCGGGCATCTTGGGAACTAATAAATTAAATGATCTTATTCCTTCAAAAAGACGCTTTTTCTTCGTCTTCACTCTTATAGATTTCTTATAATATCCCCAGTGCTGGGCAAAATCCCCCTGTATTTTATTTTCACATTATATAGCTTTTCATTTGAATGGAGTAAACGCCCTTTAACATATTCCCTTCCTGAATGGGGGAGATTACTATTTAACTTTTCTTCGTCAGCCTCATTCAGGAACAGGTCTATTGTCTTTAATTGATTTTCTCCAAAACCCGGCCGGCCTTTTAGACCGACCTTTACTATTTCAATAAAATGATCAAACTCCATTTTGCCGATTATCAAAAGCTTTGCTGAAAAAGGTTCACTTCTATATCGAACGCCAAAAGTCTCGTAGCGTTTATACGTTTCTACCCCCCAAATCAGAATCACAATGGTTACCGGCAAGGTTACCAGCCAGCTCCAATGCCATATCCTGCGCAGCCAAAACCGCGCCCCTTTCAATTTCGTGTGTCTTTTTACCATAGGTTTATATTTTTCTTGTTTTATTATGTTTCACTGTACTTCCATTAAAGTTCTATCAGCGCAAACTCATTATAAATGCAGCGGCTTTTTCTTCATTCAATGCATTCAACTCCCTCACAATTTGATCGGCAGCCTTCGGGTCGATGAGCAGTTTTTCAAGTCTATCAAAACGTGCTACAGACATTTGTGCACGAAACATCATTTTAATTTTCTTATTAGTTCCCACGGTATTCGGGACATTAAAATATATGAAAGGTTCGTGACCCTTCACAACGAAAGCACTTTCACCTGAGGAGATAATATCGTTATACCAGACAGAACTCTTTTTCAGATACAGAAGCGATTGGTTAGAACCGTCTTCAAGAGTAACCGATGCATCTTCAATCTTCATCTTTAGATTTGATGCTGGCGGCAAATCAATACGCAATCGCTCATAATTCCCCGCTGGCAAAATAGACGATAGCTCCAGCAATCCGCTCTGACCCCATTCAGGACTTACCAGCATCCTCTGTTTCCCGTTAAAACCCCTGCCCGTGTCCCAGTAAATCCACCAATTCATGCTTCTCACAAGGCTCTCTGAATAACGTGCACAGCTGAAGGCAGCGAGGGCTGCCCTGGAATATTCTCCTCTTTCCAGCAACAGGTTCACATATTCATATGATATAAGAAATACGTTTGGCGCTTTATCATAAAGAGCTTCAATAGCATTCACACCATCTGGTTCCCTGCCGGGTATTCTGCGCAACAGGTTAGCACGCTCAACGTGCGCCAACAGGTCCTTATCATCAAATTCTATCCAGGAATCAAGCAACTCCAGCGCCTGGTCGTATGCATTGTTTTCTAAATAAATCTATGTCAAATTGTTCAGTGCTGTCCGCTTAATCATATCCAGCCGGTCCATTTTTTTGATGTCCTTAAGGTCATATAAAAGTTTCTCCAGTGACTTAATTTTTTCATCGACCTGTTCTTCAGCATTGAGTGCCTTAATCTTTTCCAGGCGCCATTTATGTATCCACATATATCCACCTACGATTACAGTATCTGCTTTATTAATAATAGACGGGGTAAAAAGAAACATGAATACAACAGCAATCCCTGATAAGGAAAATACAACTAACATACCGCGCAATACATTATAAAAACGGTTCAGCATCTCCTTATTACTCCTGATCTCAAATTTACAGGGAGGGTCTTTTCCCAGGTCTTTTTAATAAGGAGTATTGTTGACATATATTTCAAATCAAGATAAATCTAACAACTCAGGGTGATATGAACTTTTTGGGCACACCTGGATTGTAACAAAAGAAACTGGGTCCCCGCAAGATTTTCTTATTCTTTCGGCTAACGACAGCAGTAATAATTTACTTCGCGATGGATACCCTTCCAATACCCTTACAAGAGGAGCATCCCATGGCAGGGAAATCTTCAGGACAATACATCAATTGACGGCAACTCAAATTAAAGAGTACTATATTTCAGACGACAATTCAGATTTTGAGTGCTTAGGTTCTATCAGTTTTTTTTAAAACTAGTAAACATATCTCTTAAAGGAGAGTGACATTACTAAAAGCATTGAAATTCAGACACCCCAAGTAACAATCTGCATCGTAAATTTCAACGGCCTTGATTACCTGAGGGAATGCTTTGATTCCATCAAAAAGAACGAGTATCCTTCAGAGAAAATTGAGACCATAATGATCGACAATGCATCTGTTGACGGAAGCGTTGAATATGTAAGGGAACACTTCCCATGGGTAGATGTGCAGGCTCTGGACAAAAACTACGGTTTTGCAAAGGCAAACAATATCTGTGCGGAAAAAGCCAGGGGAAAGTACATTGTCTTTTTGAATAATGATACCGTAGTAACACCTGACTGGCTTGGTACACTTGTTGGTGCAATGGAACAGGACATGACAATCGGGGTCGCCGGAAGTAAAATTCTTTTGCATGATACACCGGAGAAGATCAACTCGGCCGGAGGAAATATTACTTTTTACGGAGGCGGATATGATATAGGTTTTCTGGAGAAAGATTCTGAAGAATATAATATTGCGGGAGAAAGGGGATATGTTTGTGCCGCTTCCATGATAGTACGCAAGGATGAATTTCTAAATTTCGGAGGGTTCGATGATGATTATTTTATGTACGCAGAAGACGTGGACCTATGCTGGAGATACTGGCTTTATGGAAAGAGAGTAGAATATATTCCTGCTTCTACTGTATATCATAAATACAGTGGAACTTCCGGCAGAGACAGGCACACGCCCCTTAAAGTCTTTTACATCACCAGAAATACCCTTTTCGATCTCAGTAAAAATTACGAAGCTTCTCATATGCCTTTCCCTCTGTTTTTCCTGCTCATCTATCATGTATTAAAAATATTTTTCTTTATTGTTAAACTGGATTTCCGTTCAGTCATGTTAATGTTTAAGGCATACGGCTCTTTTTTAACATACCTGCCGGAAACAATTTCCAAACGCAGGATTATCCAGAGTAAAAGGAAAATAAAAGACAGTTATCTTTTTGACAATGCAGTTATAGAATCTTTCGGGGCAACTTTGAAGGAATTTCTGAGGCTGTTAAAGGTTTAAATATACTTTCAATGTCTCTTTCGCTACTTTTTCCCAGCTGTATCCAGCCGCTCTCTTAAGCCCTTTTTCCACCAGATTTCTGCTCAGCTCGTCATCTCCCAGCACCCGTTCCATAGCATCGGCCATTTCATCAGGGTTATCCGGGTCAAACATGAGGCCGGCATCACCTACAACTTCAGGGAGTGCCGTAACACCGGATGAAACAACAGGCACACCATAACTCATTGCCTCAAGAACCGGAAGTCCGAACCCTTCATATTTGGACGGGAAGATAAATAGTCTGGCGGACGCGTAAAGAGCCGGCAGGTGTTCATCCGGTACATAACCGGGAAAAATGATCTTCTTCTCAAGCCCCCACCCTCTTACCCGGTTCTTGATATCTTCAAGGACAGGTCCGGTTATTCCCGCGACAACAAGTTCCGGAACTTCCTTCTGCCTTGAGGCCAGAATTTTGTATGCCTTGATAAGGCCATCCATATTTTTGTGCGGTATCGCCGTTATCAGCGTAAAAATGTAGTCATCAATATTATATTGAGCCTTAATTTCTTTTTTTGCCTTTTCTGTTACCGGACCCGGGTCAGGCGCTAAAGGGATAGACGTTATTTTATCGGCAGTTATATGCAGAACATCTGATATGGCTTTTTTCGAATACTCCGAAACCGTGATGACCCGTGCCGCATGCTTCGCCATTAAAGGCAGCAGTTTCTTGTACATGTACGTAAAACTCCGGGGGAAATCAGAAGAAATAAAATATGGTCTTATGTCATGTATTGTTATGACGGATTTACAGGGCAGGTAAATGGGGGCAATATTGGCCGTTGAATGAAGCAGTTCAATCCTGTCTTTCAAGGCCTGAAACGGCAAAATAAAGAGTTCCCAGAAATAGTGAAAAGAACGCAGCCTGGCCGGCATGGGACATCGGACCTTATGAAAATTCGGAGCAGATACATCAAGAGCTGCAGCTCCTTCAGTGCTTGTATAAATATAGTATTCATTTTCTGTATCTATCTCCTGAAGATATTTTAAATAGTTTATCAGGTACACCGACATTCCGCCGGTTTTTCCCGGGATTAAATACAATGCATTTATACCTATTCTCATATCAGGCTAATGCCCTGTACAGCTCTTCATGTTTTGTTATATTTTCCTCCCACGGGAATGTCTTTAAAGGAGATGTCTGATACTCTTTTCGAGAAACCTTCAATACACCTTCCGCAATTGCCCCCGGATTTCCGGGTTCGACAAGAACATATTTATTACTTATTACTTCCGGAATTGATGCCGTATCTGACGCCACAACGGGTGAATCCATAACACAAGCTTCGACAACCGTATAACCGAAACCCTCTGTAAGCGAAGGCACAACGACGCAGTCTGCTAATTTAATGCGGTACCACAACTCCCCGTAAGAAACCGGCTTAATCAGTATGACATTCTCCGATATATCAAGTTTATTTATTAATTCGGTTAAAAATAAATATCTCTTCTCATAAGTACCTTTATTGCTCAGCATCAGGAGAAGTTTGGCATGGGGGATTTTTTCCAATATTATTGGTACAGCTCTTAATAAATATTCATGGCCTTTGGAAATCCCCGGTCTTCCCCATGAAAATATAACAAATGCATTTTCCACTTCATATTGTTTTCGAATTTTCAATCCATCAAATTTTTCAGGATCATATGAGTCGATATCAAAACCGTTATAAATCATCGTAATTTTCCCCACAGGTATTCCATTTGCCTCAAGCTGTGTTAAAGATGAATGTGAGACCGTAATATATTTATCAAAAGAAAGCAGGTATATCAGTTTTTCCAGGAAATTATGGATTGATGCAGTGACCGGGCCAAACTCGGTCAAGCTGTGCCATTTGTTTACCCATACCTCGTGGACCGTAATTACACAGGGTTTTTTTCGGAATTTTGCCGCGAGCCGGGCGGGAAACGCTGCATTAAAGGTCGTAGTGTGAATAATATCGAATTTTCCTGCTATAATGACCGCTTTGAAAAAAGCCAGGAATGTATACAGGTATCGATTGAAGGTTTTTATCCGGATAATATGCACACCATTTATGACCTCATCTTTTTTTGTTCCCTTGAGCCTCCGGGTTAAAACAGTAATTTCATGTCCCCTCCGGGCAAGCATTTGTGTAAGGTTTTCAAACAGATACTCAACACCACCCACATGAGGTGGGTAGTATTCAAGAACAAACAGAATTTTTGCTTTCTTCGAGGACTGCCCCCCCATTATTATCTCCCTTTAATACAATGTTCATTTTAAAAATTGAAAAATAAAATTTACTATTTTAGTATTATAACCTAATAAACTGAATCTCGTTGTTCAGTGAAAAAGGACATCCAGTGAAAATACTTATCGTCATTCCGGCTTTTAATGAAGCTGAAAACATAGGCAATGTAATCAGTGACCTGAAACAGCACTTCCCTGAGGGAGTGCCTGTTATCATCAATGATGGTTCCAGTGACGATACCTCTTCTATCGGACGTTCCATGGGCGTAAGGGTCATTGATCTCCCATTTAACATAGGGATAGGCGGAGCTGTTCAGACAGGGCTGCAGATTGCTGCCAGAGAGGGGTATGACGTAGCCGTTCAATTTGACGGAGACGGGCAGCATATGGCAGAAGAAATAGAAAAAATCCTCAAGCCTGTTTCCGAGGGGGCGGATTTTGTGAGCAGTTCAAGATTTCTTGATGATAGTGGTTACGTTATGCCTGTTTCAAGAAAGATGGGGAGCATAGTTTTTTCATTTTGTATTTCAACTATGTGCAGACAGAAACTTACGGATACCACATCGGGTTTCAGGGCATTCGGGAGAAAAGCTATAGATTATTTTAGTAATAATTACCCTGAAGACTATCCTGAGGTTGAAGCATTGATCATTGCACACAAAAGGAACCTGGTGATAAAAGAGGTACCTGTAAAAATGCGGGCAAGGTCAGAAGGAGTGTCTTCCATAACTCCTATAAGATCTGTTTATTACATGATAAAAGTACTTTTGGCCATTTTTATAGATCTGTTAAAGAAGTAACATAATTTCCGGATTATGGGATACGCTGCCTTCATTGACATTAGTATTAAAGTTTATATATCGTAATTCATTATGGGTATTCTGCAAATTGTATCAATAACTCTAAGCCTTGTTATACTGATTTCCATTATAGAATTTATACGAAGGGGTGTATTCAAGGAAAAATACGCCTTATTGTGGCTGTTTTCTGCTATTGTACTTATAATAATATCTCTTTGGAGGGGGCTTTTAGATTTTACTGCGGGCATTTTTGGATTTTATTACCCGCCGTCCTTTCTTTTCCTGATGGGATTGGGTTTTCTGCTTTTAATCACGCTCCATTATTCCATCGTTCTTTCCATCCTGACTGACAAGAACAAAAAACTTGCGCAGGAGCTGGGCATCTTAAAAGAAAAACTGGAAAAAGTGCTAGACAGAGAAAAAGCCGATAATACCCGGGTGAAAAACCAGTAATTAATCGTCATGACTCACTGCAGGGCAAATCAACTGCTATAACTTCTTGCCAATACTACTTATCATACTTATCACAACAGCCATAATTACGGCAAATCCAACTGACAGCAAATAGATGCGGTGTTCAAATATAAAGTCACAGGGGATACAGTTTGAAACGCCACATGGTGAAATTCCCTAATATTGGGCATTTCCCTTGGGCAAATCATTAAGAGCGCATTAACTTAATATTAAAAATCAACCGGTTTCAATTGGCAAGGTAATTGCATCTATATGTATAGATAAATTAATAACTTTATTAAATAAAAAGGGGGAGAAAGTTTTGCGATTAAAACCACTGCGCTTACAGATATCTTTTTGCCTTTTAGTTTCATTTATATTATCTATATTGTCACTGACAGCATTTTATGCTGAAGCAGCAGATAAAGAAAACTGCTTGATGTGACACAAGTACCGTCAGATCGGTCGGATCGACGAAGAAGGAAGAAAAAAGAGCTATTACGTAAACGAAGATATTTATGCCAATACAACCCACAGGAATGTCCCGTGCAGAGACTGCCATTCTTACATTACGAAAATCCCTCATGATACTGTAACGGAAGAAGTTAACTGTGCTAATGAGTGCCACGTTAAACCGCCTTTTTCAAAAGAAAATTTTTCACATAAAAAAATAATTGCGGTATACAACAAGAGCGTCCACGGGGCAAAAGAAGACGACTCCGAATTACTGAAATCAGCAAAACCATACTGCAAATACTGCCACCTCAACCCTCAATATACGAGAGTTGATGAAAAAAGGATCGCCTTTAAAAAGACCCTGAGCCGCTGCCTGAACTGTCATGAAAGAAAGGGTGTTACACAGGCCTACAAGCATATAACTCATCGTCTCCGGTCCAAGACATCACGCTCACCCCAGCAGATCGTTCAGTTATGTTCCATAAACTGTCATGCTGACCTCGTATTAATGAATAAACTCAAGGTCTCAAAAGAAAGCCTTGAAGCAGTAGAGTCTTATAACGAATCAATACACGGCAAGGCCGTAGGGCTGGGCTCTGAAGAGACAGCCGACTGTGTAAGCTGTCACGCTACAAGTGCAATACATGACATATATAAAAGAGATGAAATCGAAGCAACTGTTCATAAAGATAACCTGGTAAGTACCTGCAGGCAATGCCATGAAAATGTCAATGAACGG
>SDBV01010834.1_pt1 | contig 11915 bp, 13 predicted proteins | sample 2277081 | NCBI WGS metagenome assembly SDBV01 (sample SAMN10402039, study PRJNA504765) | marine sediment metagenome | isolation source: marine sediment core GS10_PC15, 223 cmbsf | place: Arctic Ocean: Southern Knipovich Ridge | collected 2010
AGGGCACAGTGAGGCCCACCAGAGAGACCCGGGCGCCGCAACTCTTGCGCTGACGGCCACCGCTCCGGCCCTCGAGCGCACGGACTACCACCCTCTGTCGCCGACCGCCGCTGTTCTGGCCTTCGCCACAACGGACCCGACCATCGGTGCGAGTTGGATCGCGGCGCTGAACACCGACTGGTCGCAGGCCGCCGATGAGACCTTCCGCGTCCGGATCGAGGCCAGGAATACCGGCGGCGTGGCCGTCACTCCGGCGTTCAAGTGGCAGTACAACAAGAATAGCGCCGGCTGGAACGACATCACGGCGGCGAGCTCCGTCGTTCGGACGGCCGGCTCGGGCTACTTCGCAGACGGCGACGACACGGTTCAATTGCTCGGCTCGGACACGTTTCCAGCCAACAACAACGCCGCAGAGGAAGCGACCGGCACGTTCACGTTGGGGGTGAACCTCGAAGGCCAGGAGGTCCTGGAAAGCGAGGTTTCGCTGACCATCGTCGAGGCTGACGTGGTCAATCTCGACACCATAGACCTGCGCCTGGTCGAGAGCGATGGCACCGCGTTCGCCACCTATGCCCAAACTCCGACGATCACGGTTACTGCAGGCGCCAATATCTCGCTGTCGCCGGCGGCCGCGACCCTCGCGTTTTCTCCGATTGCCGCTGTTCTCTTGCGCACGGAGAAACACCAGCGCGACCCGGCCGCGGCCACTCTGGCGTTCACACCAGTTGCCCCGGCGTTGGGGCGTACAGAGAAGCATCAGCGTGACCCCACGGCCGCCACGCTTGCCCTCGGCACGTCGGCGCCGGTCCTGTTACGGACGTTCAAGCACCAGCGGGACCCGGCTAACGCTACTCTCGCTTTCTCTCCCGTTGCGCCTACGCTCGACCAAAGTCTGGATCATCAACGCGATCCAGACGCCGCGACCCTGGTCCTGTCGCCGGTTGCGCCGGTCCTGGATCGGACGCTCAACATTGTGCTCGAGCCCGCCCAGGCAACACTTACGTTCTCTCCCGTCGCGGCGGTCCTGGTCCTTACGCAGCGGTTCGAGATCGAGCCCGGTTCCGCGGCCTTGGCTTTCTTGCCGGTTGCCCCGAGCCTCGACCAGACTCTGAACATCGTACTTGAGCCTGCCGAAGCGACCCTCGCTTTCTCTCCCGTCGCGCCAGTGTTGGACCGGAGCGAAGACCATCAGAGAGACCCGAGCGCTGCTAACCTTGCGTTCTCGCCGGTCGCGCCGGGCCTCGACCAGACGCTCAACATCGTGCTCGAGCCGAGCCCAGCGACCCTGGCGTTCACGGCGTTCGCATCGGTGCTCTCGACCGGCGACGATATACCACTCTCGCCTGCCGCCGCGGTTCTGGCACTGACGCCGGTTGCACCGACGCTCGACCAGACGCTCAAGCACCAGCGCGACCCCGCCGCCGCGTCCTTGGTGTTCTCACCGTTCGCGGCAACGCTGCTCCAAACGCTGGATCATCAGCGAGACCCAGCAAACGCGATCCTGGCGTTCTCACCGTTCGCTCCGCTTTTGGACCGTAGCCAGGACCACCAACGAGACCCGGACGCCGCTATTCTTGCGTTCTCACCGTTCGCGCCGGCGCTGAATCGTAGCGATGACCATCCTTTGGAGCCTGGTTCAGCGGCCTTGGCGTTCTCTGTTTTTGCGCCGGTGATGGATCGTCGCGACGATCATCCTTTGGAACCCGGGTCTGCAACGCTTGTCTTTTCACCGGTCGCGGCGGTGCTGGATCGCACCGCAGACCACCAGCGCGACCCTGCGGCTGCGGCCCTGGTGCTGGGCACTGCAACGCCGACGCTTCTAGCCACGCTGAACCACCAACGGGACCCTGGTGCTGCGGGCCTGTTGTTCGCGACGTCTGCCGCGGAGCTCTTGCAGACGCTGGCTGTTCAACGCGACCCGGCAAATGCGACCCTGGTGTTCACTCCGTTTGCGCCTGCACTACAGACCGGCGACGACCACCCGCTAGAGCCGACGGCCGCGACGCTGGCGTTCTCGCCCGTGGCGCCCACGCTGCTCCAGGAACGAAATCATCAAAGGGACCCGGCGCCGGCTGCGCTTCAGTTCTCCCCCGTATCGCCGACGCTTCTGCGCAGCGAGAAACACCAGCGTGATCCGGCTAATGCTGCTTTGGTTTTCTCGCCGGTGGCGTCTACGCTCGAGATTGGTGCCGATCATCCGTTAGAGCCGGCTGCGGCCAGCATGACATTCTCTCCGGTGGCGCCGGTGCTCGACCAGACCCTGGATCACTTTTTCATCCCGGCCAACGACAACCTGGTGTTCACGGCCTTTGCGCCGACGGTCGTGGCGACCGGAGTACCCGCCGCGGCGGCGCCTTTCCGCAATCCCATGATGGTGACTGTGGGCAAGATGATGAACCGACGGCGATAACCAAGGGAATCGAGCTATGGCCTTTACTGACATCACATCAATTCGTGAATACGTGAACCAGGCTATGGACGGATACGGGAATGTCCTGCCCGCCGGCGAAGAGCCCGCGATCGTCGCAACGGCTCTGGTTCCCGACGGCACCTCTGCGCAGCATACCTTCAACAGGAGGACCCGTTTCTTCCTGATCTACACCAACGTCTCCATCAATTGGGCGATGGTGGCGAACGGCAATCCCACGGCAATCGTCGATGGCGCTGGTCGAATGGCAGCCGAGACGAGCCAGTTTCTCGGGGTTGCCACGGGCGGTCGGGATGATGCGGGCCTTGCCACGCCGCAGAAACTCGCTCTCATCCTAGACCCGTAAAATCGAGGAGTGCTAGAATATGGCGAAAATGGGCATGTCTCCACCCCGCAGGCAGCCACCGTCGGTTGCGATGCCGCCGGCGGCTGCGTTCGCGCTTCTGAACCAAATCAACGAATTTCTAGCCTTCCCGGACGAGGACCGCGCAGCGGTATTCGAGGCTTTCATGGAGGCGACGCAACATCGCGAAGCGACGGAGGCCAAGTGCAACGATCAAGTCGCCGCAGCCGCGCTCGATCGGGTCGCGGCGCAGTCCGAACTCCACGAAGCCGAGCAACTGGCCGTCCAGAAGGTTCAGAAAGCCGATGGGCGGTCAAAGAACATTATCGACAGCGCGACCGCCCAGGCCGAAGCGGTCACCGCGCAAGCGCGTGAGAATTCCATGGCATCGCGCGACGAGGTTGCCGAGGCGAAAGAAACCGCCAAGAAACTTCTGAGCGGCCACGCAGCACGCGAGATCAAAGTGCGAGAGAACGAAAGACGCCTGGATGGGCTAATCAAGGACTGTGAAAAGGCCGAAACGGCCTTCAATGAAGAGAAGAAGGTCTATAGGGACCTGATCGACGACATCAATGCACTCCAGCGCAAGGCCCCGAAGTAGATGGGCGAGCGCCGACCCGATCCCAGATACGAGCTTGTCCTGACGGCCGTTTTCGCGGGAATGCAGCAAGGCCCGGCATGGACGGCGGCCGGCTTCAAGTCGACCGGCAAAGCCGCCGGCGTGAAGTGCTGCACGTTCCTGAAAAGGCCCTACGCGAGGAAACGCTTGGCCGAATTGGCGGCGAAGTCGTTGAAGAAGACCAACTTGACGGTCGAGAGCGTCCTTGACGAGATTGTGCGACACGCCTTCTACGACATCACCGAAATCCTGGCCGTCGACAAGCAGGGCAACGTGACCATGCGCGATCCGACCTCGCTGCCCGAGGACCTGCGCCGCGCCATCGTTGCCATCAAAGAGGTTATGCTCGACGGCCGAAGGGTGTGGGAGGTCAAGTTCGCCGACAAGCAGAAGGCGCTCGATTCGCTGGCGCGCTACCTGCAGATGTTCAAGGACACGGTAATCGTCGAGAACGTGTTCCGCGTCGTACAGGAAATGGATGACGATGAGCTTGACCGACGTCTTGCCGAATTGGAGCGAGCTTACAAGGACGCAAAGACTCTTGATCCTCCGTCAGGAGAAGGTCCGCCGAGTATCCACTAGGCGCTTCGACCTCTTCTACCCGGAGACCGGCCCGATCCGCCGTGAGCTCTACCAGAAGCATCTTGAGTTTTTCCGGGCCGGCCGGAGCTATCGCGAGCGCTGTTTCATGGCGGCGAACCGGGTCGGCAAGACCGAGGGCGCCGGCGGTTATGAGATGACCTGCCACCTCACGGGCCGCTATCCGTCCTGGTGGGAGGGACGGCGCTTCAAGGGGCCCGTGCGGGCCTGGGCCGCCGGCAAGACCAACGAGACCACGCGCGACGTGCCGCAACTCACACTTCTGGGCCCGGTCATCTACGAGGGCGATCGCAAAACGGTGGCCGGGACCGGGCTTATCCGCGGCGAATTCCTCGAAGCGCCGTTCTGGAAGCAAGGCGTCGCGAACCTGGTGGACACGATCAAGGTCCACCACGTCACCGGCGGGCTCTCGTTGCTCGGGTTCAAGGCCTACAAGCAGGGCCGGGGCTCGTTCGAGGGCACGGCGCAGCACGTCATCTGGCTTGACGAAGAGCCGCCGCTGGACGTCTACGGCGAGTGCCTGATCCGCACCGCGACGACCAACGGGATCATCATGCTGACGTTCACGCCGCTCGAAGGCCTGTCGCATGTGGTTCTTCAATTCATGCCGGCGGAATTCCGGCCCGATGTAGGAGATTGAGTAAATGAGCGAGACCGACCTGAACGATCCGGACCCCTGGAAACGGGCCGAGGCGCAGGAAAAATTGATCGCGCAGATGGACCGCACGATGCAATCGCAAGAAAGCATCATGCAGGGACAGGACAGGATCATAAGGTTGCTTTCGTACTGGAACGACGAACTGCAACGCGACTTCCTGATTATGTCCAAACACGCGATCGGTGAGACGGCCCCCCGGTTGAACCTATTCCCGCCGCGAGCCGGCGCCGGGTAAATGCCCCAGATAAGTCCCTCCCGATGCAGGAGATTGAAATGTCCGAGACTATGAGCACCGACGATGCCCAAATGGAAATGCCGCGGTACAAGTCCCACAAGGTCGTGCACGCGCTGAAGATCGGGAATTTGCGCGCCGAGAATGGCGAGCTTGTTATGGACCCGATTGAAAGTCGCTATGCTCCGATCATACTGACCGGGGATTATGTCACGAAGCACGATCCCCAAGTCGGTGGCTACTACGTAGTCTATCCGGACGGCTACAAGTCCTTCAGCCCGGCACAGGCTTTCGAGGCAGGCTACACTCGGATCGGAGTGCTGAAGCCTGGGGGCCGGTAAATGCCCCAGATAAGTCCCTCCCGGTATATGGTCAATGCCGGCTGGGACGACGTCCCCCACCTCGACGAGCAGACCAAACGCGAGCTTCTAGATTCCACCCAACCGTTTCTCCAAGATGCGCGCTCAAAGGGCGTCCCCTCCCTCGGCGCGGGCGCCGTGTGGCCGATACCGCTGTCCGAGGTACTGGTTGACCCGTTCATGATCCCGCCGCACTGGCCGCGCTCCTACGGCCTCGACGTGGGGTGGAAGAGGACCGCCGCTGTATGGGGCGCGCGCGATCCCGCAATCGACGTTTGCTACCTCTACACCGAGCACTACCGCGGCAAAGCCGAACCCTCGATCCATGCTGCGTCGATCAAGGCGCGCGGCGACTGGATACCGGGTGTCATCGACCCGGCGTCGCGCGGGCGCGGGCAACGCGACGGCCTGCAATTGATGACCGATTACGTCGAGCTCGGGTTGCATCTGATACCGGCGCGGAACCCAAGGGAATCCGGCATCCACTCGGTGTGGGAGCGCCTGAGTACGGGCCGCCTAAAGGTGTTCCGCACGCTCCAGAATTGGATCAAGGAATACCGGCTCTACCGCCGCGACGACGATGGCGATATCGTGAAGGATTACGATCACTTGATGGATGCGACCCGCTACTGGGTCGTTTCAGGTGTCGCGATCGCCAGGGTGCAGCCAGCCATGAAGCCCGGTATCGTCGCGGCGATCGCGGACAGAGCGGTGGGGTACTGATGGGAAAAGGAATTTAGATGGCCGCAAACTCCTTCGATCCAAACGCTCCGTTGCACGTCTCCGGGCGCCGCGAGCTCGAGCCATCGCCCGCGCGGAAGGACCCGCAAGATCACCTGCGCAACGAGCGTAACAGGCAGCGCATGGACGCCCTCGTCGCGCGACTGACGACGCTTGCGCAGGAGCAGGTAAGTAAGAAGAACTGGATCGAGGAGCGCTGGCTGAACGACCTACGCCAGTATCACGGCCGCTACGACGCCGCAACCGAGGCCACGCTCAACGAGAACAAGCGCTCGCGCCTTTACGCGAACATGACCCGCCCGAAGACCCACGCCTGGGAAGCCAAACTGTCGGACATGCTGTTTCCGACGGACGGCACCAAGAACTGGGGCATTCGTCCGTCGCCGGTGCCGGAGTTGCAGCAAGCCATCGACGCGGACCAGCCCGAAGAACCGAATATCACCACCATCGCGCCGCCCAGGCCAGCCGCCGGAGGTCAGCAAGGGAACGGCGCGCTTCCACCACCTGGGCCTGCCACACAGGGCCCAGAGCGGTTGGAGATACCCACCGAGAACGAAATGCGGGCGGCCGAAGCCAAAAAGATTATGGACGAGGCCAAGATCAAATCCGATGGCATGGAGTTGGAGATCAATGACCAACTCAAGCAGAGTAAGTACGATCTGGCTATGCGCCAGGTCCTGCACGACGCTTGCAAGCTCGGCACGGGAGTATCGAAGGGCCCGACGCTCACTAACAAGACCCGCCGGCGTTGGGTCGAGAAAGACCAAGACGGCCAGGTCGTGCAAGTCCTGGCGGACGTTGAGGATCCGCGGCCGGACAACGCCGAGGTCGACCCCTGGTCGTTCTTTCCCGATATGTCGGCACCCAGGCCCCGTGAAGCGGGCTTCTTCTTCGAGCGCCATCTCTACAACCCGAAGCAGGTCCGGGACCTGGCCAAGCAGCCGGGCTTCAACAAGGACGAACTGCGCAAGTTGCTCCTCGAAGGGCCGCACGAGGGATACCCGAGCTACATCACCACGCTCCGAGAGATCACCGGAACCGGCCAGGACACCCTTACGGATCGGTTCCACATCTGGGAATATCACGGCCCGATGGATCACGAAGACCTCGAGGCCATCCTGGAATCGACCGGCCGGGGCGGAGAGATCGAGGATTTCGATCCTCTCGAAGAGATCAACGTCATCGTCTGGTTCTCCCAAAACCATCTGTTAAAGTTCGGCGAGCAGCCGATGGAGTCCGGCGACCCGATTTATTCGGTGTTCTCCTTCGAGCGCGACGAGACTTCGATGTTCGGTTTCGGCGTGCCGTACCTGATGCGCGACAGCCAAAAGGCGGTGAATGGCGCCTGGCGCATGATAATGGACAACGCGGCGCTCTCCGCCGGACCACAGGTGGTTGTCGATCAGACCATCATCGAGCCGGCCGATGGTTCCTGGGTGCTGACAGCGCGCAAGGTCTGGCTCAGGAAAACCGGGTCCGTGCCGAACGCCGCCAAAGCATTCGAGACTTTTGACATCCCGAATAACCAAGCCGACCTGGTCGCGGTCATCAACATGGCGAGGCAGTTTGCCGACGACGAGACTTCGCTTCCTGTCATCGAACAGCGCGGCGACGAAGGGCAAAGCCATGTGACCCGAACCGCTCTCGGTATGGCGATGCTCATGAACGCCGTTAACGTGGTGTTCCGCCGGGTGGTCAAGAACTTCGACGACGAGATGACCGTTCCGAACATAACGAGAATGTATGACTGGAATCAGCAATTCAGTCTGAAGGACAACATCAAGGGCGATTTCGAGGTTGACGCCCGCGGGTCGTCCGTTTTGCTCGTGCGCGAAATGCAGGCGCAAAACCTCATGACGATGGCCGATCGGTTCACCAGCCACTCGGTTCTCGGGCCCATGACCCGCGCGGCGCCGCTGTACCGCAAACTGGTTGAAGCGCACATGCTCTCGCCCGACGACATCGTCATGACCGACGCGGAAATCAAAGCGGCGCAGGCGGAGCTAGAGAAAGCCGGCGAGCAAGACCCGGAAATTCTCAAGCTCGAAATGCAACTGAATATCGCCCAGATCGAGGCCGAAGTTCGGTTGCAGGTCGCCAATCTCGAGCGCGAGACGAAATTGATGACCCTCGCCGAGACCAACAACATGACCGTTGCCAAACTACAGGTCTTGCTCGGGGTCAAGCAGATCGAGACCGACAGCAAGGAACGCATCTTTGCGTCCGAGGCTGCGATGGAAGAGCGCCTTGCCGCGAAGGGCGTAACCGGGGGTAGCGGCGGGTTCCTGTCGGCCGGGGGGGGTGGATGATGTCGGCCAAAATTGATCGTCTGTTTTATGCGCTGAGTCTGGCGGCGTTTGTCGCTACGACGGTTTTTATGGCTCACACTCTCATCTTCTACGTTTGGCCCGCAACAATCTGGTCGGCCGGGGGGTGAACTCAGTTTAATTGCAGTTTAACTCAGTCGAATTAATTAAACGGAGTGGATCGGGCGATGGATAAAAATTCCGACACCTGGCACGAAATAAGCCTCTGGGCCAACGCGGCTCTCGTCGAGTCGGGCGGTCGCCTCGAGGACTTCGGGGTAGGTCCAGAGGAAACCTGGACCCTTCGGGGGCAGATCAAGACGCTGCGCGCGCTTCTGGACCTGGCGGAGCCAGACCTTCGGGTCGTCACGAAGTCTGAGGATTACGGATTCCAGCACGTCGATGACGTGAGCGCCTAGCGGCAAGCGAAAGGCCGCTGGCCAGAGGAACCAGCGACCTTTCAGGACAACCCCTCAAGAACCCTCTTCTAAAACAAATTTCACAACGAATCAAGTATCCATCGGCCGCCCCCTTCCTTGGGCCGCCAATCTCTAGGAGTGCCGATATGGCCGGGACCGAATCTACACCGACCGACGCAGCCGCGCCCGTCGATGCACCGATCTCCGTTGATGACGATGCGAAAGAATTCGACGCCGCGTTTGAGGAATTCGCCGCCGTCGATGATACCGAGACCACCCCGCCGCCAGACCCGGCGGAAAAGCCGGCCGACGCACCAGCGCCCGCCGACGGGCCGGAAGAGCCGGCCAAGACAGTCGAAGACCCACCGGCCGCACCGGAAGGTGCCGCCCCAGATATTTGGGCCGCTGCAACGCCCGAGCAGAGAACCGCCTTTCAGGCCGTTCAACCGCCCGCCGCCTCACCGGCCGCGGGTCCAGCCGCAGCCGCAGACGCAGCCGCACCGGCAACCGACGAGCAATTCACAAATTTCGAGTCGGATTACCCCGAGGTAGCCGGTCCGATCAAGGCGCGCTACGACCCTCGTTATGATGCGCAAGAGGCCAAAATAACGGCTTTGGAACGGCGACTAAGCGGTATCTCGGATGTCCAGATGAATGAGGCGATTGGCGGCGAGCTAACTGTGCTCGAACAACGCCATCCGACCTGGCACGCGATGACCTCAACACCAGAATTCGAGACCTGGGTCAACGCCCAGCCGAGGTACGTTCAGGAGGGATTCGTTCGCAACGGCAATATAGTTGTCGACGGCGAGGAGGCGGCCAGCCTCATCGACTTGTACGTCGACCAGCAAAAGGCCCCAGCCGCGGACGATGCCAATCCCGCGGTCGAGGACAAGTCAACAGGCAAGGCGACGCGACGACAGCGCCGATTGGAATCGGCGGTGTCGGCCGAAACCAGCCAGGCCGGCCCAGGCTCGGGCCCGCCTGAAGGAGACTTCGACGCTGCCTTCGATCACTTCGCGCGCCAGCCATAACCTCAACCAGTGAGCGGCACGTCGTGAGACGCGCTGTTCCATCAGATGGAGCGACAACATGGCCGATGGCCTCACGACCTATGGTGTAATCAACCAGCGTACCGCTGCTTGGGCCGCCACAACCATGCTGAAGCACGCCGAGCCGGTGATCGTTCTCGGAAAATTCGGCATGGTCAAAGAGATGCCGAGAAACAAGGCCGACACGGTGAAATTCCGCCGCCCGGTCCCGTTCTCGGCCGCTACCGTACCGCTCGTCGAAGGCGTCACGCCGACGGCGCAGAAGATGGCCTACGAGGACGTTCAGGTCCAACTCAATCAGTACGGCCGTCCGATCGAGATCACCGACGTGGTCCAGGACCTGTCCGAAGACCCTGTCCTGATGGACGCTTCCATGCTCGCCGGCGAACAGGCCGCGCTCACGATGGAGACCATCATCTACGGCGCGATCAAGGCCGGCACGCAGGTCAAGTTCACGAACGGCACGGTTCGGACTTCGGTCAACACCACGATCTCGTTGAACGATCAGCGCGGCAGCACAAGGGCCCTCAAAGCGCAGAAGGCCCAGAAGATGCGCTCGATCCTCGGCGGGTCGCCCAACTTCGCAACCAAGCCCATCGAGGCGTCGTACATCGCGGTCGCGCACACGGACTGTGAAGCGGATTTGCGAAACTTGGCCGGATTTGTGCCGGTCGCCGAGTACGGCAGCCGTTCACCGGTTGCGAACGAAGAGATCGGTTCGGTCGAGGACGTGCGTTACGTCCTGTCTCCCGAACTGACTCCCTTCCCCGACGCCGGTGGAAACAAGGGCTCGACGGTTTCCACCTCGGGCACGAAGTCGGATGTCTACCCGATCATCTACATCGGGCGAGACTCCTACGCGACCGTTCCTCTCAAGGGGAAAAGAGCCATCACGCCGATGGTGCTGAACCCCGGTACGCCGTCCAAATCCGACCCGCTCGGACAGCGCGGATTCGTAAGTTGGAAGGCGTATTTTGCGGCCCTGGTGCTCAACGAGAACTGGTTGCTTCGCCTGGAAGTGGCCGTCAACGACATCTAAGCGCCGGTCCACACAACCAGATGTAACCGCGCCAGGTAGGCGTGATCCTCTTTCAACGAACAAGGAGTTAAGATCATGACCGCAAGAAGCGGGCTTATCCATGGGACCGGCAACGCGCTCAACATTGAGCTAGGCTGGATTCCCGACTATGTCGAGGTTACTTCGTTCGAGGCCACCACCAGGCTTGTCAAAGCCTGGTTGGGCAAGGTGATCGTGTTCACCGGCGGCGGCACCACCGAGATCAAGGCCGGCGAGTGGATCAAGACTATCACCAACGGCGCCAAGGCCCGGATCCGCGAGGTCATCCTCGACAGCGGCACCTGGGCCGGCGGCGATGCCGCTGGCTGGTTTGTCTGCAACGCCGAGGAGATCACCGGCACAATTGGGTCGGAGAATGCCCAGCGTTACGCCTCCGAGCCTGGAACGGCGGTAGCAACGTCCGACGATGTCAGTGTCGTCTTGGATGTCGAGTTCGGCGTCGATATCGATACCGAGATCGCCAAGGTTACCGGGGCCGCCGGGATTCTGTCGTTCGTCGGAAACGCGGACACTACCCCGAAACAAGCCAAGGGCTTCACCATCGGTGCGACAATCTCGGCAGATGGCTTGTTGCTGGGCTATTACGCGATGAAGAACGACCCGGGCGAAGGCCAGGGGCCGCTCGTCCTCGGTGTGCCGCAGTCCAGCCTCTGGGCGTAGACAAACCTCTCTAACTGACTGGACGTGGGCGGCACCGTGACGGGTGCCGTCCCGTTCCAACAACCAATGCGAAAGGACTCGTACCATGGCGTTCACTGCCGAGACCTCAAAGCAACTTGCGGCCCAGGCGGGTCGCGGCAACCTTCGCGCGCTGGAAACCCTGCTTCGGGAGATCAGCGACCATATCGATGAACTCTCAGCCCAGGAGATCGCATTTCTCGACGGTGTCACCGCCGGCACCAGCGAAGCCAGCAAGGCGATGGTGCGGGACAGTTCCAACGAAATGGACGGTGTGCCCCTCGAAGAGAGCCAGTCCGTCGATCCCTCCCAGAAGGTCACCCTGTTCGACGACTTCCTCGAAGGCACCCTCGACGCCTCCCGGTGGGAGGACGCGGACGGCACCGACGCCGAGGCCATCGG
>SDBV01010835.1_pt1 | contig 11914 bp, 14 predicted proteins | sample 2277081 | NCBI WGS metagenome assembly SDBV01 (sample SAMN10402039, study PRJNA504765) | marine sediment metagenome | isolation source: marine sediment core GS10_PC15, 223 cmbsf | place: Arctic Ocean: Southern Knipovich Ridge | collected 2010
CTGCAATTAAAACAGCAACCATATTTTATGAAAAAATCCGTTGTCCCCGAATAAATGAAACTGCACAGCACAACATGTTGCCATACAGATACTTATGAGTTCCATCTCTCAAGTTGGGTTAAAGTATTTATCCTAAAAAAACTCAAACAGAATACCTGCATTTTATGTAGAGTAATAATAAGAGTGTCCCCGCGAGGCGTCAATCAGGTTTTGTCCTTACGCGAGAATATGAGAAATCTTATTAACTTTTGCATAGCTTCGCCACCTCAGTCCCATGCAAATTTTACAGATTGAGTAAATAAATCGCGCAAAGAACGTGATTTTATTAGGCTTTTCAAACGATTTTAAAAATTTTACCCATTGAGTTTGAATCATTGATAATCAATATTTTTACGTAAATTTTTACAAGGATTAATTTAAAAATGACAAACATTAACGAACTATAATTGTTATAGCAGATTAGTTCAATTTAAAAAGATCGATGCACTTGTCGTTGAAAAATAATTGGTGGAAAATATTGGGGATCATTCTGGTTTACTATGTGTTGATCTATGGTTTTCTGATTGATGTACCGCGCCTTGCTATTTTAAATGAAACGATCAGAAACCTGTTTTTCCACGTTGCGATCTGGTTCGCCATGTTTATTCTATTGATTGTTTCGGTGGTTTATTCCATAAAACATCTGAAAACATCAGATATAAAAACAGACATCATCGCCAGTGAATTTGCGATAATGGGTATTCTTTTTGGCTTATTAGGAATCGTTACCGGCTCTGTGTGGGCGAAATTTACCTGGGGAGATTGGTGGGTTAACGATCCAAAACTCAATGCCACTACCATCGCACTGCTGATCTACCTGGCCTATTTTGTGTTGAGATCATCGATTGAAGATGAGCAGCAAAAAGGAAGGATAAGCGCTGTGTACAATATTTTTGCATTTGCAGCGGCTGTTCCATTGATTTTCATCTTACCAAGGCTGACCGATTCCCTCCACCCGGGAAATGGTGGGAATCCGGGATTTAGCGCCTACGACCTTGATAATAACTTGAGAAAGGTATTCTACCCTGCTGTAATCGCCTGGACCTTGATTGGGGTTTGGTTTGCCTCACTGAGAATAAGAGTAAAAAAAATAACCTTGATTGCCGAAGAGCATCAACTAAATTGAACCGGTTTATGAAAAAAATATTTATTGCATTTTCGATTTATTTCATTATGAGTTTCATGGCATTTACTCCTTTTGCTTCAGCTCAAGACGAAACGGATGTTAATATCGAAATGGCTGAAAAAATGCGTTCTGACGGTAAGATTTATGTGGTTGTATTGGTCGTAACCATACTGTTTACAGGATTACTGATTTACGCTATTAACACCGATAAAAAAGTTTCGAAACTTGAGAAGGAAATTAAAAGTATAAAATCCACCCGGGATTCATAAACTTTATTCCAGTTGTATGGTTTTATTTAAAAATTTTCTTGAAAAGGACATGACATTCCAAAGCTATTTATAAGATCGCTTAAAGCGCCTGATAAAAAAAGCTTATGGCTAAATTGATATATTTTAAATTATGAAAAAGTCGCACATTATTGGCATAGTGGTAATCGCTATTGCGGTATTCGTGATCATATCTACAGCTGGTGACGCCAGTACTTATGTGAATTTCGAAGAGGCAAAAGCACTTTCTGAATCCGGGCAGCATGAAAAAGTTCATGTTGTTGGGCAATTAAAGAAGAATGTGCATGGAGAAATCATGGGCGTGGAGCCAAGCGAAGACAAGTTGTCAGTCACCTTTTTGATGGTAGATAATGAGCAAAAGACTAATAAAGTATTTTATAACAAACCTATACCACCAGATTTGAAACAATCGGAACAAGTTGTAGTGATTGGGAAATATAAGGAGGACGTCTTTTATGCCAATCAAATATTATTAAAGTGCCCATCTAAGTACGAAGAAGAGTCTTTACAGGTCAGCGGGGTGAAGTAAGCTGCGTAATGAAGTTTATAAGTAGCAAATTTCTTATTTAACGCTTTACTCGGTATTATGGAATGTGACAAGTGGCAGTAGCAGGAGGCAGGAGGCAGGAAGCAGTAAAAATAAATAATAAGCTTGCATTCCAGGCGTCTATTCATATTTGTTAGGCGCCTTACCTCCCCATAAAGGATCTTTGCGTATAATTGATGTTAAAAAAATGATCAATCTTTTTATTGGAAACATAGGACATTTATTTGTCATATTATCATTTGTATTATCCCTGGCGTCAGCCTTTTCCTATTTTCAGGTTACAAAAAAGGATAATGTCATTGCTCAAAAAGAATGGGCTCAAAATGGTAGAATACTCTTTTATCTACATGGTTTTTTTGTGATAGCAGTGATTTTTGTGCTCTTTCTGATTATTTACAACAACTATTACGAATACCATTATGCCTATGCTCATGCATCAAAATATCTTCCGGTTCATTATATGATTTCATGTTTTTGGGAGGGTCAGGAAGGCAGTTTCTTACTATGGATTTTCTGGAATGTTGTATTGGGAATTATTCTAATCAAAACCAACAAAAAGTGGGAGGCCCCCATCATGGTGGTCTTTGCAATGGTTCAGGCGTTTCTTGCTTCCATGATTCTTGGATTTTCTGTATTTGATATTAAAATTGGCAGCTCTCCTTTTGTGCTGCTTAGAGATGTGATTTCTGATCCAATCTTTGCAATCAATCCTGATTTTGTACCCAAGGACGGCACCGGATTAAATCCGTTGTTACAAAATTATTGGATGGTCATTCATCCTCCAACCTTATTTCTCGGATACGCAACTACCCTGATTCCGTTTTCCTATGCGATAGCCGGGCTATGGAAGAAAGAATATAAAACCTGGATCAAACCTGCTTTACCCTGGGCAATTTTCTCCACAGCGCTCATGGCAACGGGACAATTAATGGGAGCCTATTGGGCATATGAAACCTTAAGCTTTGGCGGATATTGGAGCTGGGATCCGGTAGAAAATGCGGTGTATGTGCCATGGATCATTCAGATAGCGAGCATCCATACCATGATTATTTTTAAGAAGAATAACTCGGCGCTCAAGACATCCATTATTCTGGTTATCACCACATTCATCCTCATTCTTTATGCCACCTTCCTCACCCGAAGTGGCATTCTTGGAAATGCTTCCGTACACTCATTTACCGATCTGGGGCTTTCAGGCCAATTACTAATTTATTTATTGGCATTTTCGGCGCTCGCAATCGGTTTGTGTATGTACCGTTGGAAAGAAATTCCAACAACTGATAAGGAAGTTTCTACATATTCCAGGGAATTCTGGATTTTTATGGGAGCAACGGTGCTTGGCCTGATGGGCTTTCAAGTGATGTTAGGAACATCCATTCCAGTTTATAACACCATTCTTGAACAATTTGGCATCAGCTCAAACATGGCGCCTCCGGCAGACCAGGCTATTTTCTATTCTAAATTCCAAATCTGGGGAGCAATATTAATTGCTATTTTCTCAGGCACAGGACAATTCTTTTTTTGGAAAAAGATCGATAAATCAAAGCTATGGAATGAGTTATCCATTCCGGTTCTATTAAGTCTGGCATCTTCTATTGTTGTATTTTCAGTTTATGGTATCCATGAATTTTCATATATACTATTATTAACTGCTGGGATTTATTCCCTGGTTGCAAATAGCACGATCTTAATACGATTGTTAAAAAAGAAAAGCTTAAATCTGGCAGGAGGATCCATCGCACATATCGGAATTGCACTGATGCTCTTGGGTATATTATTTTCATCCGGATATTCCAGGGTTATTTCCCTAAACACATCAAGTCCCTTGTTTTCAAAGGATATGTCTGAAGAAATGAATCAGGAAAATGTACTTCTCTTTGCGAATGAGCCCTTAATCATGAATGAATATGAACTCACATATAAGGGTCAGCGTGTTGAGTTAGCCGGGGTTCCCGGATTTCCTCCAAAAAATATAATTCGTAAAACATCAGATGAACACAAAGTAGTGGCTAAAGCGGAGTATATCCATGATGGCAAAACTGTATTTGAAACAGGCGATACTTTAACCATTCTACCGGAAAACACCTACTTTGAAGTGGAGTATAAAAAGAGCGGTGATAAAGCATTTTCTTTATTTCCCCGTGCCCAGGTGAATCCCAACATGGGCCTTATGGTTTCCCCGGATATCAAACATCAACTAGACAAGGATCTTTATACACATATTTCTTCCATTCCAGACCCTGACACAAATAGCAAATGGAGTGAGCCAAAAACAAATCTTGTCGGGATTGGAGAACGTTTTTTTGTAAATGATTTTGTTTCCGTATTGAAAACGGTACAAAAGGTAGAGCATTTAGAAGGAGTCGCCCTTGGCCCTGATGATGTTGCTGCAGAAGCGATCATTGAAATTCAGCTTAAAAATAAAACATATACCTTGAATCCCATTTTTATTATCAAAGATAAAATGATGGGCAATATCCCGGCAATCGAAGAGGAATTGGGCGTAAAAATATCTTTCCTGAATATCAAACCGGTGGAAGGTAAATTTGAGTTGGCAACGGAAACATCGCAGCGAGATTATATCATTATGAAAGCTATAGAAATGCCATTTATTAATGTGCTATGGCTAGGGGCATTGGTATTGATGTTTGGATTTATTGTGGCCATTTCCAGAAGATATAAGGAATTTAAACGCACAGTTTAATGAGAATAATTATTGAAATACTCATGTACTCCTAAAAGTATAATTCACCCACGAATGCACAAATATAGAATTGCACTACCCTGATTTTCTATTATATAATTTTTTATAATTCACGAAAACTTTATTTTCAGAGTGGGAGCAAATATTCAACGCTATGAAATACACGCCATGCATCATGAATAATTGACATCAACCTCAATAAATGATTGCCAATTATTTAATGTTAGTCAAAAAAGTAGCCCGATTGCCCAATACAACCGGGCTAAACCTACCAAACAAACAACCCAACAACCTTCACTCACGAGGGAGTGAATTCACTATATAAAAACTTCATTTCCACCATGAATGTTTCCATCTCCTTAATTTAATTCTTCAACCTATTATTCAATAATCCAAATATAGGAATCAGCTAGCTCTTAAACCATTTTTTTTAGACAAAGTCTTTGTAAAATACACGTAAAATTGATACAAAATATTGCAATAATTAAGGTTTTGATCACTAAATAGCTTAGCTGCGACATACTCAAAATTTTACTTTTTAATATGATTTATAATGAACTTTGGCTAATTCAACTTGTAATTGGATTTCATAATATTAACTTAACGTCAGTTCGATGAATTATTCAAGTGTACATAATTTTAAATCGCAGAAAAACAACACTTTACGTTATTGCGAACAGAGTGAAGCAATCTCTATCATATAGACAGATTGCTTCTTCCTCCTTCGTCGTCATCGCAATGACGTGTAAAATATTGATTTATAGAATGTTAATTACCGAACTCACGTAAACTTAGAATGCGTACACAACCAATGAATTCTATTTTTTGAATATTTGAAAGGATAGAGTAACTTGCGCTTTTTATACTAATTCTAAATAGGGCGGGATGATGAATAGAAGTGTGGCGGATCTTAAACCTGAGGAATCTGGTACTATAAAAGGTTTTACTGATAGTATAATATCACTGAAACTTATGGAGATGGGATGCCTTCCGGGAAGTATAATTAAAATGAACTATACGGCTCCTTTTGGAGATCCTATTTCTTATGATATTGCAGGATACAATCTAACCTTAAGAATTTCAGAAGCGTCGTGCATATTGATAGATGAATAATTTGTGATGGGAGATCGTATTAAAAATATAGCGCTTCTGGGAAATCCTAATTCCGGAAAATCTTCGCTATTCAATCAGTTGACAGGATTAAATCAAAAAGTCGGGAATTTTCCTGGAGTTACGGTAGAAAAAAAGACTGGAACTTGTCATCTCGAAAATGGCGAAAAACTCAGAATTATCGATTTGCCTGGCACCTACAGCTTATATCCAAAATCTTTGGACGAGCAGGTTGTAATTGATAGCCTCATTGATAAAAACAATCCTTACTATCCTGATCTTGCCATTGTCATTATCGATGCTTCAAATATTAAACGGAATCTCTTACTTTTCACTCAAGTAGTGGATTTGAATATTCCTGTGATTTTAGCTTTGAATATGCTGGATGTTGCCACCAACAGAGGTCAAAGAGTTAATCCCACTGCCATAGCGAGGTTTTTTTCTATACCCACCATTTCGTTAAATGCACGAACCGGACAGGGGGTCGAGTTATTGAAACGTGCTATTTGTGAAAATGAAATACAGAAATTAGAACCTATTTTTACCTCATCACCTTTTGAAAGCGATTTAGAGGCTGAAGTTGCTAATAAATTTGATATTGGTAATGGTAATGATTATCTGGCACATATACATTTGATACAATATCAAAATTTTCATCATTTATCGGATGAAGATAAGCTATTTATAAAAAATTTAATTAGAACAAATAAATTCAATCCTGAGCTTTCTCAATCAAAGGAAATCCTACATCGGTATAAACTCATTGACAAGGTTATTGATGAGGCAGTTGTCTATAATCTGGAGCAAAATAAGAATATCACAGAAAAACTGGACAGGATATTTACCCATAAAGTGTATGGTTATCTCATATTTTTCGTTCTGCTATTCTCCATATTCCAGACCATATTTGCCTGGGCACAAGCGCCTATGGATTTTATTGACTATAGTTTTTCGGAATTCAGTATTTTTTTGAAAACAACATTACCGCCGGGGGTTTTGACCAGCCTCTTGTCTGAAGGGATAATTCCCGGGATAGGAGGCGTCGTCATATTCATACCACAAATAGCCATACTTTTTGCATTTATATCCATTCTTGAAGAAACAGGATATATGTCCAGAGTGGTTTTCCTTATGGATAAAATAATGCAAAAAGTTGGTCTAAATGGAAAAAGTGTGGTCCCTCTTATTTCAGGAGTTGCTTGTGCTATACCGGCAATTATGGCAACACGAACAATTGATAACTGGAAAGAACGGCTCACCACCATTTTTGTGACCCCATTTATGAGTTGTTCCGCACGTCTTCCGGTTTACACAATCCTTATAGCCCTGGTTGTTCCGGATAAGATGGTATTTGGGCTGCTGAATTTGCAGGGTTTGGCGCTTATGGGCATGTATATATTGGGTTTTGCCATGTCTATCATTACAGCATTCATCATCCATTCCATTGTTAAGATCACTGAAAAAGGCTATTTTATCATGGAGCTTCCGCTATATAAATTTCCGCGCTGGAAAAATGTGGGTATTACCATTTTTGAAAAATGTAAGACCTTTACATTTGAAGCGGGAAAAATAATTCTGGCCATTTCCATCATACTTTGGGTAGCAGCCTCCTATGGCCCTGGCGACAAAATAAAAAATGCTGAAACCTACGTCACCGAATCCCTGAAAGGTGAAAAACTAAGTGAAGAAGATTTTCATGCAAAAGTAGATGCGTTTAAACTTGAAAATTCTTTTGCCGGAATTTTCGGTAAAACGCTTGAACCCGTAATCAAACCGTTAGGCTTTGATTGGAAAATTGGCATTGCCTTAGTCACTTCGTTTGCTGCCAGGGAAGTTTTTGTAGGAACCATGGCAACCATTTACAGTATTGGCTCTGAAGAAGAATCAACTATAAAAAGCAGAATGAAAGCTGAAATAAATCCTGACACCGGAGAGCCGGTGTACACGCCGGCTGTTGCCTTGTCTCTTTTGGTCTTTTATGCCTTTGCCATGCAATGTGTCAGTACCATGGCAATAGTGAAAAAAGAAACCAACAGTTGGAAATGGCCTTTACTTCAGCTTTTCTATATGACAGGTTTAGCCTACATCTCCTCTTTTCTGGTATATAATATTTTATCATAAAAATAATCCGGTCTATCGCATATAAATCCTGCTATCAGCATCCTTGACCAGTTCCAGCTTTTCCACATTTTTCAAATGTAGTTGCGATTTGGATTTTACGGATGCATTTACAGTGTTTATATCTTTTCTAAATTCCGCCCTGGATTTTTCTATATCTATTTCCAGCGTGTCAATTTCGACATCCCAAAAGTATATCCTAGAATTCAACCCTGTAATCTTAACCTTTTTGAAATTTGAAAAATCACTATCATTTCTTTCAAGACTACTGATCTCACCACCTGAAATATTCAAATAAATACTATCCTGATTAAAACCTGAAAGTCTTATTTTTGAATCTTTTGTAGAAATACTTTCAATTGTCGTAGACGTATAAAGTGTATAGGAACGTTGATCAGATGAAGATGGCGTTCTGCTTATTTTCAACGTGTCATTTTCTACCGCATAACTGATATTAATAGTTGTGGTATCGTTGTATGTCACAAAATATATGTGATTTGATTCAGAAGGCGATATTTTGATATTTCTTAAATTCTCTATTACTACGTGTCTAAAATCTTCAAGGGGCAGATTTTCAGATTTAGCTTCAGTAAATCGCTCACTACTGTGCTCACCAAAAATCCTGATGTCCAGAATAAAAGCCATCATCACAAAAAGTATGGTTGATAATAATCCGATCAATATTTTATTACTTGTTTTCATTATCCTTATTATTTAAAAGTTGTGATATAGGTGCACTGAGGTCTGCATAGCTAATACCGAGAATATTCATTTGATGTGCAAATTCAGGCAATTCAACGTTAAAAAAATCCTGCTTCCTCCATTCTTTAATAATATCCTGCGCGTCTTTTGCCACAAAATAACCTATACCTCTTTGGTTTGATATAATGTTTTTTGACTGAAGCTCTGCATAGCTCCTCACGATGGTGTTGGGATTTACACCCATTTCTGAAGCCAATTCCCTGACCGAAGGAATTTTTTCTTCAATGGCAATCGTCCCATTCAATATTCTTTCCGAAAGATTATCGGCGATCTGAAGTGCGATGCTTTTATTGTTTTTAAATTCCATACTACACCTCCTTTTCTTTTAATTTGAAATAACTTATTGTCAATAATGTAGCGTGAGCAATCCATGCTGCCCAAATTCCTGCCAGCTTAGCATCTTCCTCACTTTGCATAAATAATACACTTCTATTTGCCTTCCTATATTCTTGTATATCAAGTACCTCAACCAACATGAATCCAATTCCAAAATATACGCTGACAAGCAAAAAAACAATCAATATGGTTTTGAGTAAGGGCGTTTTTTTAAAATATGTTGCCCCGGTAAATGGAAAGGTAAACACGAATAACGCTATGCTCACCGCGAGCGTAATTTCCCTACTACTCAATTTTGAAAAGAGCACCTCAAATCCAAATTTATAATTTTGATAATCCGGATAATAAACGTGAAAAATCCCGGTCACTAAATTCGTGAATATCCAGTAAACGATTGGAAAACCGATGATGTAAATTAAAATCCGATTGATGAATTCGAACAGGAATTTCTCAAAAGTAGAAACTGGAGTCATTAAATACTCCATGCTTTTTTCTTTTGATCGAAAGGCTGGAAATGCTTGTCCGCACCAGATAAAACACCCGGCAAAAAAGGCAAACAGAAAAACCGATATATGATATTCATCAACAATTTTTGTTTTACCTATATGACTCTGATTCACAAAATACATAAAGGCATGAAAACCAGTTATGAGTCCGGCAATCGAACCTAATACGATTAAAATCTGTTTTCCCGAAAGGAAAATAAATTGCTTGTATAGCAATGTCATTCGATTGAGGCTTATATGATTACTTATTCCCATGATCTGTAAAAAGTTTTATTCCTGAATTGACTGCGTTAAAAAGTAATTCGATATCGGGATCCGATGCAAATCCATTGGTTTGCCTGGATATTGATTTATAACCGCCGGGTATTGCTTCGGAATAAATCCCTGAATTTTCATCAATATCCCTTCCTGAGCTAAAGAGTAGCTTTTCAGATATCGTAGAGGTGCTTTCGTGGAAAACAACGCTCCCATCTTTTAGGATAACGATGTTGTCGATCAGATTTTCGACATCCTTTACCTGGTGTGTTGAAATCACCACCAGTTGCTGATCGTCAATGGATCCGGCGAGTATCTTCCTGAACATCGCCTTCGATGGAATGTCAAGGCCGTTTGTGGGCTCATCCAATATCAGGAGTGCACAATTTGTAGCGAGGGCAAATGAAACCAAAAACTTCTTCTTCTGCCCGTGTGAAAGTTTATGGATTTGTGCGTTGCTTTTCAGGTCAAAATCTTCCAGAATTGTTCCGAACTTTTCATCGCTAAATTTTGGATAGAATCCACTTTGAGCTTTCACAAAGCTCGAAATCTTCACTGACGGAAGCTTATACTCTTCCGGCAGAAAGTATATTTCCTTCAATAATTCTACTTTTCTGTCAATGGGTTTCAATTCGTTGATGCTGATACTTCCTTCAGAATTGGATAAAAGCCCGGACAATAATTTCAACAAGGTGGTTTTACCGGCGCCATTCGTTCCCAACAATCCGGTGATACTGCCGGGATTAAGTTCAAGGGATAACTTTCTAAAAAGCTCTTGCTGCTTTGGATACGCGAAACCCAAGTCATTGATTGCTATCATATTTATACTGTTTTACTGTATTATTGTTCTAGTACACTACAAATGTGTGTAATTCAAATATGAATGTCAAGTGTTTTAACAAAAAATTTCTTTGCTCCAAGAAATGAAACTAGTTGAGGACGATGTCGTATATATTACTATGATATCATATTAATATCATTCTAAATACAAAAATTATGAAAAAAGAAACATTAATAAAACCTGTCAGCGGCTATCCAATGGTAGTGGTCGAGCTTGTCATTTTGGCAATGGGTCTATTCGGCCTTATTGCATTAAAAAATCCATGGGGCATAATCTTTATTTTTATTTTCCTATTCCTACTAATTGGATTTTTTATCATCTATCCAAACCATTCTAAAGTCATGGCCCTTTTTGGGGCTTACAAAGGGACAGTGAAAGAAAATGGATTTTTTTGGATCAATCCTTTCTACAAGTATAAATCCATTTCGTTGCGCGCCAGGAATTTTGATAGTGAGCGTGTGAAAGTAAATGACAAAGTTGGGAACCCAATTCTGATCAGTGTTATACTTGTTTGGCGGGTGCAGGAAACATATAAAGCTGCCTGGGAGGTGGATAATTATGAGCAATTTGTAAAAGTCCAAACCGATGCAGCAGTCAGAAAAATGGCCATGTCTTATCCGTATGACAATTTTGATGATGGACAATCTGAGGTAACCTTGCGGTCTGGTGTGCAGGAAGTAAATATGGCCCTGGAAAAAGAACTGGAAGAGAGACTAAACATTGCCGGAATCCATGTTATGGAGGCGCGAATCGGCTATTTGGCTTATGCTCCAGAAATTGCACAGGCTATGCTAAGAAGACAACAAGCCACCGCGATTGTGGCTGCAAGATTCAAAATTGTAGAAGGCGCAGTTGGTATGGTGGAAAGCGCGCTGGAAAAACTTTCTGAAAAAGGCATCATAGATATGGACGAGGAAAAGAAAGCCACGATGGTCAGCAATCTGATGGTAGTACTTTGTGGCGATCGGGATGCTCAACCGGTAATTAATACAGGAACACTTCATCAATAATAAAATGGAAGAGTATAAATATTTTAGAATAAAGGCGTTCGAGTCAAACGAGAAATTTGAGAAGCGACTTAATGATATGTGTCGGCAAGGATGGAAACCAATAGCTATAGCAGGCGTGCAGGGGACTATAGTTCTCCTACAAAAAGTAGACAAGTACGATTAGTAACCATGGTAAAAAAGAAACCTTTCGTGCTGAGGATGGATCCCGAAGTGCTAAAAGCGATTGAGAAGTGGGCCGCTGACGAATTCAGAAGTTCAAACGGCCAAATTGAA
>SDBV01010836.1_pt1 | contig 11914 bp, 9 predicted proteins | sample 2277081 | NCBI WGS metagenome assembly SDBV01 (sample SAMN10402039, study PRJNA504765) | marine sediment metagenome | isolation source: marine sediment core GS10_PC15, 223 cmbsf | place: Arctic Ocean: Southern Knipovich Ridge | collected 2010
TTATCAATGGAATCCTTTCCCAGGGAGGGACCTACTGTTCTCTCTTCAATGATCTTGACCGGTGCTGGCAGGGCACCTGCCCTCAAGACAATGGCCAGATCCCTGGCCTCTTCCATGGTAAATCTACCTGTTATCTGGGCCCTTCCACCTGCAATTTTATCCTGTATAACCGGTGCACTATTTATAACATTATCCAGGACAATAGCCAATCTCTTCTTTATATTGGCCCCTGTAATCTGTTCAAAGAGCCTCCCCCCCCGCGAATCAAACGAGAGCGATACATAGGGCTCATTGTATTGACTATCTATCATGACCCTGGCATCGGTCAGATACTCACCAGTTAAAACAGCCCTACTTTTTAAAAGAAAGGGAATCTTTTTTTGAGAACCAGGCCCTCCCTCTATCTGGTAAAGGATCTCATCTCCTGGTGGTATATTTCCCCTTAATGCCTCCTCCAGACTATTATCCTCGTCTACCAGCTTAAACTCCAGGAGGGCGGTCTTTCCTATAATATCAATAGCCCTTTTAGGATCCTCTATCCCCGGAAGTTGAACTAAGATCCTATCCCTCCCTTGGGCCCGGATATCCGGTTCGGCCACACCAAACTGGTCGATCCTGTTAGTTATTGTCTCTACTGCCTGGTCCACTGCCATCCTCTTGATATGCTGCTGGGCCTGCTGAGAGAGGACTAATTCCAATCTAAGATCACTTTCGCCAGATGATCCAGATTCAACGGCAAGGTCTGGAAAATTGTTTGCGAACATCTCTTCAGCGGCCTTTCTGTCCTCTCCCCTTATTAAGGTAAGATCAATCCTATCTGAGGTACTTCTTTTTAATTCCTGATACCTGATCTTGGCCTTCCTGAGGCTGTATTTTGTATCCTCTACCATCCTCTCGAGGTGGCTTTCTACAGCCTTCTGGGCCTGGACCTCCAATACGAGATGCATACCACCTCTTAGGTCAAGTCCAAGACGAATCTTCTCCTCAGGCAGTATATTAGGCCACCAGGTGGGTAGTGTTTTACTGATAGAGGGGGTTAGATAGATCAGTGCAACAGCAATCACCATGAGAATAATGAATCCCCGCCATTGTAATCTTTTCGACACTATTTACTCCTTAAGTTCCACTTTCTGTCTTTCCGATTACCCCTGCTATGGAGCCCCTTGTAACCTTGACCCTGACTTTTGGAGAGACTTCCATGGTAACTGTATCGTCGGTCAAACCGGTAATAACACCATGCAGACCACCGGAGTTAACCACCTTATCCCCCTTTTTCAGTTCGGTAAGAACTTGCTTATGCAGTTTGGCCTTTCTCTGCTGGGGCCTGATCAAAAGAAAGTAAAAAATTGCAAATATAATGATCAGGGGTAAAAATGCACCCAGACCACCCCCCTGTCCTGCACCACCTCCGGTGCCCATAGCGTAAGCTAAATCAAACATTTATCGCCCTCCATTTCTCTTTTGGATTTATAAAGATTCGACTTCCCCTCTGAAAAATCGTGGCTAAATTCAGCCAGTTTATCCTCTCTTATAGCCTGCCTTATCCCAGACATTAGATGAGCATAGTAATAGAGATTATGAATGGTATTCAACCTAAAGGAAAGTATTTCCTTTGTAAGAAAGAGGTGCCTCAAATAGGCCCGCGAATAATTGGAGCAGGTGTAACAAGCACAGCCCTCTTCGATAGGTGAATTATCTTCTGCATACCTTGCATTCTTTATCATCAACCTTCCCTTATGGGTAAATAACATACCATTTCTGGCATTCCTGGTAGGCATTACACAATCAAACATATCAACACCCGTTTTCACTGACTCAATTATATCCTCTGGTGTTCCTACCCCCATAAGATACACTGGCTTTTCCTCTGGAAGAAACGCCCTTGTCAATCTGATCACATTCTCTCTGGTGCGTTTATCTTCTCCAACAGATAAACCGCCCAGGGCATAGCCGTCAAAGCCCATACTTACAAGGCCCCTGGCACTCATCTCCCTTAATTCAGGATAAATTCCACCCTGAACAACACAGAAAAGGGCCTGCCCATTATATTTCCTTTCCTCCAGACATCGCCGGGCCCATTGTTCAGTAAGCTTAACTGAGGCGAGGACATAATCGTGGTCAGCACCAAAAGGCGTGCATTCATCTAAGGTCATGATAATATCTGCTCCAAGGGCCCTCTGAATTTCCATAACCTTTTCAGGGCCAAGGAAATGGGTTGAACCATCTAAATGAGACCGAAAGGTAACCCCGTCAGCTGATATAGTCCTGAGTCTTGAAAGGCTTAAAGTTTGGAATCCTCCGCTATCAGTAAGTATAGGCCCTGACCAGTTCATAAAGCAGTGAAGGCCGCCGAGTTTCTCTATCAGCTCATGTCCTGGCCTCAGGTAAAGATGATATGTATTTGCCAGGATTATTTCCACTCCCGCATCCCTGGCCTCCTCGGGTGATACCCCCTTGATTGCTCCTGCTGTTCCAACAGGCATAAATACGGGAGTCTCAAGCCTGCCATGATCTGTTACTATATCCCCAAGCCTGGCCTTGCTTGATCTACACCTTTTGAAAACCCGGAATTCCACGGTTTTGGTTCCCTTTTAAGTGCCTAAAGTAAGCAAAAGTGCCTAAAGTGAACTAAAAAGTTTCAAGTGCCTAAAGTGAGCTAAAGTTACCCTTTGAAATCATTAATTGATCTACCTTTTCCCGATAGATGAAAAAATAGCAAGCAGTTCACTGCACTCATCATATTCAGATTTCACCTTCTCGCGGGGTAACCACTTTGCATCTAAAATGACTTCTATCCAGTATTGCGTTTCACTCGCTTAACCTTCACAGATCTTGATCTTATTTTTGAAATCTGCCTTGCTTCTGGCTCGATTGGCTTTTCACCCTAAAATTCTTTATTATCTATCACTTTAGGCACTTTAGTCACTTGAAACTTTAGGCACTCTAATTCAGCTTATCAGCATCGCATCTCCGTAACTGTAAAACCTGTACCTGTTTTCTACCGCACAGCGGTAGGCCCTCATGGTCAAATCAAGTCCAGCAAAGGCTGCCACCATAAAAAGAAGCGAAGAACAAGGTAAATGAAAGTTTGTTATAAGGGCATCAACCGCCTCAAAATTAAATCCTGGATATATCAACAGATCAGTGTTTCCAGAATCAGCTGCTATTTTCCCTTTTTTCTTGCATATAGTCTCTAAGGCTCTAACAACCGTGGTGCCCACGGCAACAACCCTTCTGCCCTCGACCTTAGCCCTCTCAATCGCCCTGGCAGAATCATGACCAACAAGATATGACTCTTTCCCCAAGCAATGTTCTCTGATGTCTTTTACCCTCACAGGTCTAAAAGTATCATACCCCACCAGGAGGGTTATGCTAACTATATCTACTCCCAGGGATTGAAAGGACTTGAGCAGATCATGGGTAAAATGCAGGCCAGCTGTAGGTGCTGCTACCGCCCCTGAAAAACGGGAGAATATGGTCTGATATCTTTCCCTGTCCGTATCTAATCGTCTATCATTGCTGTTTCTTTTTATATAAGGTGGCACGGGAAGGCAACCTCTTTTTTTCAAGACATAATTAAGGGTATGTTTACCTTCAAATCTGAGCTGAACCCTCCCGTCTTCACCTAAGCCTTTAACAATGCCTATCAGGCCATCCGGAAACAGCATACTGCTTCCTATTTTTGGCCTCTTTGATGTCCTTACCAGACACCAGCGTATGTCCTGCCCCCTTTTAGGAGTCATGACTGGATGCTCAAGAACTAAAATTTCTACCCGCCCTCCGGTTTCCTTTTTACCATATAATCTGGCTGGCACCACCCTGGCATCATTCACAACCAATAGGTCGCCCTCTCCAAGCAGAGAGGGTAGATCAAAAAAACAATAGTCGCCAATCTTCCCCGTAGACCTTTTTACACACAGAAGACGGGATCCGTCCCTTTTCAAGGCCGGTTCCTGGGCAATTAATTCAGCAGGGAGGTCATAATCATAATCTTCCAGGCAATACATCAGCAGTTCGCTTCGCTCCCATCTTTCCATCCTTCCTTTCCCAAACTTGTCAACCAAACGAATAAATGGCTATGCAATATGTTGTAGAATTTCCGAGATACTAATTACTTAAAGATATAAGTCACGAGGAGACCAAAACACATAGCCAGAAAACCAATTATCCTTAATTGATTATCAGGAACCTGTTGGATCTGTCTTAACCACTTCTTCATCTTATCTGGAAATGCTAAATATGGAAATCCTTCAACAATAAGAACCAGACCCAGAAGGCAGAACAATAATTTCATTTAGCGATACCAATCAAATGAGAAGATATTCTGATAAAGGATCACATGCTGAAAACCCTAACTTTACTAATCCTATAATAATAAACTTTTTTAAGAGATCTTTCAAGTCACTATACTTACTCAGACCACGTCACAGTCTAACATAACTTATTGATTTTTCAGCTTCTTATACAACATCAGATATTAGTATCCCGATTTTTTTCCTGTTATGCTCTCTATTTCTACCTTTATGATTACTGTATCTTTGAGTGCGGCCTCCGGATATGTGAATGACCTGCCTGAATAATGTTGCATGATAATATCAAATGTCCTGCGCTTTGATTCTGGATCATCGATGACCGAAGCCTTCCCAAATCCAATAACGCTCCGGTATTTCATGCCCCATTTACATGCGTTTTTAGCCTCCATAATTTCATGATCAATATCGAGCTCGAAACAAACATTATTATTCTTCCTGAGTATGTCCAATTTTTTACCTTCCCGAGCGGAGTGAAAATACAGGGTATTATCTTTATACCCAAAGCAAAGAGGAATAATATATGGACGATTGTCTTCTGACAAAGCTATTCGGCAAACAGATGATCTGAGAATGATTGATTCGATGAAGGTTCTATCAGTGATTTCCTTTTCTTTTCTTCTCATCTCATGCCTGTGATTGTAGTCATTGTTGTTTTCATATAATTATTGAATGAGTGGAATTTTTCGCCGATTCTAAAAATATATGTTGCTTATACAAATAAATGAAGATGAAATCAATAAAACTCAGTGAAAGAATGAATAAACGGCCTGAAAGACTCTCAGATCAGATACCGCCTTTGGCTTCTCAAAGCAAAAGAATTTTCGTCGATCGCCCTGGCAACCGCAAGAATGCCGTCTAAATGATCATATTCATGTTGCAATAACTCAGACAAGTCGTCTTCAAGCAACACGGCTTGGTCTTTCCATTCCATATCTTTATATTTGATCTTGCAGCTCCTGTGTCTTTTAACTTTTACAAAAAGGTCTGGGAAGCTTATACAATCATCCCATAACTCTATCATTTCTTTACTTCTCTCATCCAATACCGGATTGATGAAAACTACAGGCTTATCAATATACATGTAAACCAATCTTTTCATTACTCCAATCTGTGGAGCTGCTATAGCCCTGCCTGCGCCATATCTCTTTCTAAAATCGGTGAGAGTATCGTGAAGATCAGTAACCACATCAGCTATTGCGCTCAACTCAGCTCTCTTCACCGGTTCTGATACCTCATATAATCTCGGATTTCCAAGTAATAAAACCTCTCTGACAGCCATAACTTATTCCTTTTCAATTATTCCTTGCTCCGATTGAAGAAGGGGATTAGAAGTAACTGGTCACTAAAGGAGATTGGTCCAGTACCGATAAAACATCACTGTGAACATTTACAAATGGTCAGCTCAGCCTTTGTCTCAAATATGTATACCGTTTCTGCGTCTTGTCGTTCCTGACCCCAATCGCCAGTGCCTTTATAGTGCCAACCATTACCACCAGCCTTCTGCCTCTGGTTACGGCTGTGTAAACCAGATTACGCTGCAAAAGTATATAATGCTGGGTAAGTATGGGCATGACCACGGCTGGATATTCAGAGCCTTGAGATTTGTGAACTGACACCGCATAGGCCAGAACGATTTCATCTAGATCTGTAAAAGCATATGGGACTTGTCGTCCATCGAAAGAAATGGTCATCTCCTGGTCTTCAGGGTCGATAGTGGTGATTCTTCCGATGTCACCGTTAAAGACCTCCTTATCATAATTGTTCTTGACCTGCATGACCTTGTCGTTAACCCTGAAAGTCCATCCCCCTCTTGAAACCCCGTTTTCACCCGGATTCAGCACCTTTTGCAATTCCACATTGAGGTTCCCAGCCCCCACTACGCCCTTGTGCATAGGAGTAAGTACTTGAATGTCGTCAACAGGATCAAATCCAAAACGGCGAGGTATACGCTCCTTGGTGAGCTCCAGTATGATTCTAAGTACCTCTTCAGGGTCTTCCTGCTCAATGAAATAGAAATCATCCAGTTTTTGCCCGGACGATTTGAATGAAGGGAGCAGGCCACTGTTGATCTTGTGGGCGTTGACGATAATCAGGCTTTCCTTGGCCTGACGGAAAATCTCGTTCAGCTCCACTACCTGCATTTGGCCGGATGCGATAATGTCTTTGAGAACATTTCCAGCCCCAACAGAGGGAAGCTGATTTACATCCCCCACCAGGATGAAAGTAGCCCTTGGAGGAATAGCCTTCAGCAGGTGATGCATCAGGATTGTATCAATCATCGAGGCCTCATCTACGATCAAGAGATCGCAATCGAGCGGTCTTTGTTCGTTTCTCTGGAATCCCCCTTTCCGAATGCTGTACTCCAGCATCCGGTGAATGGTCTTGGCCTCATGACCGGTAGCCTCGCTCATCCGCTTTGCAGCCCTGCCTGTGGGGGCAGCCAGCATGATTGTCACCCTGAGCGTTGAAAAGATCTTGAGAATGGCATTAATGATTGTGGTTTTACCTGTACCCGGTCCGCCAGTGATTATCATTACCTTATTCTCAGCAGCGCATCTCATAGCCTCCACCTGTTTTGCTGCAAGGGTGATAGTAAGTTGCTTTTGCACCCACTCTATGGCCTTGTCTGAATCGATCTCCCGGATCGATTTAGGAGTATTTATTAGGGTTTTCATCCGGGTGACGATGTTGGTTTCAGAAAGGTGGAACCTGGCAAGATAAACCGCCTTGTTGTTTTCCCTAAAATCCTCAACACCCTCCTTCAGGTCCTCGATGACAATCATTTTGGCAGCTGAGATGGCATCAAGTGCCTTGACAATGACCTCGCGATCTACCCCAAGGACCTCCTGACACTTCTTAACAAGAGGTTCATAGGGGTAATAGACATGACCTTCATCAGCGAGCTGGTTGAGGACGTAGAGTATACCTGCTTCCGCCCTCAATTCAGAATCTTTGGGAAATCCCAGTTTCTCCGCAATACGGTCAGCGGTGAGAAATCCAATGCCAAAGATGTCTGTTGCCAGGCGGTAGGGATTCTCCTTCACTATCTTTATTGATCGGTTTCCGTATTGTTTGAATATCTTCGTGGCATAGCCTGAACCGACACCATGTGTTTGAAGGAAGATCATCACATCTCGGATCTCTTTCTGATCCTGCCAGGCCTTTTTTATCATTTCGATACGCTTTTTGCCAATTCCATCCACCTGGGCCAGCTTTTCAATCTCCTCTTCTATGACCTCGAGGGTCTTTTTGTCAAATTTTTCAACAATCCGCTTGGCCATAATAGGACCAATACCTTTGATGAGACCAGAGCCAAGGTATTTTTCAATTCCATAAACAGAGGCTGGTACCAAGGATTTATAGTGCTCCACCTTGAACTGCTCTCCGTATCTTGGATGGTTCATCCAGTTACCCTTCACTTCAATAACTTCCCCGGGAATGGGGACCAAGAGAGTACCTACTACTGTCACAAGATCTTTGCGGCCAGATATCTTCACCTTGGCAACGGTGTAACCGTTTTCATCATTGGTGTATGTAATTCTTTCAATCTGGCCCTTTAGAGAAACGTGCATGCACATACCTACTTTTTTATCCTTCTATACCATAATCAGCCAGGAATAGCGATATAGGGTTTTTAGCACCTTCAACTTTAAATTAAATCTTCAGGGTTTACTCCTCGAATCTACTAGCTGTCTATATAAGCCAAGATCTTAACATTCATGTCAAGCCCGCCCTGGCGCGACGTGGTTATGGTAAGTGGTTCTCGCTGCAACAGCAGGGAAAGAGAGGCCATAGAACTCATACCTTGCTCCTCAGGTCTGGGCCAGGGTTTTTGGGGTGAAATACTAAATTATATGGCCTTGCACATAATACAAGCGCATAAAAGTCTTTTACATTGTCATTGCGAGCCCGAAGGGCGTGGCAATCTCGTTCTCTATGAGATTGCTTCGTTTCACTCGCAATGACATCTCAACTAATACGCTTGTATTAGTCCTTGATATTAGATCTATTATCGGTTACCTTAATTTAACTACCATGAATACTTCACCTAATAAAGTAACAATTGATCTTTCTGCCTTAAGGTATAATCTGTTGAAGATAAGGGAGTTAGTAGGAGAAGGAACCAGAATCATGGGGATTGTCAAATCCGATGCCTATGGCCATGGCCTGATCCCGGTAGCCAGGGAATTAGAGAAACTTCATATAGACTCCCTTGGGGTGGCCCATCTTTCTGAAGCTATAAAGCTTAGAGTTGAGGGGGTAAAAACGCCAGTGGTAATCCTGCTTGGGATAAGCACACCTCAAGAGACAAAGACAGTGGTTGACTACAACCTGATCCCTGTTATCTACGACCTGGATTCCGCCTGGATGCTCTCAGAGGAGGGGAAGAAAAGCGGAAGACCCATCAATGTTTATCTAAAGATTGATACAGGAATGGGCCGGCTTGGTATCGACTTTAAAGAGACCGGTCTTTTCTTAAAACAGCTTATGAATATGAAGGGGATAATGATTGAAGGCCTTTTTTCCCATCTCTCTACGGCCGATCAAGAGGATGATGTATTTACAAAAACTCAGATCAAAAACTTCAAGGAAGCCATTTCTTCCAGCCGCAGACTTGGCCTTGAGCTTCCCATGAATAATCTGGCAAATAGTGCAGGAATTATTAGATACAAGGAGGCCCATTTCGATATGGTAAGGCCGGGTATCATGCTTTATGGTGGACTTCCATGTCCGGAGTTTGCAAACCCTCCACCATTGAGGCATCTGATCACATTTTGCTCCTCTGTTGTGCAGGTGAGGGAGGTTAAGCATGGGACTCCAATTAGTTATGGTCGAACCTTTTACACCGATGGTTCAAGAAAGATAGCTATTATATCGGCAGGCTACGGTGATGGCCTCAGCAGGTCTATGAGCAACAAGGGTCAGGTTCTGATCCATGGTCAAAAGACAAGGATTATCGGCCGGATATGTATGAACCTGACAATTGCTGATGTAACTCCAATCAGAGGCGTAAAAAAGGGGGATAGGGTATGTTTTTTGGGGAAGGAGAAAAAAAATAGGATCACGGCTGACGATATGGCTCGCTGGGCTAACACAATCTCATACGAGGTCCTTTGCTCCATAGGGAGTAGAAACAAACGGGAATATATCTATGAAAAAGAGGTTGGCCAAGATTCTTAAAGATACCTTAGATCTATGTTTTAGGGAAGGTTATCTAAGGCAGATACCCTTACCAGAGTTTGTCATCGAGGTTCCTAACAACCCAGATCATGGTCATTTTGCTACTAACCTGGCAATGACCCTTGCTAAGGAGCAGAAGAGATCTCCCCGGAATATAGCTGAGATAATTATCCGGTACTTGGTGGATCATGATCATTTCATCCTGAAAGCCGAGATAGGCGGTGCCGGTTTTATAAATTTCTTTATATCAACGGGGCAATGGTATAGTCTCCTTTCCCACGTTATTAATCCAAGGGATGATTATGGCCGCAGCTCCATTGGAAAAAGGAAAAAAATAATGGTAGAGTTTGTTAGTGCTAACCCTACCGGCCCTCTCCACCTTGGCCATGGTCGCGGTGCTGCCCTTGGAGACACCCTCTGTCGGATCTTAGGTTTTAGTGGTTATGATGTGAGGAGGGAATTCTATATAAACGATAGAGGTCAACAGATTAATATCTTAGGGGAGTCCATTTATAGCAGGTGGAGGCAACTCTCTGATCCATCCTATCCATTTCCTTTAGATGGTTATCAGGGAGATTACATCCAGGAGCTGGCCCTTGATATTACGAAGGATACAAAATTAGATAATCTTGATATTCATGAGGCCATAGATCTATTGTCTGATCTGGGTAAAGATAAGCTCCTAAAGGAGATAATGGAAGACCTGGCCAATTTCAGGGTAGATTTTGATCTCTGGTATAAGGAAAGTGAGCTCTACTCTTCAGGTAAAATAGATAAGGCAATCACTTTGATTAAAAAAAGGGGCCTGCTTTTTGAAAAGGATGGTGCACTTTGGATCAGAACCTCCTCCTTTGGTGATGATAAGGATAGGGTTATTCGAAAGAAAGATGGGGAATTTACGTATTTTGCCACAGATATATCATACCATCTTGATAAATGGAAAAGGGGATTTAAAAGGGTAATAAATATCTGGGGGGCAGATCATCACGGCTATGTAAACAGGGTCAAGGCCGCCCTCATGGCAGAAGGAATCCCGGATGATTGGCTTGAGGTTCTCTTAATCCAACTGGTCAAGCTTTGGGAGGGGGGAGCTGAAGTGAGGATGTCCAAGAGAGCAGGCAGATACGTAACTTTAAAAGAGCTCGTGGATGATGTTGGGGTGGATGCAGCACGGTTTGTTTTTCTGAGCAAAGACCATACCTCCCCCCTCGATTTTGATATAGACCTGGTTAAAAGGAAGGATAGTGAAAATCCGGTATATTATATCCAGTATGCCCACGCCAGGATCTGCAGCCTTTCTGGAAAGGCAGGTAAGGAGAATATTCACCTTCCTGAAGATCCCGGTCCAACCCTACAAAGATTGGCCTTGGATGAAGAAATTTCCCTGATAAGGAAAATGGCTGAATTTCCTTCCCTTATCCAGGAAATTGCCTGTGCCTTAGCGCCCCACAGGTTGACTTATTACTTAACAGAACTGGCAGGTAGCTTTCACAGATACTACAATAGACACAGGATCATCACTGATGATAGAACCTTAAGCCAGGCAAGGCTTTTTTTATCGTTAGGTGTAAGGATTGTAATCAAAAATGGTCTCAGCCTCTTAGGGGTTAGCGCCCCTGAAAAGATGTAGGCAGGAAACAATGGTTAACAAAAGATCGTCTCCAAAGAAGGGAAAAAAGAGATACACCTTTCGATTCACTTTAAGCTCACTCCTTTTATTATGTATCAGCCTTATCTTTGTACTGGGGTGGGTATTTTCCTTAGGGATAATGGTAGGCAGGGGTTTCCTGCCAGGTACCATAGATACCCTTTCTTCCATCAATGAAAAGATTGCCAGAGATGAGGAAAAGGAAAAAATTGATAATATAATGCCTATAAAAGAAGAGGAGCTTACCTTTTATAACCAACTTGTTGACAAAAAGGGTATAGCCAAGAAAAAGGTACTCCCTAAGCCTCCCATGGAAGATCAAGATAGAACCACAAAGAAGACAAAAGTTGAGCAATTAAAGGAGGATATACGTAATTATAACGTTCAGGTAGCGGCACTAAAAGATGAGGGGAAGACCGTAAAAATGGTAGAGAGCTTAACCGGATTGGGCTATCCGGCTTACTATTATCAAACCTTGATCAATGGTGAGATGTATTATAGGATTCGCTGCGGTCCATTCCCTAACATGGAAGAGGCAAAAAGGTGGGCAAAGCGCCTGGCTGATAAAGAGGGTTTCAAACCCTTTATAATATATCCTATCAAGATGCATTAGAGATTTCTGCCCATGCTCAGGAAGGCAAAAATTCAGGATGTTAAGTCTATCCATGAAATCTTAACCCATTATGCAAACCAGTCCCTCCTGCTGCCGCGTTCATTAATTGAGCTCTATGACCACCTCCGGGATTTCTATGTTATAGAGAACAGCAAGGTA
>SDBV01010837.1_pt1 | contig 11914 bp, 10 predicted proteins | sample 2277081 | NCBI WGS metagenome assembly SDBV01 (sample SAMN10402039, study PRJNA504765) | marine sediment metagenome | isolation source: marine sediment core GS10_PC15, 223 cmbsf | place: Arctic Ocean: Southern Knipovich Ridge | collected 2010
GCTTAATACTGTTTTCATACCACTTAATATAATGTTGTGGTATTTCTATTGGATGTTCATCAGATGTTACCCATATTTTATGGGTGATACATGGAATTTTGTTCTCATAACGATCCATGGTACTAGAATCATTTTTGAGAAGTTGTGCAATATTATTACGTTTGTATAAAGACTGCCGTTGTTCATCGATAGATTTCAGTGATAAACCTTCAGCTTGAAAAACATTGTCCATGTAGTTAAGATGCCCATTAAACTCTTGTTGAAACACTTTTTTTTCTGGCTGAGCTGCTTCTATCTCTTGCTCTGTAAATGGTTTTGATCTAAATGCAAAATCATGATATTGATGCAAGAAAAAGCGGTCTTGCTTTCTTTCTATGCTTAATTGTAGTTGAGAATCAAAAGTCCATTTAGGATTTAGAAAGTAGTTCTCTTCTAAGAGCTTGACATGGGTCAAGCTGTTTTGTTTATCAGATAAGATATAAAATTCGTGCGGTTTAATGCGTACCCGTTGTTTCTTAAGTTTAGCTTGAGCATCATTTTTATCTTTTAAGGAAAGAACTATCGTGGCAGTCTGGTTGGTTTCATTTTTGAATGCAACATTACCCTTCTTCATTTTTTCGATAAATGAGGCCATATCAGCTTCTGCATTATAAAAATCACGACGAGCGAGTAATCGCTTTACATAGGTGTTCTTTTCATTCTGGGGTACAGCCTTTAGATTGTTTTTTGCAATCAGTAGCTTTTGGGAATTAATTGACCCTTGAGGTTTATTTTGTTGAGTGTCTACTGTAGGTGGATTGGTTTTTTGAGTATTATTGTTAACAGTACGTTTTTTGAGCTTTGTATATGCTTTGCATACAACAACTGTCCGACATCCATATACTCGACATCTTCGAGTACGTGCCGACAGGGATGTTGGTACTATAGCCAAAAGCACAAGCGCCATCCCAAGTTTAGCCTGTTTTGATCTAAAATTAAACATGTTACCTCCATTTGGTAAATTCAGTTAGTATTTTTTACTTACAAACCTAATTGTACGGGATTAAAGAATAAAGTCAACTAGTAATTAAAGGGTTTGGGGTGTTGGTGTCTCATTCAGGTTTGCTCAGGGTGTCTATTTGAAACAAAATATGCTATTCTACCTAGAGAAAGTATTAAAAATGGGTAAAATGGCCCTTAAGCCTGAAAGGTGCTATAAATGAAGAAATTTGACCCCAAAAAGACCGTATATTTGATTGATGGCTCCTCGTTTTTGTATCGAGCCTACTATGCCATGAAGCCGTTGCATACCATGCAAGGTGAGCCGGTACAGGCTGTATATGGGTTTATACGTATGATAAAAAAGCTCATTAATACCTTCAATCCTGCTTATATGTCAGTGGTCTGGGATGCGCTAGGTAAAACAACGCGCCATGAGCTATTTGAGGATTATAAAGCTACGCGCCAAGCGCCACCAAGTGATCTATTTGAGCAGAAAAAACATATTCGAAAGTTTGTTCAACTGATTGGGCTTGCAGAGCTTGAGGTGCCAGGTATTGAGGCTGACGACCTTATGTATTCCTTGGGCAAAGACATGGTAAAAGAGGGCTTTGATGTCGTTTTAATTACATCTGATAAAGATATGGGTCAGATGATCGATGAACATGCTTTTGTCTATGATTCATTCAAAGACATACTCTATGATGCACCAGCGTTTAAAGAAAAAATGGGTGTTCCAGTAGTCAAGTTGCCTTTTTACTTTGCACTCCTTGGTGATAGCTCAGATAATATTCCTGGTGTGCGTGGTATAGGCCAAAAGGGTGCTGTTGAGCTGGTTAATCAGTTTGATTCACTTGAACAGTTATATGAATGTCTCGATGAAGTCTCAAAGCCACGTATGCGCAATGCCCTTGGACAGAACAAGGATAATGCCTTCTTGAGTCGTGATCTGTTTTTATTGCAATATCATTCGTGCAACATAAGCGAAAAGGAGCTTGTTTTTGATGTAAGCCGTTGGCAACAAGCGCGACCACTCTTTCAAGAGTTGAATTTCAAGAGCTTGCTCAAAGATATGGCCGAAGGTAATGACCAAGTGGATACATCCAAAAAAAAACCGGTTAACTATACCTTCAAAAAAGTAACGACTGAGATTGATCTTGCAGAGCTCATTGCCAATATAGGTCAAAAGGGCGCCTGTGCACTTGATACTGAGACCACAGGTATTAAACCGTTAAACGATCCGATAGTTGGCATCTCTTTTGCAACTGAGGTTGGTTCTGCGTGGTATGTACCGTTTGGGCATAAGGTTGCAGAGCAGCAGCTTTCACAAGAGCAGGTGCTTTATGCATTAAAGCCAATTCTTGAAGATCCAAACATCAAAAAGTATCTGCATAACGTTGCATTTGATAAAGCAGTATTGTGGCATGCGGGGATCGATTTGAAGGGCATAGCCTTTGATTCATTAATTGCTGCCAGGTTGACAAATCAAGGGTGGCAAAAAGCTAGCTTGAAAGCATTATCAGAGCATTATTTTGATGAGGTTATGTTGACCTATCAAGAGGTGGTTAAAGACAACAAATATAAAAATTTTTCTTATGTACCGCTTGATTTGGCAACGCAATATGCAGCAGCTGATGCCCATCAGACATTAAAGTTGTTTCATATCTTGCAAGAAAAGCTTTCAGCTCAAGAGCAAAAGGAGCTTTTTGAAACTATTGAACATCCGTTGCAACAGATATTGCTTGATATGGAGCAAACCGGTATTTACCTAGATAAAGAGCAGCTTGCACAGTTGGGCAAACGGGTAACGCAAGAGCTTATTGATATTGAAGATGTCATTATCAAGATGGCTGGTCCCGAACATGCTGGTATTAATCTCAATTCGCCAAAACAGGTTGCACAGCTTTTATTTTATGATTTGAAGTTGACACTGCAAAAGAAGAGTGCAAAGGGTAGTTTTTCAACGGATAGCCAAGTACTTCAGGTGCTTGCAAAAGAGCATCCAATTCCTGGATTAATTGCAAAGCATCGAGAATTATCAAAGCTGAAAAATACGTATATCGACGTGTTGCCTAACTATATCAATCCTAAAACAAACAAGATTCACACCAGTTTTAGCCAAACAGCAGTGGCTACCGGGCGTTTAGCAAGCTCAGATCCGAACCTGCAAAATATACCGGCAGATGCACATGGCTATGGCATTGAGGTACGCGCAGCATTTAAGCCCGATGAGGGCAATCTGTTTATATCTGCAGACTACTCTCAGATTGAGCTACGTGTTATGGCCTATCTCTCACAAGACAAAAATCTTTTGGAATCGTTTGCTCGTGGCGCAGATATTCACACACAGACAGCTGCAAAACTGTTTAATGTTTTGCCTGATGAGGTTACCCATCAGCAGCGACAGGTTGGAAAAAGAATCAATTTCAGCGTTCTTTATGGTTTGACTCCCTATGGTCTTTCAAAGGATTTGGGCATACCGTTTAAGGATGCAAAGCAGTATATTGAAACTTACTTCGAACAATATAGCGGTGTGCGTGCTTGGATGGATTCAGTAGTAGAGCAGACCAAAGAAAAAGGGTATGTGACAACGCTTTATGGGCGTAGGCGCTATATACCAGCAATTTATGAATCGAATCGTTCATTATATCAAGAAGCGGTACGCATCGCGGTTAATACTCGTGTGCAGGGTACTGCAGCAGAGATTATGAAGATAGGGATGATTAAACTGGTTGATCTGTTCAAACAACATAAGGTGCCAGCACATATGTTGCTGCAGATTCATGATGAACTGTTAATTTCAACGCCAAAAGAACAGCAAGAAGAGGTGCAGATGCTTACGCGTCAGGTGCTTGAAGCAGTTGTTGATTGGAATGTGCCGTTAAGCGTTACCACACGTTCTGGTACTACTTGGAAAGAGGTGACTAAGTAGTTGTAGTTACCTCCTTTTTTTTCTTTTTGGAGGTTTTTTCTTCTTTCAAAAGTTCCGAAAAGTACTTGCCAATACTGCTCAAAGGCACTTTCTTTTTTCTTTTTGAGTTCGAAACAGTTGTTTTTTTTTTGCTCATGAGGGCTTCCTGTATATAAACCTAAGGCCTGTGTCATGTACAGGCCTTAGTGTCTGTTGACCTTATTGGCCTTTGCCGACTTTGCCGCAAGATTTGCACTCGCTTTTAGAGCAATCGCAGCCACCAGAGCAATCTGCGCTACAACCGCAGCCACAACTGTCACACATGGTCGTAAGAATTGTTTGAGTTTTCATCTTAAACTCCTTCTTTTAAAATAAAAATAAATGCTTCTTGGGCCATACTGCCCACTTTTTCCAGACTAACATAGATATTCTCTATTTGTAAATGTTTTTGAATAAATAGCTTCTATCTTCCCTGTAGAGGGCCTTGTGCTTGTCAGGTATAGATGCTGTAAAATCGGATGTGCGTATAGTGCCTGATGAAGAGTTTTGACATTTTAAAGGAGATGGGCTATAGTTTGAAGCATATGGATCGGATTATACGGTTCAATCCGAGCAAATCATCTCTTTCAAAGTATAATTAGTTAATAAAATAAGGAAATATCGTGGCAGGTAGTAAAACGGGTGGATCTACCCAGAATGGTCGTGATAGTCATAGTCAACGATTAGGCGTTAAGCTTTTTGATGGTCATAAGGTTACTGGTGGAGAGATTATCGTGCGCCAACGCGGCACTCGCATTCATCCAGGTAATTTTGTTGGTCTTGGTAATGACCATACGTTATTTGCAAAATCTGCTGGGATTGTTAAGTTCCATTATGGTCCAAAGGGCAGGAAGTACGTTTCTGTTCTTCAGAATATCTGATCTGTGCTAAGACGAAAATAATATGAGTGTCAGTTGCATTACAGGCTAAAAGATTCTATTATGGAAATACTTTATACGTTTCATAATCACGTTAACGGAGAGTTTCATGGTTAATATTTTGCGCTATCAGTGGGTGAGTTTTGCTATTTCGGCTGCTATTTTTCTTTCAGCAGGGGCTGTATTTTTTTATCGTCTGAATACGCGTGGCTACGCATTTACCTACAGTGTTGATTTCACTGGTGGTACACAAGTGCTTTTAAAGTTTAATAAACCAATTGCCGCATCTGAAATTAGAAAAAGCTTATTAAATGCATGGCCCAACGCAATTATCCGTAAATTTGGTGAGGATGAGTATTTGGTTCGCGTAAAAGAGTTTTCAAATGACCCTCAAGGTTTAGCTGCTCGTATGATAGAGGCCGTTAAGGTTGCCTATCCAGACTATGAGATGAGTATTTTGGAAAATGAGGCTGTAGGGCCAGGCGTGGGAAGTTCGCTTCGCTATAAGTTTATAAAGGCTATTTTGATAGCATTGCTGCTTATGCTGAGCTATATCGCTGTGAGATTTTGGTCTTTAGGGTTCGCTGTGGGCTCTGTAGTGGCCTTATTTCACGATGCTCTCATTATGCTTTCAGTATTCTTACTGTTCGATCGCGAGATATCAATACCTGTTATAGGAGCCATTTTAGCGGTTATAGGGTACTCCATTAATGATACCATTGTTATATTCTCGCAGATTCGAGAAAACTTAAATACTTTAAAACGTCAGCCTATTTATGATATAGTGAATATGAGCTTGAATCAGACCATGCGTAGAACGTTACTCACAAGCTTTTCTACAATTTTGACGGTAGGAGCAATTCTGGTTTTGGGTGGTGAGGCTCTGCGTAGTTTCTCTTTGGCTCTTCTTATTGGCATAATTTTTGGTACCTATTCATCAATTTTTATTGCAAGCCCAATTGTTATGTGGTTTTATAGAAATAAAGAGACCGTTTAATAAAAAATCGATTCCATATTTTTGAGTAGTAGTGTAATTAGAAGTTCGATCAAAGAATCAAAGTATATATAACCAGATACTGGAAATCTGACTGGTTATCCCATTCATAATTTTTATTTTTTTAACGGGGGCATTCTATGTCATTTGTACAGATACATTTCGAGATAAGGAGGTATTAATGAAAGCACCTGAAAACAATACGCCTAATGCTACTGAACCAACCAAAGAAGAACAAGCATCAAAATCTAAAGAAAAAAAGGTTGATGCGACTCGGGCTGATGTTCAAGCAAAATCAAACACAAAACAGGAAGAGCAAGCATCTAAAAAGCCCGTTCAAACTACTGAAAACGGGATAGAACATAAGGATGAACTATCAGCACGGCCAAAAGAAAAATCTGAAAATGATACACGTCAACAACGTCCTGTTGATCAGAAGTATCAGCCGCATCAGCAAAAGCCACATCGCTTTGAGCCTAAAAAATCGCTTGATGAACGTTCATTTAGTGAATTAATTGCCTATGCACGTCGTTATGGCATAGTTGGTGCATCTTTAATGTCGAAAGCAAATCTTTTAGAAAAAATTAAATATCTTGAAGTTCATCCAGAAAAAGAGATAGAGGTAGAGGGTGTACTTGAGAAGCTTCCTGATGGATTTGGATTTTTACGTTCTTCAAAATTTGATTATATTTCTGGTCCTGATGATATCTATGTATCGCCTTCCCAAATCCGTCGTTTTGGTTTGAAGACGGGAGATACGGTAACTGGTATTATTCGAAAACCAAAAGAGAATGAAAAGTATTTTGCTTTATTAAAGATCAGTCAAGTAAATTTTGAAGATCCTGCTAAGTTAGCAGATCGTGTTCCTTTTGATCGGCTATCTCCTTGGCACCCTGAGAAAAAATTTAATTTGGAAAGTGACCCCTCGGCTATTTCAACACGTATCATGGATCTTTTCTCACCGATTGGTAAAGGGCAGCGTGGTCTTATTGTTGCACCTCCTAAAGTGGGCAAAACGGTCTTGCTGAAAGAGCTAGCAAAAACCATTATAACCAACCATCCAGAAGTTTATCTGATTGTTTTGCTTATTGATGAACGTCCTGAAGAGGTTGCTGATATGAAGCGTACCGTTAAAGGAACTTCAGCAGAAGTGATAAGCTCTACATTTGATCAGCCACCTGAGCGCCATGTACAGGTTGCTGATATTGTGCTTGAAAAAGCAAAACGTTTGGTTGAGGCAGGTAAAGATGTAGTTATATTGCTTGATGCGATTACTCGTCTAGCTCGTGCCTATAACGCTACTGCGCCAGCATCAGGCAAGGTGTTAACTGGTGGTATTGATGCAAATGCACTCCAAAAACCGAAACGCTTTTTTGGTGCAGCACGAAATACCGAAGAGGGTGGTTCGTTGACCATTATTGGTACTGCCTTAATTGAAACAGGATCTCGTATGGACGAAGTAATTTACGAAGAGTTTAAGGGAACGGGTAATATGGAAATGCATATGACGCGTAAACTTTCTAATCGTCGTATTTATCCAGCGTTTGATCTGTTGGTTTCTGGTACCAGGCGTGAAGAATTATTGCAATCTGAGGATACGCTCAACAAAGTTTGGATCTTGCAGAAGTTTCTTTCTAGTATGAATGTTATTGAAGGTATGGAGTTTTTGATTAATAAGATGAAAAAGACCAAAACTAATCAAGAATTTTTGGATTCAATTAACAAGAAAAATGGTGGCGCCAAATAAGTTTTAATCAAAAATATCTAAAGTAAGATCAGAAAAATCTTTCTGTTTAGCTTTGTAGTTGCCTACAAAGGCAATCATAGCTGCATTATCAGTGCAGTATTGGGTTGAAGGAGCAAAGAACTGCACATTGTGCTCTGTGCAGAATGCAGCCAGTTTCTTCTTGATATATGCATTACAAGCAACACCGCCTACAAAGGTGACCGCTTTAACGTCAGGGTGTTGTTTTAGAGCAAGGGCTAGCTTGTTTATAAAAATATCTGCTATGCAGACCAATAATGAGCTGGCAACGTGGCGTTTTAAAGTCAGATCATGATCTGACAAAAAGGTTTTGGTTGCCATATCAAAAGCACCTTTATTGACCAGATCATAAAGTACAGCCGTTTTTAATCCTGAAAAGCTGAAATTTAGATTGTTTTTTTTGCCGCGTGGATACTGAAAATAATCTTGAAATGCCGCCTCTTTGGCAAGCTTTTCAATAATCGGGCCACCCGGATAGCCTAAATTGATGAGTTTTGCAATCTTATCAAACGCTTCGCCAGCAGCATCATCAGTTGTTTGGCCAAGCGTTTCATACTCGCCAAAATCTTTAACTAGATACAGAGCTGTATGGCCACCGGAAGCTGTTAAACAGATATGGGGAAAGGGCACCTCATGTTCAATCATTGAAGAATAGGCATGTCCTTCCAGATGATTAATGCCGATTAACGGAATATCTTTTGCGTAGGCCAATGCTTTTGCAAAGCTTAAGCCGATCAGCAGAGAGCCAGGAAGACCAGGCTTGTGCGTGACGGCGATGACATCAATATCATCTAATGTTTTGTTGGCCTGCTCAAGTGCTTGATTGATAATTGGCCCGATCTTTTTTACATGTGTACGTGAAGCAACCTCGGGGATGACGCCACCAAACGGCTTGTGTTGATCAATTTGTGAAAATAGTACATTTGAAAGCATTCCATCTTTTTCGTTATATACAGCAGCTGCTGTATCATCACATGAGCTTTCTATGGCTAAAACAGTCGGGTGTTTCATATTCACGTGGTCAGAGCGATGATTGTTTTACGCGCAAAATCAGGCTTAACTTGAGCATCTAATGTAGCATGAATGCTGTTGCAATTAAGTGAAGATAATAAAAACTGAATCGAAGCATCATGCAGTTCTTGTGGTGTTAATTTATTCAATAACTCAGTATCAAGCACAATTTTGGGCAGCTCAAGTGCATTGCCCCCTTCAACGTTTTTAATCAGATGTGAATGATAGCAAACAATAATTGCATTGTCAGGAATACGCAGATCGTCAGGCAATCCTTTTTGCACAATATCCCACGTGCCTTTTTCGCTGATATCGACCTCTTGTAATTTACCTTCGAGATCTTTGTTTGGCTTGAATGAAAGGACATAGAGTTTATATGGACGTCCTTCAGGTACGCGTAGATATTTAACTGTGTTGCACTCAGAAACAAAGTCAACTCGATCAACGATAATTAAATAAAATGCATTGCGCATTTTGTATTCTGATATGGCAAATGATACCTGATGCCCTTCATTATCAGTTTCTGAAGGGATTTTGTTGCCAGCATAATAGACACGTACGGGGGGGACTGTTTTCATGTCAGTTGGAAATTTAATAGTGCCATGCCACAGTGTTTTATCGACCGTTAAAGACGGCTCTGATCGTGTGCATATGGTTGACAGGAGGGCGATACTAAAAAGTAGAAGCCTCGTTTTCATGGGTATACCTTTTATAATTTTAGGCTATACTATTATATTACCTATTTAACCTCAGTAAGGCTAAAGATGATTATACAAAAAATACAACAATTTGGTAAGAGATTGTTACTTGCTGAAACTTCAGTGAGAAAATTAGCGCTTTCAACCTCTCTTGGCATCTTTATTGCTTTTTCACCATTTGTTGGGCTACATACGGTCATGGCAGTGGCACTCTGCTGGTTACTGTCCTTTAATTTCGCAGTGACTATGGCAGTTTCTTCTCTGATTAATAATCCATGGACTATGGTGCCTGTATATGGGTGCGATTATGCATTTGGTCAATGGCTCAGCTATTTGTGCAAAACTGATTTAGTGACCTCAGCTCCCCGATTTTTCTTGTGCTTATTTGAGCCAGTGGGTAACTATATGGGATTTTCTGGCCATTCTATCTGGACCTTCTTTATTGGTGGTAATGTGTTAAGTCTATTACTGGCTATCATTATGTACCCACCGATTAAATGGTGCTTTGCAACATGTGAAAAAAATTATAATAGCCGCAGGCTATCCCGATGAAGATTATTGCCCAAAATAAAAAAGCATTGCATGACTATCAGATCATTGATCGCATTGAGGCTGGTATAGTGCTTTTTGGCGATGAAGTTAAATCGATTCGTGCAGGGCATGTAAACCTTGCTGGCTCATTTGCTCATATTGCAGGTGGCGAGTTGTGGCTTAAAAACTGCCATATTACTCCCTATAAACAGGCCTATGATGCCTCTCGTAGGGGTGAAGAGTATGCCATTCGCAATCGCAAGCTACTACTCAACAAGCGAGAGCTGAACCGTATTATTGGTGATATTGCCCGTCAGGGCATAACCGTGGTTCCATTGAAGATCTATTTAAGCAGCAAGAGCCTGGTCAAGGTTGAACTGGGTATAGCCAAGGGGAAAAAGAAGGCAGATAAGCGTCAAGCGCTTAAAGAAAAGGACATTAAGCGGCAAACAGATAGAGAGCTTAAGTCTTATAAAGGCTGATTAAGGTCTTTTATCTTAGTTGGTTAAGCCTTTGAAGTTAAGTCCAATAAGAATTTCAATATACATATTATCTACATAATACACAGGAGGTCACCATGCATTTGCCTATATCAAGATTTCAACAATACTTTATATGTCTTTCACTTACTTTATTAAGTTTACTGGCATATTCCAAAGATTCTAAAGAAAGTGAATCCAATAGAGTATCTGTTTATTCACATGGATGGCCTGAACCGGGGCCGGGAGAGGGCAGGCAGGGACCAACTTATCCTGATTCTCATGGCCAATTTTGGAAAGCTTGTTTTTATACACGACCAGCGGTAATTCTATTAGCTGACTGCCTAAAAGAGACTCTCGATAAGAATCCTAATGCTGTTGTCGATTTAGAAGGTCGATCCTGTGGCGCAGGTATCGCCCTTAATTTGATGGCAAAACTTGTTAACTACCAAAAAGATAGCAGCTATTTTAATGGCACACAGATCAAGTCACAAAAAGATGCAGACGCGATTTTAAGTGCTATAAACAGGGGGACCTTGCATCTTACGGTTCCATTACTTGATCTTAAGCATACGCGCTATCCGCAATACATAGAATGGGGAATCAAAGCTCTTATTGGTGGATTAGTTGCATATAATTTTTCAGTAAATGTTAGAATCAATCGCCAAAGATCGATGTTGTTCGAGATAATAACAAGAGGTGAAATTGCTGCAGGGACTGCATTGATTACGCATTACATTACTGATTTTGTGAGTAAAAAAACATGTGGTAGCTCTATTCAAGAAGGACTTGCAACATTCATAGAAAGAGTCTTCATTCCGCTTTCAGGAAACTTTGATCGTGATCATCTCAAGCCTATTGATGCTGTGGACATAATTAAAGATAAGGTAACATGCCCAGTGCTGCTTCATTATTGCAAATCAGATGAAGTTCTTTCAAATCAAGAAGCAGATGTTAAAAAAGTCTATGGTATATTAAAAAAATATAATGAACGTGTACACTTGGTTGAGAGCCCCTTTGGTGAAGGGTTTCATAACTGGAGGGAATCGAAGATCCATGCTGATACGGCACAATGGTTCAGGGATACGTACCAGGCCCACAGCCCACAACATAAATCTTGACAAATAGTCACATTTTAAGTATCTTGAGGGTATATTGCAGTAGTTCTCCATGCTACGCTTATTCCGCCGTCGGCAACCCGTCTTTCTTCGATACGATTTTTCTTCGAAAAATCACTTACAGCCTACGCATAAAGCTATGGCGCACAGGCAGAATGAGCGGAGTTTATCCTGAGCTTGTTGAAGGAGCGGACAGACTGCAAGAAGTATGTTCTTTGAAAAATTCGGGGGCGTCCTGGCTTCGACGTGTTATTAAGAGTCTGAGGTGCATGCCGAGCGTTGACTGAGTGCTCGCAAAACAATTGGTCAAAACAATAACTGCAAACCTATATGGTAATGCATCACAAAATGTTATGGTGGCTGCAGCGTAAGCTAAAGCTAGACATTTTGTGTTCTTGTTAGCAAGACGTGCTTATCAGTTTTGTTAACTCGTATTAATTAAGATAAGATTCTTAAAGTGAGATAAATCGTTTGGTAGCTTTAAGAATATTACTAAATGGTCTCATATGTTA
>SDBV01010838.1_pt1 | contig 11914 bp, 26 predicted proteins | sample 2277081 | NCBI WGS metagenome assembly SDBV01 (sample SAMN10402039, study PRJNA504765) | marine sediment metagenome | isolation source: marine sediment core GS10_PC15, 223 cmbsf | place: Arctic Ocean: Southern Knipovich Ridge | collected 2010
GTCCAATAAAACTACAATATGAGTCTTTTGTTTGTTTCCCATAATTACTCATTCTTCCTAAAAAATTTTAATTAACACTCTATATCAAAGCCTGTCATATATACTATTATCGTTCAATTTTGTTTCCTTTTTTCTCAACAATTTCCCCATTATTTCCACCAATATTATAGAATTCTTCAGCATGCTTTCCGTCCAAAAACACAAATTTCTTCTTAGCGGGGGTGGGTTCTTGGAGCTTCTTTTCCACCTTACCGTTAGACTGAATCTCAATTGGCATCTTGAGAATTTCTTTTAGTGTTGGGGGCGTAATCTTTGGGTCTAGTAACCATTCTAGGCTACGCTCTTTTGACCATTTATGGATTCTTCTTATTGGAATTTTCAAAGTAAAACTTTCTCCGATTCCACGTACTACAATCCCTACAAATAGTGGGTTATTATTTTTAACGATAAAAACTCCACCTCCACTACTACCCGAAAAGGCTGGGCAACTAATTTGGTCGTATACTTGACCCTCATACATTCTGCCAATTTGTGACATGATCCCGTCTGTAACACTGTTAGAGCCCATCATACCATTAAGCGAACCGCAATGATATAATTGAGTACCAACAGGGATTAACTTTTCATCAAGATAAAATTCAGCACTTATCTCTAAAGGTTTATACCCATGTTTGATTACCATTAACAATGCTATGTCGTGTTCGTCGTCGGCGTCCGAGTAGTTGAGAATCTTACAATCCATTTTTGATTCTCCCACCCTTCTTCCTCCTTGGTTTTCTTCTACAACAATAAAGGCATCGTCGAACTCTACCATTTTATGGTCACGTCCATTTTCAATTACAGTACGAACCTTCCGTAAATCATCAATAACATGTGCCGCTGTCAAAATAAAGTTAATAATTTCCTTTTTGTCACCCGTATCGATTTCACGACTAATGATTGTCCCAGACCCTTCCGAATAATTTGTCTTTAATGTGACAGAAATATCCTGTACCTTACTAACGGCTTCCCCAACATCCTGGGCTACAGCCCGACCCACACACAACATTCCCACTAAAAGTGTCAACGACACCCACACTCCTAACTTTCTCATAACAATCTCCTTGTTCTAAAGAACTTTCATGAAACATTATCTTTATCGAAATAATCTTGTATTTTCAGACCAACTATTAAAGCAATTATAAATCCCATAAGACTTACAATTAGTCCAATGTCACCCCTTTCAAGTGTATTTGGTATAAAATATGTAATGATACTTAAGATTGTAATAATGAAGACACCAAGTATTAATAATAGTAAAAGAAATCCAATACGCCAACCCTCAATATCATCTTGAGTTTGCATTGCTCTTTTTATGCCATTAACAACCTCTTTAAGTCCTGCTCTACAAATGATTCTAAATAATGTCCAACGGTTCATTTCAATTTCCTTCTGTGGCGAAGCCACTACGTCCACCATTTTAAATTTTCCCGGTGGCGTCAGCCACCTTATACTGTCTTTTTCTGTGTTTCTTCCAAGATCTTTGAGGTTTATAACGAGGTTCATAGGACCAAGGATTTAGTTCGTGATCGTCCCTGCCTGCTCTACCAAATTGAACCCTTTTGCCGTCTTCCCTATATTCACCGTTTGCTATACGCTCTTGACGAGTTTTTATTCTGCTACGCAGGGTATGATTGTTCATTTCTAATTAGGAATATTATCAATAATTTCTTGAAGTGGTTTAGTTCTACCTTCCTCAATGGCCTTTATGGATAATCTTGCCATTTCCAAATCTAATTGAGGTCCGAAGATTTTCTCCCATTTTTTCTTCCACTCCCTGCGGGAGATGAGGAGTGGTCTAACTTTAGAACCTTTTCCATTAATCATACATTAATCCCCCAGGTGGTAAATGTATATTATCTTCCGCCTCATTTATTGTTTCGTCTTTCCATGGATTTTTAATTAATTTGACTATATTTTCCATCTCTTTGACTAAAATAGCGTGTGCTGTTGTCATATCTTTTTGTTTTTGTTCTAAGCGACATATCCTTGATTCGTTTTTTGCCACTTTAACTCTTGAGGCTTTAATTTCTGGATTTATTGGTTCGGGACTATGCAAAATTGATGTATCATAAGTCATAATTTTTCTCCTTTAAGTCTCTTAATTTTTCTAAATATTTCTCACACTCTTTGATTTTTGTCTCTATTTTGTCTAATTCTCTCTCTGTTCTCACCCTAAACTTCTCCAACTTCTTAATTTGGGTTTTGCTTTTTCCCTCTTTGTTAACTTCAAATCTTTGTTGTGGAAGAACAGACGTGGACTTTTGCCAATCTGATAATGTTTTATACGGATTACAATCATCAATCATGATTTGTTTTCCAATCCCCTAATCAATTTCTCATTTTCTCTATATCGTCGTTTAAGAACGATTAGCTCTCTCCTCATCCTCTCCAAATTGGCGAGAGGGTTTTGGTCTTCTAAAACGCTTGTCATTGAGGCCGGAGCCATGGCCTTGCCCCCCACACTTGGAGCACTTACCTTGGACAAGTTGACTGTCACACCTAAAACACCATCGGGTTTTTTGTTTTTTTGGTTTTTTCTTATCACGATTTTTTAACCAGGGTTCAGAGTTACACATTATGGTTTTATTAATATTTACGCCCACATTTACACGTAAAACGCTCCATGTTGTGGTTTTCGTGGGGGAAATTTACACATTGCTTACAGCAGGGCTCAACAATATGGTTACCAGTAATGTTAATCCAATTACCATTTTGAGATTTTATTTTAATACAATTATCTTTTTTAATAACCATTTGCAATTCGTGTTTGGAATGATATTTTCCGTCACTTCTACTTGTATATTCCACCCAATGGTCTGGCATAGTGAAAATTTGTTCATTGCCATTAGGCACATAATAAGTTATTCTCCAATGTAGGTCGCTATAATGAGATTTTGGAGCTAGTTTTGGGTCTGGGGGAATTGGAAGTGGTAGATTGTTTCTTAATGCTCTTTCTCTTGTCATAATTTGGGAAATGTCTTTAGGACGACCCCATTCATAATTTGAATGTGTGTCACACCCACACAAACAGAACACCAATATTATCAATATTAAAACTCTCACTGTATTTTCCTCCCACACTCACATTCTTTTTGGCACTTACTTTTTTCTGCTCGTGGAATATTAGCACACTTCTTACAACATTCTTCTATCATTATATTTTTTAGCATTATTCTTTTTTTATTAAGGTCTGATCGACATATTATTATAACATTATCTTTATAATTATCTAGGTTAACAAGACTTCTTTCTGTTGTGGTTTTTTCATATCTTCCTGTTAATGTTTCACATGAATCTTTTTTTGATTCGTTTGCCCATGTCCACATTATAATAAAGATGTTCAATTGTAGTAATTTCTTTGTCTGGGGTAACAAATACACTTCCACACTGGGTAATTCTCCACCATTTATTACTGTAGGTTTTAGTTTCGCTTAAAATTCTTTCTGTAAATACTTTTTTTTCTTTTCCTGTAAACGTATAATAGTTTTCTAACGTGCCATATCTATGATCTCCATTTTGGGTATCCCAATAAACGTTTTTTGGTTCACCATCCCCACATCCCGTTAACATAAAAATACACAACATATAAATCCAATAAATAGAGAATAATTTCCACACCAATTTTTTATTCATAATAATATCATCCCAAAAGTTTCTCATTTGTCGTCTCCAAACGCCCTATGAATATGTCCGTTGGCTTCATCAATAGTTATTAGAGTAGCCCCACCCAATGCCGCCTTAAGAAGTTTATGTCGGTGACCATCCCAAGACGAGGTGGCCCAGTCATCCTTATGGTAGGTGTGGGAGTGTTCATTGTCGATACTGGTCTCAAATAAAATGCTCATTGGCGTTCCGCCCATCTTTTCTTATGTATATTTGTTATGCGTTTACATGCTTTATACAATTTATGTGATTCTTGTGGTGATAATACTGTTACTGCGTTTTGTTTTTCACATGATCCATCGCTCGTTAATAATCGTTGGTCTCCCAATTCTAATAGGTTCACAATTGTTTGTACGTGTTTCTGTATTTTGTTTATTTGTACGTCACTATATTCTGGTATGTCGGTAGTTGGTGGGAATTGTTTTTTACATTCTAAGCACCAATCAAGATCTGGATGAAATATTTCTACCTTATGACTTCCACATTTAGGACATGTTTTCATTGTTTCCCCCAATATTTTTGAATTGCTCTTGACATACAGGCATATCCAGCACGTTCTGCAAATATTACAGCATCATCTAATCTATTTTCACGTAAAGCTTGGTGACACATACAAAGACTTTCAATTCTGTCATCTTGACGACTCATTGTTAGGGCCACATCCAAATTATATAGGACGCTCTCTTTGGAGGGAAAACATTTACAGATGGTTTTATTAGTTAACACTTAAAAGATACCTTGAAGACCGTTTTTTTCTGCAACCTTTTTCATTCTCCACCAGTTTTCTTCATTATGGGTTGTTCGTATTCCATCTTTCCAAGTAAACCACCAGAGGATAATGGTTGTCTGTTCTACAGACTACAAATAAATTAGAATATTTTTCTGGTTTCATAATCTATTATTAAAATCGTAAAACAAATTTACTAACAACATACCAAGTACTACAACCACTAAACATATATAAGTAATTAATATCATATATAAAATTTTTCCTTTTGAAAAAACGTCTCAAAATCCCCCTGACACTTCATAATGAAGTTAGCTCCGCCCAGAAAATTATAAAGGGCATTTTTAGTTTTCCCATAAACAACAACCTGACCAGTTCCAATTAATCCATTGATGACGATTTTGTCGGAGTTTGAAGGAAATGTCTTACAAACAAATTTGTTATCAAACAAACCAGAATAAATTGGCGTGAATAGTACACCCTTGAGGTCTTTTTTCACATTAAAATAATATAAGGTTGTTAGGGCTGAGGTTACCATGGACTTTGTCCTTTCTGTATTCTACAATATCCTTTTTTATTTCGTTATCCACTTTGAAACATTTTTCGTCGACTAATCATTGATTTCTCCTCTCTTATTAATTATTTCTTTTACGTTACAAATTTCCATATGAGTAACAAAATCTTCTAGATTAGAAACCATATGTTACTTTTTAACCTCATATTTTACATCATCAACAATTAACCATTTGATGGTACGATGGTCAACTTGACGCAAGGGAGTACCCTTGGTTAAATCTAGGTCCTCAACCATACTTCGTCCCAAAAGGGGCTCTGCCTTAACTAGTCGTCCCCTTAATTTTCTATCTTCACCATTGGTCTTAGTAAACATTACTGTTAGTGGGCGATTTTTAGCTCCAATGAGTGTTTCAGCAGCTTGGGTCTTACTCACCTTCTTTGTTGAGGAAAATTGGTCGGCAGATAGAGAACCTTCAATTAAATCACTACCTTTAACTGAAAACTGTCTCTTATTGTCTACATCAAAAATCAAAATCTCCTGAGCAGAATGCTCCACAACCTTACCATAATACATAAACGCCACCAAATCATCCTTTTTAATCCTGTTCGCTTTCATTTTGTTCTCCTTCAAGTTTAAAAATCCTATTAACAATAATCCAGAAAAACTTTACTATTTTTATAAACCAATTTTTATTATATGTGAAACATTTAGACCTATCTAAACACTCTATTGAACAATAAAAAGGAATTGTTGATCTGTTGTCCAAAAGATTAGTTTCTTTGCCACAATAAATACATTTTAAATACTCTAAACAAACAACATTCTCATAATAACGTTTACAATTCATGCATACAATTTTAGGTTGTCCATCAGCGGCCCAGGGTTCTGCTCTAAAATCAATTTGACAATATGGGCAACGCACACGCTAAAACTCTAGTTCAATAGCCGGTTTCTTGGCAACTACAATGCCACCAATTTGTTCTATATACTTATTTGCAATTTCCTCATTAACGTCTTCGACGTACAAAACGTGGTTCATGTCTACGGTTGCCGTTCCCACTTTGGTTAGAGCGGCCCACTTCATAAATACTAAACCCCGTTTGGTTACGAAGACGATAAGGGGATTGGTTAGCTTAAGGTGGGTTTTTAATGTTGAACCTTTAGATCCAACTCTTATAGAGTCTTGGCAAACCATGTCTACCTTTTCGGTTTCTGACACTAACTCTTCACCCGTAATCAACTTTACATTTTTAATTTCCATTGACTTCGTCCTTTTTTTGTTAATTTTTTCTTACAACCTGTAAGTCTTTCTTATTTTCCTCACGTTCCGCCCGGTTTCTCACAATCTTCGTTCTGTATTGGCGTTTTGGATGGCATATCCACTTGCTTTTTAGCAAGAAATGGCTCTAATGCCTTGTTTAAACCAATCCCAATCCTTCCAGCCCAAGGCCCAAACCCATGATTCATTCCATCTCTTGTTGAGACTAAGCCGACCAATCTACCATCCTTATTATAAATGGGTCCTCCACTATCTCCATACCGTGGGTCAACCTCACACATTAGGAAGTCCCCAGTGGTTTGTCCTCTGCGATTTGGATGTCTGGTATATTTTAGTAGGGTTCCCGATTGAATTTTAAAATTCTTTAATTGAGGTCCCCATCCACAAATGTAGAGAGGGGCACCCTTCTTAAATGGAATATCTCTAGTTATCAACTCACACCATGCTAAATCCCTTAAACCCGTCGCAGACAAAATGGCGAAATCCCACTCCTTATCATCATAAAGAACAAATGCTCTTTCGGTCTTACCATTGGATGTTTCAAAAGGAAGTGTTCTTTGCCCATTAATTACATGACTACAGGTTAGCACCAACAGATATCCCTTATATTTTACAATAACGCCAGACCCACCAGTATTCCCTTTTATCTTAACTAAGTTTTTTCTGTATTCAAAGTCCTGGGCCGCCGCCACTCCAGCCCAGGTTAAAATTAATATTAATGTTAGAATTATCATCTTTTTTATAATTAACATAGAATTTATCTCCGACTTAATTGTCCCTACTATTATAATGTATTTGTTTACAATATCAATGCCGAATTTTTTTTCATGGTATGTTTCTATTTTTAAATGGTTTTGTTTTGTCGTCAAAAATTAAAAATAAGAATATTAATAAATGTCCCCCCAATACTAATAATATGACTGTCCGAAAGAACACTATATGTTCGTCAATCACGTTTCCTACAGCATCAAATATGTGATTTAAGGCATTTACTGCTTGTAGAGGTGTTGTTCCATTATTATCTTTCTCAATGTTGTTGTGAATAACATTCTCCTGTTCAGGACTTTGAGAGTTTGCCGTGCTAACCAAAAACAGAACTAAAAGCAATATCAGAATGATTTTTTTCATTTTTTATTTCTTATCTATGTAAAACTATATTAAACATATATAGAGCAAACAATATAGCGAACATGATTGCTACAATATTTTCGATCAAGTTATAGTTTAATTTCATTTTTCTAACTCCGGAGGAAAGAATTGAACTTTCACCTCTGGATTGTCTAGTTATCCCAAAAACCATGATGGTCAGGCTCAAAAATATCTTTTGTAAAGCGATTAATAACCATTTCCACCAACGACATCACCTCACCATATTGAGAAGGTGTAACTTGACCATTATTCGTTAATTCTTGGACGATTTCATTGGCTAAATCAAAACTGTTCATAATAAAAAACCCTTTCCTATTTTAATTATACACCGTTCTGTCTAGACACTATTTGGCTTCCACCAAAATCGAAATTTATTGGCAAATCAACCAATTTTGTGTTTTCCTTGATTTTTTGATGGGTCTCTGGGGGTGCTACAAATAGGAGAAATCCACTTCCTCCCGACCCCAACAATTTTCCACCCCACGCTCCCATTCTTATAACGCTCTCATACAACATGTCAATGTTCTTGTTGGAAATTAGAGGAGAAATCGCTCTTTTGTTCTGCCAACTCTCGTCTAAAAGTTTTCCAATTTCTGGAATATTTTCCTGTTCAAAATGGGAATAAGCCTGTTTGGCAATTTCATAGATCCTCAACTTGTTTTTCATCACCGTGTCGTTAGACTGATTAATATCCCTAGCAATTCCCCACGAGTTTCGTGATCTTCCAAGATATAAGAGAAGAAGATGAGAGCGAAACTCCTCCAAAAATTCTGGAGACATAGGCATCGGCCGCACATAAAATTCTCCGTTTTTTTTAATCTCTATTGAATTGAAACCTCCATAGGCCGCCCAAATCTGGTCCTGAATGCCCCCAGGCTCTCTCAATAAATGCCTTTCAACATATATGGCGTCCTTGGCCAACTCTTTTTTGTCTTTATAAATTTTGAGAGACTTCAACAATCCCGTCACAAATGTTGAGGATGAACCCAACCCAGTTCTTGCCGGCAAATCTCCATGTATGGATATCTCTAATCCATGTTTAATTTTGAGAAATTCTAAAACCCCTCTCACACCATTATGCTCAATCTCATTGTTGTCTTTAACAACTTCCGTCTTAGCATAGGATATGGTTGTGTGGTGGGGTAAAATCTGTGGTGTTTTTCTACAAAGTATATAACAATATTTATCAAGGGCAAAACCAATTAGGAGGGAACTATGTTCCGAATAGAACGATTTCATGTCAGTCGAGCCACCGAATAATGAACAGCGGTAGCTAGTCCTCGTAATAATCATTTCTGTGTTGCCTCAGTATTTGTTCTCGTTGAGAACTATCTTTGGGCAACATCTTATAAAAATTTACTAATTCTTTTATTCCGTCCTGTAGGGACACATGTGGAATAAAACCAATATCTTGTAATTTTTTACTACTAACTAGATAGTCTCTTCTGTCTGGGTCATGTCCTTCGCTAATATTTACTGGTACATCCAACTCTTTTCCTATGAGAGTTGCCAGTTCTAACTTTGTCATGTTGGCTTCGTCCAACCCTAAGTTATATACTTGACCGAACATTTTTTTCTTAGGAATGGCATACATGATGGTATTTACTACGTCCTGAACGTGAACATAATTTCTTCTTAATCCACCATCAAATATGTCAATTTTCTTATTAAAATATGCCTCATAAACGAGTGTGTTAACCAATAAGTCTACTCTTGTTCTCGGTGAACAGCCGAACACTGTGGCCAATCTAAATACAACACTTTTTTCATGATTTTCCAAAACATATTTTTCGGCATCGTCCTTGGTTTGGGCATACAGAGAAATAGCATTTCGTGGAGTTTCTTCTGTACATATTCCTTCTGGCACGCTACCGTATGAGGAGTTGGTATTCGGAAAAATCAGGACTTGGTCTTCATTAAGATTATCTACAATCTTCTTTGTTAACTCAAGATTGACTTCAATCGCTCTCCATCCATCTATCTTACATGCCGTAGCACCAACAATAGCGGCCAAATGAACAACAGCATCAAACTCTCGAAGAAATGACCAGTCTATATCTGTTGAATGGGTTTTTGTCCAACTTTCATGAAATGCTGTTAAGGCAATGGTATTTTTTATATGGGCAAATTCCATAGCATTCAAGATATTTCTTGAATTACCAGAACTACTTATGACAATCAAAACGTCTCCCGAATCACCATCAAACTGATTTAATCTTAACCATTCTTTGTAAGCATTTTTGTATTCAAAATCATTAGCACAAGCAGTAATTAGGGAAGAACCTTCCATAGAATATGCTAGGATGCCCGCTGTCTTAAGAAAATCTTGACTCAGGTGAGAACAGACACTTTGTGATCCGCCATTACCTATCAGGAAAACTCTTCTGGCCGATTGAATTTTCTCTTTAGCCCGAACCAACTCTCCTTTTAATTTATCATTTATTTGTGTTAGATCCTGATTGTAAAATTGTATTCCACCCCATGCAGAATATACACAATTACCATGATTATATAATAGGTTGTCATAAACGACTACATTGTGTCCTCGAATTTTTAAATCTATCGCCAACAGCGACCCAATATATCCTGCTCCACCAGTAATCAAAATTTTCATTGTTGCTTCACAACCCTTCTAAGGTGTTTTCTAACTATTGTTCTAATATCTTCAAGATTTTCTTCGGCCCAACTATCATTGACAGAATAGTCCATTTTTTCTAGAATGTCAAGAACCATTTGGTTAATTTGTTCATTTGTCATACCAATTTGGTAACCACACAACACCATATCATAATCTACATTAATAATTCGTTTCATTTCTATCCTCTGATTGTTCAGCTAATACAGACAATAGGTGTAATTTTAAATGTTTTCTGACTATTTCTCTTATTCTAATTCGGTTGTCCTCTTGATCGTCGTGGTCATAGTGTAGACAGTCCATATCTATATTTTGTTTCATGTCATAAACCATAGTATCAATCTCTTCATTTGTCATGATTAAATCCTCCAATTAACAATTGTTTACGAGTATCTCTGTCGAGTTCCTCAACCATAAAAGGACGAAGCGATTCTTGTATATTATGTATAAAATCCTCCCACAATGTAATTAGACCGCTTTCTATTGGTTCATTTAGTATTTTCTTCCATTATTACATCTAGAATCATATGGAGAATTATAGCATGATAACACTCGGCAATACCATAACTTTGAGTTGGAATGTGAAATCTGACTCCGGCATGAGGAAGATCAAGACCACACATATTATTAATTGAGTTTTTTTCGTCAAATGCTGTTAGAGCAATAGTATGTCTCTTATTAGCAAATAATATGGTATTAAAGATATTTTTTGAATTACCAGAACTACTAATGGCAATTAATATATCTCCTTTATCAGCGTTAAATTGGTTTAATTTTAACCACTCTGTGTAAGCTTTGTCATATCCAAAATCATTAGCACAAGCTGTGATTAGAGAAGAACCCTCCATGGAATATGAAGGAATTCCCGCTGTCTTGAATAAATCTTGAGCCAGGTGTGAACAAACACTTTCAGATCCGCCGTTGCCGACTAGGAAAACCCTTCTGGCATTTTGAATTTTCTCTTTAGCCTGAACCAGCTTATCCTTTAATTCGTCCTTATTTACAAAATATTCTCCAAACATATCAATATACTGGTTTACAATCCTGTTAACAATCCTAGCTGAATCATCCTTTTTTGGTTTTTCTTCTTGTTTGCTTATGACATTATCAAGAACGGCTTTGGTTGCTTGATTTAAATAGTCCATAAGGTTATTAATAGTAACTTTATCAACTTTCTTTTGTAATTCACGATCCAAATTTGTTTTTGAAACCCAATCCTCAAATGCTCTATTAATAATCTTACTACTAGAATTAATTTTGGGCAAATCTAGGAAGACTTCATCAATACCTAGTTTCTTACAAACTCCATGCTCGTGCTCATTTCTTTTTTTTCTGTCTCCACTGTTAAAGAAGGCAACAGAGTCTATAGGGCTATCTTTGTATCCTTTAACACCTCTATACATTTCACAAATATATTTTAGAGTTTTACAAACTGTCTCATCATAATCTAATGATATCACAACAACATCTATATTTTTCCACTGAGACATAATTTCATATCGTAGATTAACATTTAGGAGAGAAATTCCCCCCTTGTTTTTAACTTGCATATCATTATTAATTATAACAAAGAGTTTTTCACACTGCTTCGCAGCAGCTCCGATATAATCAACATGCCCATCTGTTGGAGGATTAAAATAACCGGAGCAGATTCCAATATCATAGGTCTTCGACGATTTTGTGCCATGTTTATTTTCGTAGGCAGTGAAACTCATAATTCTATTCCTCCTAATCCTTTATTTCGTTCAACTGTAATACCAATAGCAGATTTAATAGCAGTCCCAGGTTTTTGATCATTAATTAGGTAGCGTTTTCCATGTGTAAGACCCATTACCAACTGGTCATAGATTAGGCCGTTGGAGACCAACTGTTCTTTTGTTAATTCTCGTAAACATTCAGGTC
>SDBV01010839.1_pt1 | contig 11914 bp, 12 predicted proteins | sample 2277081 | NCBI WGS metagenome assembly SDBV01 (sample SAMN10402039, study PRJNA504765) | marine sediment metagenome | isolation source: marine sediment core GS10_PC15, 223 cmbsf | place: Arctic Ocean: Southern Knipovich Ridge | collected 2010
CGGCTGTAGCAGTAGTCGTATCTACATAATTCTTCGTAGCAGCATCTTGATTAGCTGTTGGGTTAACAACATTAACAATTTTGTTTGTGGAAACATCAATATCACCAGTACCTTTTGTATCAAATACAAGATCAACATTTGTGTCTGCGCCAACTGAACGAACAATAGGACCAAATCCAGTATTACTATTTGCAACCTCTATATTGTTTACTGCGAATTCGCCGCCCGACGCAAAATCAAGAACTACTTCACCGCCAGTAGTCAAAGCAAAGATATCAACATCTAAATTGCCACCAAGTTGTGGAGTTGTATCCTCAACGACATTAAAAAGTCCAGTGCCGGCAATTGTAGTAAAGCTAAGATTTCCGGCGCCATCAGACGTTAGTGCCTGTCCTGATATGCCATCAATATTTGGCCATACTAGGCCGACTAGGATTAAGCTCCCATCATTACCAGCCTCGGGAGCAGTTCCAGGAGTTATCAAAATATTTCCACCATCGCCTGCTCCATCTCCGCTTCCACTACTGATAGTTAAAGATCGACCAGGATTACCCGAGGAAACAGGGGCATCTGCAGAGGTAATAACAGCATTAGCAGTATCGATTCCAACTTGAACCTCTCCAATGCCTTTTGGTTCTAATAACAAATCAACATTTGTATCTGTGCCAACAGCACGGATAATAGGTCCTGATCCAGTCGCTTCATTTTCTATTTCAATATGATTAACTGCTGAAGCATCTTCTACAAAATCAAGCAGTAGGTTTGTTCCGTCACCAAATCCCTTGCCGTCAACATCAAGCTGTCCGCCAAGTTGTGGAGTTAAATCTTCAACAATATTTTGTAGAGCACTATCTGCTAATGCGCCTTGTGCAGATGTAGCAGTGGTCGTATCTACATAATTTTTCGTAGCAGCATCAGCACTTGCTGTGGGAGCCCCCAAGTTGACAATTTTATTGAATTGGGCGTCCAATGCTCCTCCCAGTTGTGGATTTAAATCTTCAACGACATTAAAAAGTCCGCTGATGCCGCCGGTTAGCGCACTCCAAGTTATTCCATCACTAAAAAATGGAGAAGGATTAGGAGAAGCATCAGTAACATAAACAAGATTTCCTTCATTATCAACTGCTGGCGGTAGTCCGGCGAGAGTAAAAGTTGCTAACCCCAAAGGACCAGTTAATGCAGAAGTGCCGTCAATATTAAATTTACGAGATTGAAGATCTCCTATTTCAATTTTGGCTATTGCAAAATTATCTCTTATTACTTGTACTGGCTGATCGATACCGGTTATTGGCCGTGTTTCGTCGATATTTGATACCATTTAGAGCTCCTCGATCTTTTTGTCCCTTTATTATTTATCAATATCAGACGTAGTTTATGGAGGATCGATTACTATGTCAAATCCTCTATCAGCAAAATTTTCTTCATCATCTTTAACCCTGATTGAAAAATGAAAATTTTGTGAGGCAGTGACGTTGACATCTACTGTTCCAGAGATTACTCCTGTAACAAGATCTAGGCTTAATCCATTAGGAAGACTGCCACTTAATAATGTAAACACAAGAGGCTCGGCGATAGGACTTTCTGCTAATAACTGTATTAAAACAACATTTGTGTCTACGAAAGTTGTCGTTTCATCGGGCAATTGACCCACAAGCGTAGTCCACACTGGATTAGGCGTATCAGGATTAAATTTTATCCATCCAACATTATCTACACTATCTTCAAATAAATATCTGTCGACGGTTATTGCCTGTCCTAAGAAACGAAGTCCGAGTCCTTTATTAATTTGTATTTCAACTCCAGCAATTTTATCAAATGTCGTTGCGTCACCATCAAGAATAGCTCGAATTATTTCACCTGAAACAAATCCTAATTCAATTAATGCAGTTCCTGAAAGCGTAACTGAACTACTAGAATAAGTCAATGTGAGAACTAGACCTTCTAATAATTCTGTTCCTGTAAATTCAGTTCCGATTGTAACAGTTGCAGTAATACCAGGAATAGATGCAATATTAATCTTATCAGCAACATCGCTTAGAGTATCCGAAGTCGACAAATTAACAGTAACTCCATCAATAATTATTGTTGACGAGCTACTAATAACAACATCTATTTTATTTCCTGAAAATTCGCCAACATCAAATCTCGTTTCACTTGACGGAAGTGTTATAATCGTTATAGTAATTTCATTCAATAATTCAACAATTCCTGCGCCCTTTCCTGGATCAACGAACGCAACTTCAAGAGCTGGAATATAGCCAATAATAGATTCGAGATCTCCTAAGATTTGTTCCGTCGTCATCCAGTCCGGTAGTTCTTCGCTATTAGAAAAGGCAGATAGTTCTGTTCTTAGATGAGAAAAGTTCTTAGAAACAAATTGTCCGGTCTGTCCCGGCGGAGTAGTAATGTCAAAAGCCGATCCTTCTTGCGGATCAATTACTCTAAGATATATAACGTCATAAATTATATTATCGTTGATGTCTCTGACAGAAGCCGAATTCAATGGGCCGATCAATGCCTTAAATGTTCGATGATGCAGACTAAAGATATCAAATATGACATCTGGATCAGCTGTGTGTAATTTATTTGTTACAAAGATCTTTGGGAATTCGGCTGGATCGTTTGGATCTGCCGGCTCCGGTGCCCTTCTACCAAAGTCTGGATCACCCAATTGAAATATATCCACATCAGGTATCAAAGCACTATCATTCCAGTTTTGCCAATTTTGTCTTAATTCTCCGGTTAAGGCAACATTTAAATCTGCTGTGTCTCCAACAAAAGCAATTACATCTTTTATAATAATAGAAAACATCTGCGGAACAAAGGCGACTCCATCATTTACTGTAATATCAAAATCAAACTGTGTATCGACCGCGACAGGATCTGGCGTTCCACTAATAACACCCGTGTTTATATCCAGAGTTAATCCCGGAGGAAGTGTTCCGCTCGTGACATTATATTCTAGTGGCTGAGGAGAAGCATCGAGATCAACAGCAACAAGATTAATGTTTAATGAAACTTCTTCATCAAATTCTCCTAATAAACCAGAAGGAGTAACCCATACTGGAGGTATGTTAAGAACGTTCAGTATCTCTAGTGAAAATGATCTATCGGCAAATAAGCCCTCGGGATCTTCTGCTCTAACATCAAAATTAAATATCGTGTCAGATGCAACTTGAGCAGGGGTTCCGGAAATTTGTCCTGTGTCGGTATCTAGTGTCAATCCTGTTGGCAACGCACCAGAAACAATACTAAACGTTACATCATCGTCATCTGGATCAACAGCTTGAAGATTAAAAAACATAGGCTGTGATTCATCAAACTGTCCTAAACTTCCGGCAGGAGTTATCCATTCGGGTGGATTATTAAGAATACCTGTATCTATTGTTTCAATACTAAAAGTTCTGAGAGCAAAGGCTGCCCCATCAGAAACTCTTACAATAAAAATAGAAACAGTATCCATAGTGTCTGGATCATTTGGAAACCCAGATATAACACCACTGATAGCATTTAATGCTAAACCATTTGGAAGACTGCCAGCATTTAGTGTGTAATTAAGCAATTGCGGACCGTTGTCAGGATCAGTTGCCTCAAGTTGGAAGAAATATGCTTGTCCTTCAATTGCTTGTGTTAAGGCGCCTGGTTCAGTCTCCCATTCCGGTGGTCTGTTAGTGTTTAATATTCCATCAATAACTTCAATAAAAAAATCTCTGTCCGCGAATAACTCTTCTCCAAGACTGTTACTTAGACTATCGTCCACGCGCACCGTAAATGAAAACGTAGTATCTTCAGTTACGTCTGATATAGAACCAGAAATCGATCCGGTATTTGGATTTAGAATCAAGTCAGGCGGAAGAACGCCACTTACGATACTAAATGTTAATTGATCATCCTCCGGATCAGTTGCTTCTAATGTAATTACAGCAAGTTGTCCTTCGTTTATACGTAATAACAATCCTTCTGACGTTACCCACTCGGGTCTTGAATTTAGTTTTTCTACTAAAAGAGAAAACGATCTTACAACAGTGTCTTCTCCATCAGTAACGCCCAAGACGAACGGAAAAAATTCATCCGACGCAACTAACTCGGCAACTCCGGAAATCGTTCCTGAAACAGGATCTATGCTAAACCCTGATGGAAAACTACCCGAGCTTAAAAAATAAGTTAACGGATCTGGGAGTGAGTCAGGATCAGTCGCCGCCACAGTAAATGTAGCAAAGCTTCCGGCTACTACTAAACCTAAACTTCCTTGCGGTGTTACCCATTCGGGAGGTAAATTTTCTGCCTTTAATCTAGTAGTAATAGTAAATGTTCGAGCAACAATATTCGCCCCATCAGAAAGAAAAACAGCAAAAGTAAAATCTAACACTTCATCTAATGTTTCGGCAAAGAAAGTTCCCGAAATTACTCCAGTGTCTTCATCCAAAAGTAGTCCAGGAGGTAGTTCACCTTCAGGACCAAAAATACTTCCGTCTGCTGTTTGTAACGTTAGAAAATATTTTAATGGCAGAGGATCAAAATTTTCATCAATTGCTTCTAATTGAAAATTAAATACATTTGTGTCTATTACCTCGCCAATAGAGCCTTCAGGAGTTATCCATCTTGGTTCAGCTGGGGATAAACGATCTTGATTTTGTGTAATCGTAACAAGAAACGTCTGTGGAGTGCTAAGAATTCCATCATCGGCTGTTACAGTAAAACTGGTTTCAAAATCAACATTAACGACTAGCGGCGCTATTCCTGTAACAAATCCAGTTGTGCTAACAAACCATCCATGAGGCAACGAACCACTATATACAATTGGGGCATCATTAAGACTTACCGCTGTAAGCTGAATAGCAACCGTGCCCCCTTCTTCGATTGATCCTAAATTGGGTGATGTCTGCCAAATCGGCGGCAAAGGGTTATCCACGATTGTAATACTAAATGTTCGATCCTCAAAAACAACAGTATCTGATGCCCGTATTGTGAACGTGCTTATCGTGTCTGCTGTTACTGCGGCTGCCACACCAGACAATAGTCCGGTTACGCCATCTAAAGTTATGCCAGCCGGTAACGTTCCCGAAACTAACGAAAATCCAACAGCATTCCCAGTAAAACCAATAGCTTCTAACAATACATTGAGTGTTTGTCCTTCCGGAAAATCAACATTGCCAGCAGGAGTTATCCATTCAATAACGTAATCAACAAATATTGAAAAGATTAGTTTGTCGGTTGTTCCACCAGGGATATTTGTTACTTTTCCGGATGTTGCAAACGAAACAATGTCACTTTGTACAAGACTTGGTAGCGCACTTGGAGCATTTTCTAAAACGAGCGCAGCAACACCAGCAACAACTGGACTTGCCATACTTGTTCCACTAAGAGTATTAACCCCGCCAGTCTCACCAGGTTCAGGAATCCATGTGGAAATTACATTTGTTCCTGGAGCGAAAACATCGACAGCAGATCCAGTATTAGAAGCTGCATCATCAAAAGTACCAAACTCTCCTTCTGGATTTAATACAGATCCTTCAGAATTACCAAAATTAGAAAATACTGCTCTCGAGTCAGTATCGTCTACCGCACCAACAGTTATCACTTCTGGCAATCTTGCTGGTTGGAAGTTCTCAACGTCGGTGTTATTATTTCCAGCAGCAACTACTACCGTTATCCCTTCGCTTATCATAGCCAATACAGCAGTTTCCACAGAAGTTTCTGGTGCTGTTGAACTTACCGGAGCACCAAGACTCATATTACATAGAGAAGCTGGTTTTCCTGCGTTAGTATAATCTTCGATAACCGCATCAATTGCGGCAATTATTGTTCCTGACGTAGTGAATCCTGTCCGGTTGAAAACTTTTGCGGTTTTCATTACAACATTTTTTGCGACACCGTACGTTTTACTTCCAATAATACCAGCAACATGTGTTCCATGTCCAAATTCGTCGATGCCACCACTTGAAAATGGATCAAAAGGAGTTCCTGGAAAACCAATTTTATCTACAGGAGAGATCCTTCCTTCAAATTCTATGTGATTGAAGATAGCACCAGAATCGATTATATACGCTGTCACTCCTGTACCATCGGAAGAAAAAGTAAAGCTTCCGCTTAATGGAAGATCTGTCTGATCTATTCTATCAAGATGGGTTGGAGCGTTGTCTTGACGGTCCGATGATTCAAATGTGGCAGATTCTTCGATACTAATGACACGAGCGTCATTTTTATACCAGTCGACAAGAAGAGTAGTTAGTTTAGCGCAAACACCAAACATCGCTCTTTTGTAAACGTGGTCAACTGTGACACCCCAAGATTGGAGTTCCGTGACTAAACCATCGACATCGGATTTGTTTTGAACGCGAATTATATATTCTTTTAATTCTGGCATATATACGATCCATAGCAATAATATTACTATTTATCGCATTTGGTTTATCTTCTTCGCTTGGATTTCCTGCCTTTTGTTTCTTTACTTCCACTATAAAATTCGGGATCTTTCTTTTTAATCCATTTCACAAATTTTTGGATTTCTTCGTGTTCTGTTAGACGTTCAACAGTGTGATAATGATGTAGCATCTCCCTCTCTGTGATACAAGAATGGAGCTTACGATGACATACCTTATGTAACGTTATTTGATCTTTGCCTTTAAACGTTCGTGGAATAAGATGATGATCGTCCAAGCTTTTGCCTGGAATCATATCGCGATTACATATAGGGCATTTTTCGTATTCTTCGGTCATTCGAATTGTGCCAGATATTCCTTTAAGAATTTAGTTTTGCCTCTATCTTCTTCAATCATAGCACAGGGAATAATATCATTGTAACGATATTCTTTTCCATTATGAAAAATTACTATCCCACTTCGATATACCGCCTTTACACCATTTGGATCATCAGATTCCTTTACCTCCGTATATATTAATTGTTGACCATTATGATTACACACTAACGAATCGGCTCGTGCGTCTTGAACCATAGCAGTTAATAACATTGCTGCGATAAGTGATATAGTGAATTTTATCATAATTTCCTCCTATTTCTTTATCACGAAGTTAATAATGCCGCCAGCCTTATTTGGGGCGACGATAATCTTACTAACCTTTTCGATCTCTTCGTCAGACAGAAGCTCAAGAGCTTTTTCGATCGCTGTTTTTAGCCATTCGTCGCTATAATCAAGCCGATCAATAACTTCGATTTCTTGTTTCATCTAAACCACCTTAACTTAACTGCCATTACTTCTTCATCTGTCTCAAACAATAATCCAAATTGATTATGACTATTTTCCACTGTAAATTCTTGTTCTTTAGGATATATATTATTCTCTTCTAACCAATCCCAAAACTCCACAGAAAGATTCCAATAATGGGTCGCGGGATCTTGCACCATAAGATGTCGCAGTTCAGAATACAAAATACCACGGGTCATGTCCATCTCAATTTAAAAGCCACAGCATGTATCTCTTTAAAAAAGTAAAAACACAGTGAACTGGATCTCCATTCCCAATCCCAATATCCATCATCTATGTCACCAAAATTATTATAACACCAGAGAAATATTTCAGTTTCTTGTTCGGCAATGCTATCTTTAGACAAAAGCACTGAATGTTTGCGATCTTCAATTGTCACTCCTCGATAGATTAAAGCCACCGCATCCACTCAGTCATACTATACATCACGATACCAGACGCACTAGCAACGTTGTAAGAACGAATAACACCCTTTTGTGGAATGCTCACAATATGACCACGATCGTCATTTAAGATATCATCCTGAACACCACGATTTTCATTACCGAAAACCAAACAAGGATTTCGAGGACTCATATCACGTATCCATTCACTCCAATCAACACATGTCAAAGGAATCCCGCCATGTTCGCAGAAGATTGGCATAAAGTTATTATCGTCGATCCAGGTCCAGAAGATGTCCTTGTTAATAATTAATCCATCTTCATTAAGAGCCTCAATACGCTCAACATCAATGTAGTTTTCACTACCAACAGTTCCACGCTTGTCATACTTACGACGACCAAGAATGGCTACCTTCCGTGCTCCAGTTAATAGAGCATTTCGAACAATGGTGCCTACATTAAGTTCACCGGTAATATTAAGGATACATACACCAAAAGGAGCACGATCTTCATCACAAAGAGCACGAAGCTCTTCAACGTTTAGATCCTTTAAGTGGTCATGAACGTTTAAATTGCTGATGCTGGCGCTAATATCCGCATTGCCCAGCTCTTGATAATCAGGCTTCTGTGACATAATAATAAATATACATGATTATAATGATTTGTCAAGCAAAAACTGGATTTTAAACCATGACTGATATAAAAAGATTGACCGAATTAGCTGGTCTTAAAGAATATGCGCCCACCGCCGAATTTGTCACGTTAGACCGTGCTGCTAGTGATGCACTTAGCGCCTTTCAGAGTAAAAACAACACCGATCCCCTAGAGAAGGTAGTTCAATATCACGCTATGAAAAATGGTGTAGATTATGAAGAATTGTTAGCCACAGTTAGTCGTTATATAGAAAATCCACAAGAACTCATGCCCAGTGGAGCGGTTAGCAAAATGGGCGAAGATTACAATGATACATCATATTTCGAAGGCGAAGGTTTTAAGAAAATTTGGGATAAGATTAAACAAGCTGAAGCAGAACTAGGACCATTAGGTAAACAAAGATACGATTTAGTTCTAGACAATTTTCCAATAAGCGTTAAGGATGCTTATGCGATTGTAGACAAAATCAACAAACTAGAAGCTGAACAAAAAGGGATGGGCGAAGATTACAATAATACAGAAGCCGATGAAACTATTACTTTTAGTGTAAATGATGAAAAAGGTTATAATGCTATAATGGATAGATATAAAGATCATATTTCTTGGGATGGTGAGTATATGGTTGCTTCCGAAGTAGTTTTTGCTCGAATTGAAGATTTATTTGCTAGTATGGGTATCGATGGTCCTCGTGAAATGGGATCCGAAGATGATTACGACGGCCAGCCAGATGAACGTCAAGAATGGAGTGATTATATGGGTGGCGATGATTGGGATCAAGGTCAATATAATGAATCTAGTGACTTAGGAAGGATGTATGAAGAATATCAAGAGCAACTTGCTTTTGAAGAATTTCAAAACGATCTTGAAGAGGCTGTAACGTTTGCTGGAGGGAAAAGACCACCTCCACGTAAAGGCGATCTCGAGCAACGTTTTACCCGTGCAGGAACTACAGACATCGCGAAAGATATTAGAACTGATCCAATGGAACCTCATTCAAAAACAGATGTTGGCGGTGAAAAGTCATGGCAGCATGAATATCCTACAGCAGATCTTGGTGCTTCTCTTGGATTCAAAACAAAAATCGATTCAGATAAATTTGAACCTGTAGTTCCAAGAGATTTTAAAACATGGGTTGGAAGCCAAGGTGAAGCAATAACAGCCAACGGAACTAGAGACATTCGTGATAAAATGGGGAATTTACAAAATAAATCAGAAACGTGGAGTACAAAAGGACGCCATGAAGATATTGTAGCTTTTGCTGTTCTAACAGGATCTGCTGGTAATTTTCAACCTGGAACCTATATACGTAGTGATGTTGCTACTCCTGAAATGATACAACGTGGAAGAGAACTGGGCAGATAAATGCGAGCAAAAGAATTTCTCGAAAGCGAAGTCGTTAACTTACAGCAATGGAAAAGGGAGAAAGATCTTCCTGTTTTTGATGTAAGTTATGATGACTTATATAGAAATTTTATTCACCTCGTGAAAACTGGTGACAAATTGAAAATGACTATGGACATTATTTTTGCTATTGCTGAAGAATTACATAAACGCGGTAAAGGACCTAAGGTTCTTTATAGTAAAGAACCTCTTAGCAGAGATAATGATCGCAAAATATCCGACCAAGAAAAATATGATCAAGCTGTAAAGCGGCAGCAAGGAAAAGATAAATCTACAGATAGAGATGCGCTAACTGATTATATGGATTTAGAACGAGCCGACACCCCTACGCTAGAAAAATTTGGTGTATTTCTTTTAGATTTACGTGACAAATTAGAGGCCGAAGGAAAAGATTACTGATGCGGGCAGAAGAGTTTCTAAATGAGGTGCGGAATAAAAAACGAACTAAAGCGTGGGCTAAGAGGAGATGGCGAATGGGATCTCGGCCTCTGGATACACAAACGCATGGTGAATTATGTCCGGAATGTCATGGTGCTGGATATTTAGGCTTAGAAATAAATGAACCATGTTGGAATTGTGATGGAGCTGGAAGAATCGAAACCAACGAAACAGCAGCAGTTGGAATCGTCACAGCACAAAATACCACAGCCGACGTCGGGCCAGGCACACTAGCCCAAAATATCAAAAAGCTTTTTCCAAATATGAAGAAGACAAAACGAAGTGATTAATCTGCCGGCTCGGTTATCGCGCTTAATGGATGACCACTAATCTTTGCGTTCTCCATTGTCTCATAAACTTTTTGCTCGGCGATCTCGCATGTATACGTTCCGACAATACTTTTACCGAAGTTATGAACTTCCAACATGATAGCAATTGCTTCAGCGCGCGATTTGCTAAAGATTTGCTGTAGAATTTCCGTAACAAACTCCATTGGTGTAAAGTCGTCATTAAGAAAAATGACACGATACATTTTTGGCTTGGCTGTTTTGGTTTTGGTCTCTTCAATCGGATCAGCAATATCCGACATCTGAATGATCTCTAAGATATCCGTCATTTTTCTCTCCCAAGCCAAATTAAACCAATTTGTTATAATGTATACTAACACGCTTTCTATTAATATCAATCTATTTATAGCAGAACTTTTAGGACCTCTTTTGTTCTTTTTGTCATCGGCACATCTAATTCGATAATGTTATCAACCTTGAACATTCTTGTAAAAACCAATCTCATATGGTCATCTAAAATTTGAAGCTCTTCGTCTGATTGATATCTGGTTCCATCTTTGGTCATATTTTTGTTTGTACTATAGGTATATTTACCCGGTAAGAAAAACACGTGATGATAACGTTTCTGATACAAATCATCAATAAGAAACTTAAACATATCAGCTAAAACAAGCCGTTCGCGTTCATTCGCTTTGTTGGTGTATAAACATGAATAAAAATAAGGAGTTAAGACGCCACTATCCGTAATCATCCAATCTGCCTCTTTGGGTACAGCGTCTTCTATGCTTCTTTGATGATGTAAAGTTCTGTATTGTTCCCATATTGTCGTCATAGGACCGTTGACTTGTATATCTTGACGAATCCACTCTGTAACTAGTTCTACTTTATGTCCTTTTTTCTTCAATTCGACGAAAATATCTGCTGCCAGTGTTGATTTTCCGCTGCCTGCGCTTCCGATAAATGCTATTTTTTTAGTCACCTGCTCTTTCCATTATTTCTCGATAAGCAAGAAATTTTTCATCGGTACACTTTTCCCATTTAGGATCACTAAAGTCATAAAGGTCAGGATATTGTGAATCTTTTCTTACTTTCGGTTTTGGTTTTTTATTATTTGGTTTAAATTTTTTCTTTGTCTTCTTAGAAAAATTTCTTTCTTTAGCCTCTTCCATTTCACCATACTTTCTAAGCATACAGTAAATGAATTTCATTTCTTCGCTATTAAGCGCAGAAAATTTCTTAAGTTGTATTTTCATTATACATCCATTTCATTGGAAATGTCAAGTTTCATTGTTGTTCTTTTGTAATTCTGAACGGATTCTTGTCAGACGACTAACAAACTCTCTTGTGGTCAAACAAGTTTCACTGGCATTATTACTGCCGATTGAATGTGTCAAAACTGCTTTATCTGATGCTAATAACGCTTTCTGGAATTTAGTATTAGTTGCTAAGGCGTCGTAAGCGTCATCCAAAAGTGCTTGATATGCTGGACCATGTCTATCAAATGCTACACCGTTCCACCAAAGAG
>SDBV01010840.1_pt1 | contig 11912 bp, 11 predicted proteins | sample 2277081 | NCBI WGS metagenome assembly SDBV01 (sample SAMN10402039, study PRJNA504765) | marine sediment metagenome | isolation source: marine sediment core GS10_PC15, 223 cmbsf | place: Arctic Ocean: Southern Knipovich Ridge | collected 2010
GCCGCCCAAACCAATGAAGGGCAGCAACGCGCCCGCCAGGAGTGGGGCAAAGATCCCCGATGTATTGCCGGCTAAATCGGTCAACGCATGGGCTCGGGCGTAGTGCTTCTTCGGTACGATCATAGTGATGGCGGCTGAATACGCCGGCCACTGGAAGGTTTGAAATATCCCGGTAACCGCATTTGCAGCAAATAAATGCCACAGCTCAAGCTGCCCAGTCATAAAAAGCACCAGAACAGCGATGGTCGCCAATCCAGACCCCAGATCGCTGATCATCATCATGAATTTACGGTTTGAGCGATCGACGATCGCACCTGCAATCGGGCTGAAGATCAGCAGCGGCATGACGTGAAAAAAGCCAGCCAGAGCCAGCGCGGTTGCTTTTCCGGTCAGCTCATACGCCCAGATAGTCAGAGCAAAGGCAGACATGCTCGTCCCGAGCAGTGAGACAGCCTGCCCGATCCAGACGATCGAGAAGGCGTACATACCGCTGGGGCGTTTACTGATCATAATGATGCTTTCCGAATAACTATTTGAAGATTCATAAGCGTTTATTTTACTTTATCCAAGCCGTCATTGCTTGATTTAACAGTTCGAGCGCGCAAGGTTTACCTGTGCGCGCTGGACAAAGGGCAGTTAGCACAATATCAAGAATAACTTATTTCATAGCCTGATATCTAGCGTTGGGTGTACCTGGACTACTAATCCCCACTTACAATTTCAACCGGACAAAGCTCCATATTATTCATATAAGTCCTAAACTCTTCGGTTGATTCAATATGCAGCGATCCACCTGTCGGAACGCCATTGTTTTGCCCGAAGACAGCATTGGTCTGGGAGTGGCGACCCTCAATGGGAACGACTAAGTTATCAACATTGGAATAAAATTTATAGGAGCTGTGCACTCGCACTGGCTCTGGATAGAAAAATTCCACCACGACCATCTGCTGATTGGTCTGGTAATCAATATATGTCTCTTCCGACATGGTTAAAGGATCCCAACGCTTTCGCCCAGACATACTCTCGTTCATAATTTCCTTTAATTTAGAGAAATGAAACGAGCCTGGATCGATATCCATGGTTTCGCCGTAACAATGAAGCACGATTGCATTCGGTGTCTCTTTAAAACTGGTGGAAAACCACAGAAAATCTCCAGTAGCGAATGAGATGATCGCATAAATCACCACGGCGATCGCTACAACGACAATAATGATTAATTTAAGGACAGATGGCTCATCCCGAGTACCAATATGCTGCATAATCTGTTCTTTTCCTTCAACTGAAACCTGATAAGTTTGATCTGATCGGGTTCATTTTTCGCTTATAACTACCATTATGAATACTATATTAAAACGAGAAGGGTTCACCTCATTCCTTCTTCTCGCCTTGCTATCCAATAATCAGTGCTCAGGAAATTGAATTGCCTGTAATTTCTTGTTCAACGCTTATTTCCCCACGGTCGACTAGTTCGAGTATATCCGAACGCGTCTGCGAGCGATTTTCACTGGGTATCTCTTCAGACTTATTCTCAGCGGCACCATCGTTAATCTCACCATCCAAGAATAAGTCACCCGAGACACTGCTGTGGTTGATTTCCACACCACCGCCCTTGATTTCGATTTTGCGATGATTCCTGGACTGGTTGGTCCGGGAAAGAGGTGCAGATGTCCGCACATCACCACTTAAACTTGAGGATGAAACAGTCGCTCCACCCACGACTGAGATGTCTAACTTAATATCCCCGGAGACTGAATTAAAGTCATAAGGGCCATCTCCCAGGGGTGTTTCGATCACCAGGTCACCGCTGACCGTTACCCCGCGCAATGCTGGAAAATCGCTGTTTTTCAAACTGATATCCCCAGAAACTGTATTCAAACGGGCAGAAGCGGATATCGCTTCACCCCGTACATCTCCACTAACCGTCTTAATAAATAATTGACCCGTCAATGAGCGACATTCAATATCACCACTGACCGTGGATATACCTAACTCTCCTGAAATACCCTCAATTGTGGCAGAGTTGCTCACTCCTCTTACCTTTAGAGTACATTCTTTCGGAACCAGCACCTCATAATCAACTTTGCAAGGGTGCCATTTTCTAAAGAAACGAAAACCCATAGGGTCATAGCGAGTGTGGATTTTCACTGAACCATGGATGTTGGACAAAGTCAGGTGTGGTGAATCAGGACAACTGAAAGTTTTTTCAATCGTCTCCCCGCTCATTTCGAACCTCCCGTGTTATTCAATGAAGATCTCGACGTGCTCTCCATCTTCCTCGTCAATGACATCGACTATCTTACCTTCGACACCAGATTGCAGCATTTCCTTTAACTGCTCAAAATCTAGATTACCGACCTCTGGAGCGAATTGAGCGCCAATCTGTAAGCCCCATTCCATCAATCCGAAGGGGATATTTACACTGACCTTGGTTTTTCCGCTAACTAAATCGGTCACCCGCACACGGAACCAGCGCGGTTCCCCAGCTGCTCTGATCCCAGGACTCCGTGAAGGTTTTTTACTCTCACCGAGCGCCGACAAGAGTTTTGCGCCTTCTTCGGCAGTGATCTTCCCCTCCCGAATCATGGTGAGGATTTTCATTCGTTCTTCTGTTGTTGCCATGGCTATACCTCCTCAGATCATCCAATATAGATCTGTACTGTTTCACCATTTTCACCTTCATCAACTTCGACGAAGAAAGGTGTTTCAGGTGTAGTGCTGGTCTCAAAGACCTGGATTAACTGATCAAAATCGATTCCCATTTCATTTATTTTGGGGATAAAACGACCGAAAGTCCGCATAAACCAAGCTGCAAAGTGTAAAGGAAGCGGGAAACTAAATGCGATCGTTCTTGGCCATTCCCCCGGTTCTTGCTGAATTCTCAAGTGCATCCAACGAGCTGATCGGCTGCCCCAGGCCATGGCCATCATCGCGACGCCCAGCAAAAAAGGCAACCAGGAGCAAGCGAACCAAAAATTGAACCCGGAAGATCGATACGCCCAGAACATCAGCAGGCTGGCGATGATAGTAATCCCAACACCAATCCACAAGGGGATCATCCACCAGCGCCTCCACTTTTCGATTTCAGGTTCAAAGACATTCTCGAGCACTTCTCCACTCATAGCGCCAGCTCTCTCCCCATCACCCTCAGGCCTTGTGCCTCCCTCAGTGCCTGCACCCTCACCAGATGCGGAGAATACTGATTCAACATCATTCGCACCCTCTAATCGATCATCAGTATCTAAAGCCTGCAGCAAACGAGCACCTTCGGTGGCAGTGATCACGCCGCTTTCGATCATTTCCAGAATTTCTATTCGCTCATTCTTCTCTGTCATTGCATTACCCTCAGACACTCTACCCTTCTAACGCGGCCAGTAATTGTTCTGCTTCTTCGGGGGTGACTTTTCCTTGTTCAAGCAATTGCAGGATCATCAACCGTTCTTCATCAGACACGGGTTCTGAGACTCTTTTTGGTGGAACCGCTCGTGCCGGGGGTTCCGGTCGTCGTCTGCGGTCACGGGCAGCTCGCTCTGCAGCGCGGGCTTTTCTCTCTGCCCGCAGCCGGGCAGATTCAAGCTTCCGCTGCATTTTCTCTTGGGCGCGCCTGATTTTCTCCTGCGCACGCCGGTTTGCCCGTTCGCTGGCCTCCCTGGCCCGCTCTGCTATCCGTTCGGCCTGCTCTGCGCTCAGGGCAGTCTTTCCCAATGAAAAGGATAGCGCGTCCAATTGGTGCTGTAATTCCTCTTCCATCATCTCCATTTGGGCATCGATCTGGGAGGAGATCTGCTCATTGAGCGACTCAGCCATGATTTCAAAATCATCACCAATCTCGACTTCGAATTCACCCATATCCCAATCCGCCGGCCGGCTGGCTAGACTAATATTTCCCGCGGCACTGAGGGTGAGATTTGCATCCCCATCTCCGAGGGTCAAATCGAAGGGAGCATTAATTCGGGATGGCACTTCAATATCTGGCATTTTGACAGCTATTTTTGAGCCGCTTAAAATATTGACTTTCACGCTCGCATCCGCTGGCAGGCGGCAAGATAGGTTTCCTTTTGCCTGGAAATCATAGCTGCTTTCCGGAGAAGGATCTAACTCTACACTCACATTTCCACGGGCATGCGCTTTAGCGCTGCCATCGATCTCCTTCAGGGTCAGATTCCCTGAAATACTTTCTTCAATCATTAAATCACTTTGGATATCTCGAACAGAGACATTTCCCTGGCATTTTTCAAGCGCAATGCTACCATCGATATTTTTTGCTGCTAGATTCCCGTGCACTGTACCGATAGTGACACTACCTACGCTGCGTAAAGATAGATTTCCAGATATTTGCGTAATGGATATCTCCCCTTCAACAGATTTAAAACTCGCATCTCCCTTGATATGGCTGGCCTGGATCACAGATCGATAGGGTATACGCAAACTGCCATTACTTCGGCAATTGACACTGATCACGTCATCCTGGACATCCAAGACAAGATCGTCCGGGGAAGAGCATTTGGCAACCACCTCGAGCTTGTCCCAACCTTTCACTGAAAGATTCCCAGATATATTCAGGGTAATCTTTGGCCTCTCGCCTGTTTGAATAGATCTCCTATCCATTGCTTTTTTCCTCCCCTTCTTTCAACATGCTCATGGCATTCTCGTAGGTTATCTTGCCCTGTTCCAGGTCCTCAAGGATTTGGCGCCGTTCCTCATCGCTCATCCCCGGTTCCTCCCCACCTGGCTCATACCCAAGAGCGCGAATGATCTCGTGTAATCGGTTGCGGATGGTTGGGTAGGATAAGCCGATTTCGTTCTCCATCCGGCTGATTTTCCCTTCACAACGGACAAATGTCTCGACAAAACCGAGTTGCTCGACTGTCAGCGCTTCGAATATACCGTGAACAAAACGTCCCTCGATCGAGCTATCACAATCCTGGCAATGCAGGCGAGTGACGACAATTTCGCCACCACAGATTGGACAATTATTGGGTAAAGTTTGCATTGAACTGTTCCTCTTAATTAATTCTGCGAGTAGATCGTCACAGAGTTATCCTCAATTGGTGATCGGGATATCTTCTTTAGCCACGATCCGCTGGAGATCAACGCCTCGCCCAATTTGTTAAAGATCTTTCCTCGTAAACCATTCTGGTGAGCTCTGCAACTGCGGATCAAATTATTTTGCTGGGCTTGGATGAGCAGCTGTTCCCGATGATTCGAGATGAATTCATACTTGGGGTTCATGGTATCCTCCATTCAGAAATCCAATCACTCTCTTTACAACTATAAACATTATAGCCATATTTTATAATTTGTCAAGGGCTATATTAATAATATTAAATATATGTTTGATTTTATCAAGTATTGCCCCCGTTTTCTTAGATAAGATGAAATTCTCTGGATTTTTGACGATTAAATCATTCCCGCTCCCCGGAAGTGATGAAACTACCACTGTCTGAACATACACAGGCAGTAACTGTTCTAGAGAAGCGAGTCAAAGTGCCTAGATATGGCTCAACACCATTTTGAGCAATCCAGCCTTCCAGGTTGAAAGCCAGAGATCCTTCGGCCAGCATCCACTCCCCATTGTACTTGCGCGCAATGTGAATATGTGTTCCAGTGCTGGTACCACCTTCGCATGATGGATGTCCGATCTTATCACCTGCATTTAATCTTGCTCCAACGGGCACACGACCTTCAGTGCCAACATGCAGATGAAAAATCGACCAGCCAGTTCGCTCGTCACCATCGCCATCCAAGTCCAGCACTACGATCCCCGGTTCCGAGCGTACCACCACTCCCGGAGCAACAGCGGTGACCCATTCATTGCTGGGTACACAACCACCAACAACTGAAGGTGGCGCGAAGTCCAGGGCAGAAAATGGGGCTCCTTTCCCCCAGCCGGTGTGCGGGCCGCCAGTTAGGGCCCAGACCTCCCCTGGCCCGAAAGGCAGTACCATCTCTGGTTGGGTCAGGCTGCCCGGAATATGGGGCTGTTCATTCTCCCACGCGTCCCCAAACAGAGATTGATAAGTCTCCGCTAATCCATTGTCCCCAACTGCCTGGCTATATATTTCTGGCGTGAAGAGCGTGGAGAAATACTTTTGCAAAGCCACTGTACCTGCATTCTGCCATGGGTCAGGACGTTCCAAGGTTCCATCCAGATGGACAATCGGATCCATATCCGCGGTACGCCAGGCGTAATAGCTGTTGTTTAATGCGTTTGCTGCCCATACCAGCTGCAAGTACAAACCGCGATGCCTCTGGTCGGCATTTCCCAAGACAAATTGGCCAACCTCTTCCAGCGGCATAGGTTGTGTCACCCCGCCAGCCTGGTATTCCAGTAAAGCCAGCAAGAGGCGCGGGCTGACACTGAAATTATTCGCTACCAGATCGACAATCTCTGCCCCACTTCGATTTTCACCTGAAGCATACTCAATATACCCATTCAGCCAACCCGATTTATCATCCAGGAAAGCATTGGTATCAAATGCCATTTGAGCTGGACCATTGACAAAGTGACTGTCCGGGAGGATTTGATACGAGGTCCCCCACAGCGGCGCATAATAGATCGGGATTTCCATCGGCATCCCTGGAGGCAGGGTAGTCACGTCTTCGGGAATGATCGGATTCGCCTCACGCAGCTCTGCGATGCTCGTGTTAAAGTGATTCGCCAATGCAGGCAGTGTATCTCCACTCTGCACTGTGTAATCAACCAGCTCACCTGGAGAATACGCCGGACGAGTAGGCAAAGGCGTGACCTCCGATTCAATCGTAATGGGGGTTTCGGTGCTGGCAGCTGCCTGCCCCCCAGACCCTGCTATCGCCAGCGAACCAGTCTGCGATTGACAGGCTGATATCAAACTACTGATCAGTCCCAGGCAGAACATCCAGGTAAAAACAGGTGATTTGATTGCCACCGAAAATCGCTCAAATATCTTCATCGAGACCCATTAAACCATAATCCGATCGGGATTCAAGGCAAAGTTAAGAGAATACTAAAGTCGATCTCACCAGTGCCGATCAGGAACAAATAATGCATATATTCAATTCCGTTCATTCTTCCCACCACAAGTTGCGTGAGATCTTTACATTCCACATCAAGTCAGCAGTTGAGAGGCTGATAAATGTCTCCGCTGGCGTAAGCAGGTTGGCAACCACTACCTGAGCACCCCTGGTCAGGCTCCCCTCAAAAGGCCGGAAGCCTGCCTGGGCGGTCCAGCCACTCATCACAAATGGCAGCGGCCCATCCGCCGCCATCCATTCTCCATTAAATTTTCGGGCAATATGAACATGGGTGCCATCTGCAAGTCCCCCCTCGCAGGAAGGATGTCCAATTTTATCACCCTGGTGCAGATAGGTGCCCTCAGCTACCCGCTGGCGGCTTTCCAGATGCATATAGAGGACCGCCCAACCCGTCCCCTCGAAGCCATCGCCATCAAGGTCTAGAACCACTGCTCCGTGCTCAGAACGGGCTACCAATCCATCGGCGACAGCCACCACCCAGGCATCCGATCGGTCACAACCGGATCGCTCGCTGGCTGGGGCAAAATCCAGGGCTGCCAATGCACCTTCTGTCTCCCAGGCTTTATGCGGTCCACTGGTATACCCCCACTCTTTATCCACTTGAAAAGGCAAGATCAAATCTGGTTGCGTCAAGCCAGGGGGGAAAAGGGGTTCATCATAACTATCAACCATCCAAATTCCACTGAACATGCTTTCATGCAGCATTTCGAAGCCATCATGTGGATCCATGGCTCGATCCCAACTCTCCCGATCATACAAGCGAGAGAAAAGATAAGCGATCGAGACACTACCAGCGTTCAGGTCTGGTGGCAGATGAACCGCTGGTCCGGATTGAAATGCCAGATCGGTCAGCATACCTCGTCTCCAACCATAATAACCAAGTGAGAGCTGGTTCACAACCCAGCCTAACTGCCGGTATAGACCTTCACGATTTGGATCATCGACACCCATCAGATATTCCGGATCCATTCCATCAATCATTGAACCCAGAACACAACCACATTGATACTCCAACAAGGCTAATAACAATCTCGGATGGACCGAATTCTCCAAGGCAACCCGCTCAACGATTTCAGCTGCGCTTGTCAGACCCGTGCTGCGCATGTATTCCTGGTGATTACTCAAATATCCCCCAGCTTGAGAAACATAATCTTGAGTGTCAAATCCCTCAACGCTTGGTGAGTAAACCACCTCGTCATCCGCTAAGTTCAGATCAGGAGTGGGGGAATTCTGTACAGGTCGGGGGATGATCAACTTCTGCCCTGGATCGAGCAGCTGATCTTCTTTAACCGGGTAGGAAACCTGGATATCCTGTGAACGTACCTGATAATGAGCGGCGATAATCTCTAAAGTATCCCCGGATTGAGTGTAATAAACCCATGGTTCCTGTTGGTCCTCCCCTCCCGGGATTGGATTATTCTCATTTGTGAATCCACCATAATTTCCAACCCTCGTGGATATATTGTCAGGAGAATTACCAAATGAATTGCCCCCAATCCCTTGGAAACCCAAGATCAAAACAAAGGTCAGGATCGGCAAGTGTCGCCAGCCTGACAGCCATCTCTCCCAGGAACTACGGATATCTAGAATCGGTTTTCGCTTATGTTGGGAGTACATCGAGCTAAGGATCGGTACTCCTCCGAATTGTCCGTGATTCGAAGGGACTTAACGGGTTAGCTGGGATAGTCTGGTTGCCACGAGTCAATGTGCCGTCATAAGCCTTTTCCCCAGCGTGAACTGTCCAACCACTCATCACAAATGGCAAAGGTCCATCTGCCACAATCCATTCACCATTATATTTTCTCGCCAGGTGGAGGTGAGTGCCGGTGGAAAATCCGCCTTCACAGGAAGGATGGCCAAGCAAATCCCCTCTTTCAACCCATGTGCCAGCTGGAATGCGCCCCTTCTCCGCAACATGCAAATATATCAACACCCATCCGGTTTGCTCGCGACCATCTCCGTCCAGGTCTATAGAGACAACACCATTATCTGAGCGCACAACCCGACCCGAAGCAGCGGCAACTGTGTAAACTTCTGTGTCAAAGCAACCAGGCACCAAACTTCCAGGTGCGAAATCGATTGCTGCCCAGGCTCCATCCCGTTCCCAAGCGCCATGTGGTCCTCCCGAATAACTCCAAATTTGATTGATCATGAATGGCAGAATCAGCGGGGGCTGGATCAAATCAGGCGGGTACAGCGGCTCTACGCTCTGGGCACGCACCCAGGGACTGCCAAACATGCTTTCATAAAGAGCAGGGAACCCACTTTCGAGATCAAGAGCCGCCACCCATTGCTCACTGTCATACAGCTGGGCGAAGTAATACTGTAAGGCAGCAGTTCCCGCGTTCAGGTCAGGAGCCAGACGGGCGGTGATACCATCCTTGAATTTTATTTCAGTCAGCCTGCCCTCCCGCCACCCATAATAGCCAAATGACAATTGATTGACAGCCCAGGCCAGCTGTTTGTAAAGCCCCTCATCTCTAGGATTGACTTTACCAAGAGGATAGTCGGTCGAACCGATGGGTTCTTTGCTGAATACCCAACCGCTTTGGTATTCCAGAATTGCCAGCAATATACGCGGATTGATCGAGTTTTCTGTGGCGATGCGTTGGACAATATCCGGGCCGCTGGTTATACCGGTTGTCGCCAGGAATCGGCTGTAATCACTCAAATATCCCCCGGATTGTTCAACAAAGGTATTGACATCGAAGTCAAGGGCAGAAGGTGAGTAAACAACTTCACTATCCGGCATAAAGTGCTGAGATGAAGTGGCATTTGCTAAACGGTTGGGGATGACCAACAGCTGTCCCGGGTTAAATATAGCCCGCTCAGGAATATCATCGGGTGAGGAGATCTCCTCTGGTTGGACACCGAAGCGGGTTGCCACAACCGGCAAAGTGTCTCCTGCTTGAGTGTAGTACAAAATCGGTGTCGTATTGACGATCGGCTGAGTAGGAGTCGCAGTAGGTGTTGGTGCCTGCTCTGGTTCAGTTGTGGTTCGAATCGCTGGAGTCTCAATAATTTCACCGGGTGGAATCTCAATTTCGGTGGTAGATGCCAAACCTCCCCCAATCGATGCCACAGCAGCTGGTGTATTGGTGGGATAGTTTTCACCGCCCGGGGCGAGAAACACTGGTGCAGAAGTCGACCGTGGGGACAATGAACAAGCCAAACTTACTCCCGCCAGGAACAAACCCACCAGGGGGATGAATTTCAACAGGTGCTTCTGCATACTGCTATCTTTTGATTTCATTGATCAAATCACGCCCGTCCCAGGCTTCAATTATTTGCCCATCTTTCGTCAGTTGACCATCATACTCTGCACCTAAACCGACCGTTGTCCAGTCATCTAAGATGAATGGCACATCCTGGTCAGAAGGGATCCACTCCCCATTATACCGGCGTGCCAGGTGCACGTGCGTACCTGAAGAGACTCCGCCTTCACAAGAGGGATGTCCAATGCGATCCCCGGCTGTTAATAATGTCCCGGGGCGGACACGGTCACGCGTTTCTACATGCATATAGAGCAAAGTCCAGCCGGTTTGTTCTAAGCCATCGTTATCAAAATCTTGGATGACAGCGCCATTTTCAGCGCGCAAGATAACGCCGTCAGCGACTGCCGTGATCCAGGCCTCACTTTGTACACATCCCAATACTTCCCCGGGAGGGGCAAAATCGATTGCCGCCCAGGCAGAACCGCTACCCCAACCTCCATGAGGACCGCCAGTGAATGACCAAATCTGCCCTTTTTCAAAAGGCAATTGCATTGGGGGTTGAACCAGATCTGGTGGCACTAATGGTTCAACACTTGAACTAAACGGATATCCGAAGAGATTGTTATAGGTGGCAAACAGCCCTTCGGGATTCACAGCCCTCTCCCATTCTGCACCATCATACAACTGCGAGAAGAAGTACTGTACACCCGCAGTTCCGCCATTGATCGACGGGTCAATACTCAAAATACTTCCTTCTGCCAAGATCCAGATTGCGATTCCATTCACTCGCCACAGGTAATACCCCCGGTTGAGATTATCCGCGGCCCATGCCAGTTGGTTATAGAGTCCCTTGCGCCATTCCACAGGGTGCCCAAGGGGGTATTCCAGTGTTTCACCCTCTGGTTTACCTTTTGTCACCCAAGCGCTTTGGTATTCCAACACAGACAGCAGCAACCTTGGATTGACTGAGAATTCTTCAGCCACACGTTGCACGATTTTTACCCCACTTGATTGGCGCTCATCCACCTCTTCCTTGTAGCCAGACAGATAGCCGCCCTGCTGGTGAACAAATTCTGCTAAATGGAAATCCACGCTGCTGGGACTATAGACTAGCTCTGTGTCAGGGATGATCTTAAACCCGGGTCCGATCCCTTCCGGTTGCGGGGCAGGAATGGTTAGCACCTGGCCAATTTCGAGGTAGTCAGGCTGGCTGATTTCATTGGCAGCCAGAATCGACTCCACGCTGACGAAATGCCGCTGGGCAATAGCGTGCAATGAATCGAGCGGCTGGACAAAATATTGTTCTACTTCAGTGCGCAAAGGAGGCAGTGAGTGATATGCATCGGGTGTGGGTGTCAGAATTGGTAATACCTGTGTTTGAGCAGCGGTTGCGATTAACCCGATTTGTTCCTCTATTTCAGACTCCTCGCTCAAGTTTAACTCGCTTTCCGGGGGAAGCCAGATGCCACTATCCATGGCGATCAACAAGATTCCGGTGAAGAGGAGGCCAATTAAGACCACCCCAGACAGAATGATCTTTCCTGGCGTGAAAATGCTGCGCACCATTCAGGTTATTCTATCCTGAAAAAGTCTCTTCATCGGATAATTCTCATCTTCTTGTTAACGGTCAACTACACCGCTGGTATCTCCTGGATGGTGTGCAAAAATAGTGCCAAGCCCTCAGCA
>SDBV01010841.1_pt1 | contig 11910 bp, 11 predicted proteins | sample 2277081 | NCBI WGS metagenome assembly SDBV01 (sample SAMN10402039, study PRJNA504765) | marine sediment metagenome | isolation source: marine sediment core GS10_PC15, 223 cmbsf | place: Arctic Ocean: Southern Knipovich Ridge | collected 2010
ATGGATTATAATTTTAAAGCAATAGAAAAAAAATGGCAAAAAAAATGGGAAGATAAAAAGATTTTTCAGGTGAAGGAGAGTAAAAAGAAGAAATTTTATGTTCTTGATATGTTTCCTTATCCTTCTGGTGAAGGGTTGCATATAGGCCATGCTTTTGTATTTAGTTTGGGAGATATTTTTGCTAGATTTAAGAGAATGAATGGATTTAATGTTTTATATCCTGTTGGTTTTGATTCTTTAGGACTCCCTGCTGAAAATGCTGCAATAAAAGCAGGAACTCATCCAGAAGAATATACAAAGAAATCTATTGCTAATTTTATAAAACAGCAAAAAGCAATGGGTTGGAGTTATGATTGGTCTAGAATGGTAAAATCTAGCGACCCTAAATTTTATAAGTGGGATCAGTGGATCTTTTTGAAAATGTTTGAAAAAGGAATTGCTTATAGAAAAAAAGCACCTGTTAATTGGTGTTCAAAATGCAATACTGTTTTAGCAAATGAACAAGTACATGATGGAAAATGTTGGAGACATGACAATGTAGAAATAGAAATAAAACATTTAGAACAATGGTTTTTTAGAATTACAGATTATGCCGAGGATTTGCTGAAAGGTTTAGAAAAGGTAAATTGGCCAGAAAGGGCAAAAATTATGCAGAAGAATTGGATAGGAAAAAGTCATGGTACTGAAATTGATTTTGAAATTAATGGTAAAAAATGGCCAATTTTTACAACAAGACCAGATACTCTTTTTGGAGTGACTTTTATGGTTATTTCTGCTCAACATAATGAATTAATGAATTTAGTAACAGAAGAACAAAAAAATAAAGTTGAAAAATTCTTAAAGAAAATAAAATCAACAAGTGAAAAAGATGCTGTTGAATTAGAAAAAGAAGGAGTGTTTACAGGAAGTTATGCAAGAAATCTAATTAATGGTAAAGAGATTCCTGTTTGGGTTGGAAATTTTGTACTTGCTGATTATGGTTCTGGAATGGTGATGGCTGTTCCTGCTCATGATCAAAGAGATTTTGAATTTGCAAAAAAATATAATATTGGTATAAGACAAGTTATAGCACCTCTTTTTGTAACTTCTAAAGGTTCTGACGCTGTTAAAAATAATAGACCTGTTATTGAAAGAGACGCTGTTTTGGGCATTGTTAAGCATTGGAAAGAGGACAAATATTTTGTTTTAGATTGGAAGAAATTTGGATGGAAAAGTTTAATTATAGGAGGCATGGAAAAAGGTGAAACTCCAGAAGAGGCAATTACAAGAGAAGTAATTGAGGAAACAGGATATCAAGATATAAAATCAGTAACTCTTGTTGGTTTTGAAGCCCATGCTAAGTTCTTTGCGAGACATAAAGACATTAATCGTTATGGAAAATTTAAGACTTTTTTGGTTGAGTTGAACTCTAAAAAATATTCTAAACCAAAGTCAAAGCATATTAAAAATCACAAAGGTTTTTGGATAGATAAAAATAAAATAAAGGGTTATTTAAATTTAAAAGACAATCTTTATGGATGGGAAAATCATCTCGAAGAGAGAGCATATTCAGGAGAAGGAGTTTTAATTAATTCTGGGAAATTTAATAAGATTAATAGTGAAAAAGCCAGAGATGAAATAACAAAAGATTTAGCAAAAAAGAAATTAGGAAGAAAAATTATACAATATAAATTAAGAGATTGGTTAATTTCTAGGCAGAGATATTGGGGGACTCCAATACCAATTGTTTATTGTGATAAATGCGGACTTGTACCTATTGATGAGAAAGAATTACCTATAGAGTTACCTAGTAAAATTAGATTTGGAAAAGGAAATCCCTTAACAACAAACAGTGCTTGGGTTAATACAAAATGTCCTAAATGTAAGGGAAAAGCTCGACGAGAAACAGATACAATGGATACTTTTGTAAATTCTTCTTGGTATTATTTAAGATATACTGATCCTAAAAATGATAAAAAAATATTTAATTCTAAAAAAGCAAACTATTGGGCCCCAATTGACCAATATATTGGTGGGCCAGAGCATATAACTTGTCATTTGCTTTATATTAGATTTTATACGAAGTTTTTGAAAAAAATAGGATTGTTGAAATTTGATGAACCAGCATTAAAGTATTTTACACAAGGAGTTGTTAAAGGAGCAGATGGAGAAAGAATGTCAAAATCAAAAGGAAATGTAGTTGAGCCTTTAGATACTGTTAAAAAATATGGTGCAGATTCTTTAAGATTATTTTTAGTTAGTGTTGCAAATCCAGATACTGATTTTGATTGGAGTGAAAAAGGAATTCAAGGAAGTTTTAAATTTGTAAGAAAAATTTCAAATTATTTTGATAAAGTACAAATAGGAGAACTAGATGCAAGAACAGAGAGCAAAATTAATAAGACTATTTTAGAAGTTGAAGAATATATTGAAAATTTTAAATATAATTTAGCAGTAATTAAATTGAGGGAGTTGTTTGAAGCTCTTCCTGATAAAACTTCTAAAGAAATTTTAGAAAATTCTTTAAGACTATTACATCCTTTTTGTCCCCATGTTACAGAAGAACTTTGGGAAAAGCTTGGAAATAAAAATTTCTTGAGTTTAGAGAAATGGCCAAAAGCAAATAAAAAGAAGGTTAATGAATTCTTTGAGAAACAAGATAAAGCAATTAGTAAACTAATCTCTGATATAAATCAAATCTTTAAACTAGTAAAAAATAAAGAAAAAGTTTATGTGTATGTTTTACCAAATGAGAAAAAATTATATGATGAAATATTAATTAATAAATGGTCTGGGAGAAAAATTAGTATCTTTGCGGTTAATGATAAAAATAAATACGATCCTTCAAATATATCTAAAAAAACCAAGCCAGGAAGACCTGCAATTTATTTAGAATGAAATTAAAGAGGTGCTTATTTGTATTTTTGATGATTTTCCTAATGGCTTTTGTAAGTGCTGGACTTTTCCAAAAACAAAGAACTTGTGGAGATGGAACAATTGAAGGAAATTGCTCAGTTAACCAGCCTTATTTTTGTTCTGAAAGAATTTTAATCGAAAAAGCATCTATTTGTGGATGTTTAAATAATACAATTCTTGAAGAAGATTCATGCACTTCATCTTATCAAACAAACCCTAAAGAAATTAATTTGTCATATGTTTTAAGGGGGAAAAAGAATAATATATCTTTTATAGTTTATGAAGGTATGGTAGATTATTTATTTGATCTTCCTGATTTTATTTCTTATGCTGTAAATGAAGAACCTCAAAGACAAGATTTTAAGATTAGAAATATGGATGAAGAAAAACAAAAAGTTTTGCTTATACCTTTAGTTATTAAGATACAAAATCTAGCAAAAACTAAAGAAGATCAAGCAAGAATTGCAATAAATTTGGTTCAGCAGATTCCCTTTGGAACTTCAAACGAATTGATTACCTTAGGAAATAGTAGTGTTAATTATTCAAGATATCCTTATGAGGTTTTATATGATCAAGAGGGAATATGTGCTTCTAAATCAGAGTTAATGGCATTTCTTCTTAAGGAGATTGGGTATGATGTAGTCTTTTTTTATCATGAATTGGAAAACCATGATTCAATAGGGATAAAATGTCCTGAAAAATACGGGTTTGGAAATACGAGTTATTGTTTTGTTGAGACTACAGGACCTGCAATAATTACAGATAATGAAAATACATATTTGGAAGGAGTTAAGTTATCTACATATCCTGAGATTATGAATGCTTCTGAAGGAGATTCTTTAAGATATATGTATGAATATAGGGATGCTAAAAGACATATGGAAATAAGGGAAAAGTTAGAAAATAAAGGGAAAATTAATGTATTTAGAAATATTCAACTTCAAAGACTTAGAGAAAAATATGGATTAGAATAGAGTTATTCTAATATTGCTTTAATTCTTCTAACTCCTGCGCTCACAGATTCTTCTTTTTTAATTCTGAATTTTCCTAATTCTTTTGTATTTTTTACATGCGGTCCTGCACAAATTTCTTTTGAGAAATTTCTAATAGAATAAACAGAAACTTTGTCCCCGTATTTTTCATCAAAAGCTCCGAGTGCTCCGCTTTTTTTTGCTTGTTCAGGAGACATTTCTTGTTTTATAACTTCTTGATTTTTTTGTATTTGTGTATTGACTAGGTTCTCAACTTTTTTCACTTCTTCTTCTGTGAGTTTTTTTGGAAAAGAAAAATCTAATCTTAATCTTTCAGGTGTTATGTTGCTTCCTTTTTGTGTTATATTTTCATCTTTCAATACTTTTCTTAATGCTGTTAAAAGTAAATGAGCAGCAGTGTGCAGTTTTGTTGTTAATTCTGAATGGTCTGCTAAACCTGATTTGAATTTTCCTGCTGTTGATGTTCTTGATAGTTGTTGGTGTTCTTTATTCGCTTTTTCAAAATCTTTTATAGAGAATTTAATTTTTTGTTTTTTACATTCTTCTTCAATCATTTCAATTGGAAATCCAAAACTTTGATATAAAAGGAAACTTTCTTTACCAGATAATTGTTTTTTATTTAAGGTGACTTTTTTAAATCTGTTTAATCCTTTTTCTAAAGTAACTAGAAACTTTTCTTCTTCTTTTTTTAATTCAATATTGATTTTTTTAGCGTCTAATTTGTAATCGTCATAGATTAGATAAACTGTGTCTGCTACTTTTGTTGTAAAATCTTTTATCCCAATTATTTTTCCATATCTAACTGCTCTTCTAATTAATCTTCTTAAAACATAACCTTGTTCTGTATTACTTGGAACGACACTATCTGCAATAATAAAAACTGCTGCTTTGATGTGGTCTGCAATAATTCTCATTTCTCTTTCATTTCCTTTATATTTTTTCCCAGATAGTTCTTCTATTTTTTCAATAATTGGTTTAAATGAACTTGTTAAATAATCATCATTATGTCCTTCTAAAATTGCTGACATTCTTTCAGAACCACCTCCAAAATCCACATTTTTTTGTTTAAGAGGTTCAAATTTACCTTTAGATGTTTTATTGTATTCCATAAAGACATTATTTCCAACTTCTATCCAGTTTTTATCATTTGGATTGAATTTTTTTGGAACAGATGTTTTTTTTATCCAATAAAAAATCTCTGAATCTGGGCCACAAGGTCCTGTTGTTCCTGCTGGCCCCCACCAATTTTCTGATTTAGGCAAAATAGCTATTTTTTCTTTTGAAAATCCTATCGAGATTAAAGTATTATATGATTCTTCATCTTTTGGAGCATCTTTATCTCCTTTAAACACGCTAGCAGCAAGTTTTTCTTTTGGAATCTTTAAAACTTTTGTTAGAAATTCAAATGTATATTTAATTGCCTCTTTTTTCCCATAATTTCCTAAACTCCAATTTCCTAATTGTTCAAAGAAAGTATGATGTTTAAGATCTCCTACTTCTTCTATGTCTGTTGTTCTTATGCATTTTTGAACATTGCAAAGGCGCTTACCAGAAGGATGAGCTTGACCAAGTAAAAAAGGAACTAAAGGATGCATACCTGCTGAAATAAATAAGGCACTTGGGTCGTTTTCAGGAATAAGTGAAGCATTTGGAATTATTTTATGTCCTTTTAATTTAAAAAATTCCAAGTATTTTTTAATTAATTCTTTTCTATTCATCGTATTCTTTTTAAGAAACAGAGTTTTAAAAATTGTTTGATGTTATCCAAGTTCTTTCAATCTAGCTTGAATCTCTTGAAGTTGAACTTCTAATGAACTATCGTGGGCTCTTTTTTCTACCTTTGATTTTACTATATGTTCTTCAGGAGATTCTTCTCCCCTTAAAAGTATATTAGGGATTTTTATTTTAGGTAGAACTTGCTGTAATTTTCCTATGTTTGTTTTTAATTCTTTTAATTTTCTATGAAGTCTTAATTTTGCTTTAAGTTCATCTGATCTCAAGATTTGATGTTTTTTTATTGCTTTAGCAATTTTTAATATTCCTAGTTCAGAACCTAAAACATCTTTTTTAGATTGGAGTGCTTCATCATGCTCTAATTTTACATGAATTATTTCTGTCATTTTATTCTATCTTAGAAAAAAGATCTCTATCAACTTTTTCAATTTGAGTTTTTACTGATTGCATTTCTTTTTCCCAGAATTCTAATTCTTTTTCCTCTTGTTCTTTTAATCTTCTAATGTTGTTAAGCATAGTTTCTATTTCCGATATTTGTTTTTTTGTTTTTTGAAATAAATTTAAACTTTCTTCAAACTTGTCTAGTCTTATAAAAACAGGTTCTGCTCCCCTAATTTTTCTAGGTGTTTCTTGAAATCCAGGAGAAATTTCTTGGGTGAATTGTTTTTTTTGAGGTTTCTGCATCATTTGCGTTTCTCCTGCAAAATCATTTGCATCAAAACCTTCATCACCTTCTTTCTCCCCAGCTACAGCTTCTTTAATTGTATTCTGAGAAAATTTCTCTCCAAGAGAACTATTTGGGAATCTTGGTAGTTGATTAACTGATTGAGAATAAAGCTCTTTGTCTTCTATGTTTGTTAATTCTGGAAGTTTAGGAAGTTCGGGTAATTGAGGAAGCTCCCCTTTTTTTTCACTTACTTTTTCTTTTTTAAACAACCCCATTTTAGATTTGAACCCTATCTTAATATGTTATTTAACATAGAGTTTTGAATATATATAAAATATAATACAGGTTTAAAAACTTTTATCTTTTTGCAAAACAAACCGAAAGGTATTTATGTGGATTATTTTTAGTAAAAAGATGCTTAAAACATTTCTTAAAGAAGTAGTAGCCATTGTCGTCGGCAAACAAGCAGAAGATATAATTGATATGCTAGATGGGAGTAAATATATAAATGAGTTTCTTATCGCAAAAAAATTAGGGATTACAATAAACCAAACTAGGAACATTTTATATAAAATATCTGATCATGGGCTAATTTCCTCTATAAGAAAGAAAGATAAAAGAAAAGGGTGGTATACTTATTTTTGGAAAATTGAAGTTTTAAAGTCTTTGGAATTTTTAGTTAACATAATTAACAAAAGAATAGAACAATTAAAACACCAAATAAAAAGTAGGGAAACTAAGGAATTTTATATTTGTGAGCAGTGCAATATAGAAGTTAATGCAGAAAATGCCTTGTTGCATGAATTTACTTGTAATGAATGTGGAGAAGTATACACCTTGAAAGACAATACAAAAATGTTAAGGGAACTTAAAAAAGAAGCGGATAAATTAGAAGGAAAATCAAAACTTATTCAGGAAGAAATTGATAAAGAGCAAGAGAAGGTTGATAAACAGCGTGCAAAAGAAATTAAAAAAGAACTTGTTGAAAAAGCAAAGAAAAAAGCAGCTGCTACAGCAAAAAGAAGAGCTACAAAAAAGAGATTAGAGAAACAAAATAAGAAAAAACCTGTTAAGAAAAAAGTTGTGAAAAAAAAGCCTGTTAAAAAGAAACCAGTAAAGAAAAAAATAATAAAGAAAAAACCTGTTAAAAAGACTAAATCTGTGCGCCCCTCGGCGTACCCCAAAGCACGAAGTTCTGGGGCAAAGAAAAAAAAGTAAATGGTTAGAGTTTATAGAATCCCCCAGAGGAGAAAGAAAAATATTTTTGGAGGACGTAGTGCTACTTCTATATTGATTTGGGCGAATATAATTTTCTTTGTTATTGTAATGATTCTGCTTCAAGTTATTCCGAATATGTTTGATTATATTGCGTTGAATCCTGCAAATATTTTTCAGGGAAAATATCTTTGGACTTTTTTAACAAGTATGTTCATGCATGCTCCTGCCTTTATCTCTCTTCATTTATTGGTTAATATGTTTGTTCTTTTTAGTTTAGGAGGAATGATGGAAAAGATTCTTGGTAAAAAGAGATTTTTATTATTTTATTTAATTTCAGGATTAATTGCAGGTTTGTCATTTGTTCTTCTCTCTTACTTTTTTGGAGATACAGGACTAGGAATGAAGATTTTTGGCGACCCTCTTATGTCTGCGGTTGGAGCATCAGGAGCAATTTTTGCGATTGCAGGATTATTTATGATATTAACACCTAAACTTAAATTCATGATAATTTTTCTTCCATTTTTTTCATTACCAGCTTACATAATGATCCCGCTTGTTTTATTTGGAACTTGGTTGGTTTCCTCATCTACTGGTTTTCCTATTGGTAATACAGCTCATCTGGGAGGATTAATAGCAGGGTTGGGATATGGATTATATTTAAAAAAGAAATTCCCACAAAAAACACGTATGTTACAAAGACATTTTTCATGATGAAGAAAAAAAGAGGTTTTAGTTTAAAAAAAGAATATATAGAAAGTTGGAGATATATTAAGGAATCTAGAAATTTTATTTATGTAGTTATTGGGCTTTTTGTTGCTTTTTTTATTCTTGCTTTTTTTATTCAACCTTCTGAAACTCTTTTAAATTATATTTTTGAATTTATTCAAGAATTATTAGAGAAAACACGAGGAATGTCTGCAAGTGAACTTGTAGGATTTATTTTTTTAAACAATCTTCAGAGCAGTTTTTTTGGGATGGTTTTTGGAGTTGTATTAGGGGTTTTCCCTATTTTAGCAACTATTGCTAATGGATACATTTTAGGATTTGTTTCTTCCTTAACTGTTGCAGAATCAGGAATTCTTAGTTTATGGAGGCTTTTACCCCATGGAATCTTTGAATTGCCTGCAATATTTATTTCCTTAGGTCTTGGATTAAAGTTAGGAAGTTTTATTTTTCAAAAGAAGAAGCAAGAATCTTTTAGAAATTTTTTCCGGAATTCCTTAAGAGTATTTTTATTTATTGTAATTCCTCTTTTAATTATTGCAGGGATTATAGAGGGGATACTTATATCTCTTTTATGAAATTAATCTTTTAAATCACTTATTCCCAAAATTATCAATAATAATCCTACGAAGAATATAATCCAGATTAACATTCCTTTAAAGACAGTTATTGCAGCATATCTAAGGCCCCAAGTATTCATGCCAGCAAAATATACAGTCACAACAACTAAAACTAATCCAATTAAAAGTCCTAACCATTTATTCATTGTATAAGTATTTACAGAGTTTAATTTAAAAAGATTTTCGTGATGAAAGATATATGTTATTTTCAACCTCTTAGAAATAGTTTTCTTTTTGATCTTTTTGCTTCAAAAAATTCTTTTGAGAACTTTTCAGCTATCTTGGAATCAAAATTTTTACAGCTAAAAATATCTATAAATGCTCTATTTTCTATTTCATCAAAATGAATCGTAATTGAAGAGTATTCAAGAAATTGAATAGCAGAATATCCTTCTAAATTACCTTGTCCGAATCTTTTTATTTTTGTTGGTCCGAATTTTTTAATGTTTATTATTTTACATAATTTTACAGAAAATTCTTTTATCTTTGATTTATCTTTTATGAACTCTTTGTTACAATCATACAAATCTATTATTACTAATTTTCCCCATTTCATTAAAGTAATTAAATACATAGCTTTTTAAAATTAAGTTTTTACAAATTACCATGGAAGAGATTAAACATATTAAAATTGAAAAAGATATGAAAGTTTCAAAGTTAATTGAAGATATGGGGGGTGCAGGTTTTGGAGCTAAAAAGGTTTCTGAAGCAAGTTTAATTATGAAAAAAATGTTTGAAGATGAAGAATGCAAGGTTTTTTTAGGGATTGCAGGTGCAATGGTTCCTGCGGGGATGAAACAAATTATTATGGATATGTTAGATGATGTTGATATTTTTGTAACTACTGGTGCAAACCTTACACATGATTTAATTGAATCTTTAGGGGAAAAACATTATGTAGGAAGTGAATTTGTAGACGATAAAAAGTTAAATGAAGAAGGAATTGATAGGATCCATAATGTTTTTATGAAGAATTCTGTTTATGAAAAATTAGAGGATTTTTTTAAGAAGAATTATAATGAATTAAAAGAATGTGATAATATTAAAGATTTTTTATGGAAGTTAGGAGAATTAACATCTGGAAAGGGTATCTTGAAAAAATGTTATGAAAAAAAGCTTCCTATCTTTTGTCCTGGAATTGCAGATTCTGGAATAGGACTTATGATTTGGGGAAGAATTGCAGAAGGAAAAGAAAAAACAAATATTGATGTTTTTGCAGATATGAAAGATATTATAGATTTTTCATGGAAATCCAAAAAAACAGGAGTTATTTATGTTGGTGGAGGAACCCCAAAAAATTTTATCCAACAATCTTTACAGTTTTCAAGAGGTTCTGATTATGGCATTCAAATAACAACAGATAGAGTAGAACCAGGTGGAAGTTCTGGAGCTCCTTTAAGAGAAGGGATCTCATGGGGAAAGATGAAAGGAGATGCAAATTTTGTAGATGTTTTTTGTGATGCAACTATTGCTTTACCTTTAATTTATGCTTCTGTCAAATAAATCGACTAAAAACTTATATATTTAAGAGATTTCTTTTTTTTATGGAAGAGGGAAATTTAGAAAAAGAAGAAGTTGTTAAAAATCCTGTGAAAAAAGTTAAAGCTAAGAAAGAGAAGGATTTTATAGATATTCTTAAGATGTTTGCACCTGGGACTTCTATTAGAACAGCTCTTAATGATTTGCTTATGGCTAGAATGGGTGCTTTAATTGTTATTGATAATGGAAATCTAGAAAAAATTATTGAAAGAGGATTTAGAGTTAATGCAAAATTTAGTCCTCAAAAATTAGTCGAATTATCTAAAATGGATGGAGCAATTATTTTGTCTAGTGATTTAAAGAAGATACTTCATGCGAACACTCTTCTTTCTCCAAGCCAAGAAACTTCTACAAAAGAAACAGGAATTAGACATAAAGCTGCAGATAGAACAGCAAAACAAGCACAAACAATTGTTGTTGCAGTTTCTGAAAGAAGAAATAAAATAACTCTTTATTATAAAGAAGCTTCATATGAATTAGCTGCAAGTTCTGAAATTCTTAGAAGAGCAACAGAGACTTTACAGACTCTTGAGAAACAAAAAGATATTTTTAATGATTCTTTGGATAATTTAAATTTACTAGAATTAAAACGATTAGTAACTATTAATGATGTTTCTGCTGTTTTACAAAGATTAGAAATAATAAAAAGAATTTCTAAGATTGTTAAGAGATATTTAGCTGAATTAGGAAAAGAAGGAATGGTTATTAACATGGGGTTAAAAGAGTCTATAAAAAACTTAGATAAAGAAGAAAAGATGCTCTTAAAAGATTATTTTAGTTCTAACTCATCTTTTGCTTCTAAATTATTAAGTAGAATGGATTTTGATTTTTTACTCGAACCTATGAATATCTCTAGGATGCTTTTTGAAGAACTTCATGATAAACCTATTTCGCCTAAAGGGTTAAGAATATTAGGAAAGACAAATCTTCTGGAAAGACATACTGTTGCTTTAGTAAAAAGATTTAAGAAATTAGATAAAATTTTACTTGCTAGTGAAGAGGAGCTTTTAGAAGTTTTAGGAAATGAGGGATTGGTAACGTTTTTTAAGGAAGAAATCTATAATTTAAGAGAAAGGATAAGTATAGGAAAGAGAATTTAAATGTTAACCAAAAAACAAGTAAGCGAAATTAGAGAACACCTAGATAAAGCGCAAAATCCTTTATTTCTTTTTGATAATGATAATGATGGGCTTTGTTCTTTTCTTTTGTTGCAAAGATATATTGGAAGAGGAAAAGGATTTCCAGTTAAAACAACTCCTGAATTAACTAAAGATTATTTTAGAAAAGTAAGGGAATTAGAACCTGATTATATTTTTATTTTAGATCAGCCAGAAGTTTCTAATGAATTTTTTGATGAAGTCGAAAAGATTAATTTACCTGTGGTTTGGATAGACCATCATAAGATTGATAAGAAGAAAGTTCCAAAATTTGTAAATTATTATAATCCTGTTTTTAATAAAAAAGAATCAAATGAACCTGTTACAGCTCTTTGTTATCAAATAACAAATAAAAAGGAAGATAT